>JAEIGA010012093.1_pt1 | contig 13096 bp, 12 predicted proteins | sample 9270691 | NCBI WGS metagenome assembly JAEIGA01 (sample SAMN17057246, study PRJNA624740) | gut metagenome | biome: biome; isolation source: fecal sample | host: Bos grunniens | place: China: Xizang | collected 2019 | reverse complement strand
GTCGATGATATATCTAAAGATGGAACATACACATTTATAATTTTTGCATTGTATTTCTTCTCTAGTTCTTCTATTTTTTCTTGTGATTGTAACAAGCTTATTCCCGGTCTAGTAGCTGCTATAAATGTCGCTAATTTGAAGTTTTCTTCTACATCCTTCCAAGATTCAATGTCACAAATTGCATCTGCTCCTGTTATAAAAAATATATCACAATTATTATACTCTAACTTTAAACGTCTTAATGTATCTACAGTGTATGTTTTACAATCATTTTTTATTTCTATATCTAATCCTATAAAGTTATCATTATTTCTTATAGCTATTAGTACCATATTATATCTATCATACTTGTTTGTAATATTACTTAATTTATGTGGTGGATTTCCAGTTGGTATGAACAATATTTTATCTAACTTATACTTCTCCCTAATAAATTCAGCTGTTGCTAAATGAGCATAATGAATTGGATCGAAAGTCCCCCCCATTATTCCAATTTTCATCTTAGAGTTTTTATTTTTAAATTCTTCTAATTTATGAGTATTTATATCTTTTGCTCTTTTTAATAGATCCTCAATGCTCATATTTTGTCTCCTTTTTATAAATATATTTTAATTTTACTATCATTTTTATTTTATTTTGATAATATTTTATATATTTTAGTATATAATCATATTTATATATACAAATCTTTAAATATTAAGTTTATAATATATTTTTACATTATTTAATTTAAAATTCAAGATATATATTAATATAAATAATAATACTTAAGGAGTTTATTTATGGCTATTATAACTAAAATAGAGCAACAGAAAAAAAATCAAGATAGAGTTAATATTTATGTAAATGATGAATTCTTTACTGCTATCTATAAAGAATTAGTATTTACCTTTAACTTAAAAAAAGGTGATGATATAGATGAGAATAATTTAAAAACAATACTTGATGATGAAATGTATTTAAAAGCTAAAAATAAAGCATTAAATATTCTATCTAAAGCTGATCAATCAGAAAAAAAAATCAAAGAAAAATTACAAGGTGATTTTGAAGAAGAAACTATAAATGAGGTTATAGATTTTTTAAAGAGAAATAAATTTGTAGATGATAACTTACTTGCACACAAAATTGTTAATACTAATCTTAACCTAAATAAGTGCGGAAAGAATAGAATAAAACAGAACCTTTATAATAAGGGATTAGACACTTCTTCTATAATAGAAGCTATGTCAGAAATCGATAGTGATACAGAATTTGAAAATGCAATGCATCTTGCTAAAAAAAGATATGAAAGAATAAAAAATGAGGATAGTAGAAAAATTTATCAAAAACTATCTCAACATTTAGCATATAAAGGATTTGATTATGATATCATAAAGAGGGTTTTAAATAAACTATTGAGTAATGATGAATACTATATATAATTAAGTTTTATCATTGGAGGTTATATTATGAAATTAGTAGTAGGAGTTTTTAGTTTTTTACTTGGATTATACAATGCTAAACAACTATATAAATTAGACCAATAAAGAAAAATGGATTGTATAAATTTACTACAATCCATTTTTCTTTATTTATGTTTATTACTAAAATTAACTAAATTATAATTTGAATTATAAAGATAGTTATTAAAAATGTGACTTCCAAATTTCTCATTTTTCATACAATTAAAAAGTGGTTTCTTATAATTATATATTAATTTTTTTAACTTCAATCCTTTTTTGATACTATCCATTATATTGGATATCTCTTTAGTATAGGTATCAATATGTTCAATATTATCCTCATTAATAGCTTTTATAATTGCATCAGATGCTTTTATACCAGACAATACAGCAAAGTATATACCTTCACCAGTTATCGGATCAACAAGACCTGCAGCATCCCCTGTTAGTAATAAGTTTTTTTCATCATTTATAGGATTTTTAACATAATCTCCAAATGGTATAAAAGCTCCTTTATAATTTTCTTTATTGCAACTAAATCCTAAATTTGATAGAAATTTTTCAAACTCAGTACTATAATCAATATCCTTTTGGTAATTTCCAATAAAACCTACGCTTAAATGATTTTTCTTTGGAAATATCCAACCATATCCATAAGGTAATACCCCATAATAATAATACATAGACATATCATTTATATCATAGTCAGTATCTTCTTTATTTATATCTACTTGTAAGCAAAATCCATTTGATTTTATACTTTTATCTACTATAAAGCGAGTATTTCCTACTGCTCCATCGGATCCAATTATGTATTTAAAACTTATCTTTTTTCCATTAGATAAAGTTACTATACTACTTTCTGTATCAATTTCTTTTACTTTGGTGTTTTCAAGTAATATGCCGCCTTTTAATTTATATTGATTAACTAAATAATCATCAAATTCAAATCTATCTACTAAATAAGTTGAATTTTTGCATTTTATATCTGTAATATGTTTATATCCTAGATGTAATTTTACATCACTACTTACTATAGTATTTTCACCATCGAATTCATCCTTTAACTTTAAAGTCTTTATTAACTCATATGTTTTATTTGTTATTCCTCCTGCGCAAAGTTTATTTCTAGGAAAAACTTGTTTGTCTATTAAACAACATGATATTTTATTATTTACTAAGTTATGAGCAGCTGATATACCCGCTGGTCCTGCTCCTACAATTATTACATCGTAATGCATTTTTATATTCTCCTTTAAATTTATAAGTTTATTTTTACCTTATTATGTAAATTTAAACATTAAAATTTACATAATAAAGTTAAAACACCTTACTCAAGTAAGTAAAATGTTTTTATATTAAAATATTTTATTTTTTATAATTGCATAATATATCTTATTTAAGATTAATATAATTACAAGTTTTTTATTAAATTTAAGGAGAAGTTTATGATAGATTTAGTTTTACTAGGATGTGGAGGCAACGTACCTATGCCTAATAGATATTTATCTTCTCTTTTTATCAATTATCAAGGAAGAAAAATATTAATAGATTGTGGAGAGGGAACACAAGTATCTATGAAAATTAAAAATTGTGGATTTAAAAATATAGATTTAATCTGCATAACTCACTTACATGGAGACCATATCATCGGGCTTATTGGATTATTATCTACAATTGGAAATAGCTCTAGAACTGAAGATTTAACTATTATAGGTCCAGTTGGAATCTTAAAAATAATAAATGCAATTAGAGTTTTAGTTCCGTATTTACCTTATAATATTAATATTATTGAAAATCCAAGAGGTAATTTTTCTATTATTAATAAGTATTTAAAAGATTTAGAAATTTCAACATTAGAATTAGAACATTCTACCGAATGCATTGGTTATAGCTTTTACTTTAGAAGAAAGTCTAAGTTTAATATAGAAAAAGCAATAAACAACAATGTACCTAAAGTTCTTTGGCAAAAACTTCAAAGTGGTCAAAATATAATTTATAATGAAACTAAATACACACCAGATATGGTACTAGGAGATAACAGAAAAGGAATAAAGGTTAGCTTTATAACTGATACTAGACCACTTTCATCCATACCAGATTTTATAAAAGATAGTGATTTATTTGTATGTGAAGCAATGTATGGAGATGACTTAGAAATATCTAAAGCTATTAAAAATAAACATATGACCTTCAGGGAAGCTGCTAATTTAGCTAAATTAGGAAATGTAAACAAATTATTATTAACTCATTTTAGTCCATCTCTAGAAGACCCATATTTTTATAAAAACAATGCTACATCTATATTTGAAAATACTATTATAGGTGAGGATAGACTCGAGTTAAAACTTAATTTTTTAGACTAAAAATATAAATAAAATTACATAAAAAAGTAGATAGAAAATATAAATATATATTTTCTACCTACTTTTTAATAATTTATATTATAAAATATGCGATTAATGGAATGCATAAGATATATGTACCCCAATGTATCTCTTTATATTTTCCTGATAATAACTTTGTTAATGCGTAAGATATTATACCTATACTTATACCATTTGCTATATTAGATGTAAATATCATAAATACTATTGTTGCAAATGCAGGGAATGACTCTGTAAAATCATCTAGCTCTATATCTTTAATACTAGTTATCATAAGTAAACCAATCATGATTAGTGCTGGTGCTGTAGCTTGATTTGGTATCATAGTTGCAATAGGAGTTAAGAACATAGTTAAAGCAAAGCATATACCTGCTGTTATTGCTGTAAGACCTGTTCTTCCACCTTCTTCAACACCTGCTGCTGACTCTATAAATGTAGTTAGCGTTGTAGAACCAAATAATGCACCTACAGTTGTTGCTAATGCATCTATGAAGAATGGCTTATTTATATTAGGTAAATCTCCATTTTCATCTAATAAATCTGCTTTTGCAGATACACCTATTAATGTACCTAATGTTGAGAAGAAATCTCCAACAAAGAATGAGAACATAAGAGGGAAGAAACTCCACTTAAGGGCACCCATTATATCTAATTTAAACGCAATTGAATTTATTGATGGTGGCATAGATACAAAACTCTCTGGAATATGAGTTATACCTAATGGTATACCTATTATTGTTGTAGCTATTATTCCTATTAATATCCCACCTTTTACTTTTCTTGAATTTAAGAATATTAATATAACTAAACCTATTATAGTTAATAATACCGCAGGATTAGTAACATCTCCCATCTCTATCATAGATCCATTAATAACCATTAGTCCTCCATTTGAAAATCCTAATGATACTATATAAAATCCTATTGCTACACTTATTGCATACTTAACATTTTTAGGAATTAAAGACACTATAACTTCTCTTAATCCTAATGCTGTTAATAATATAAACAGTACTCCTGATATAAATACCATTCCCATTGCTGTTTGCCAAGAAACAATTCCACCTGCTACTAATGTATATGCAAAAAATGCATTACTTCCCATAGCTGGAGCAATTACAAACGGTAAATTTGTGTATAATCCCATTAATATTGAGAAAACTGCTGATAATAAAGCTGTAACTACTGTTACTGCGCCTACATCCATACCAGCTGCTGACATAAATGTTGGCTGAACTATTAATATATATGCCATTGTCATAAATGTAGTTATTCCAGCTGCTATTTCCGTTTTTACATTTGTTTTATGTTGACTTAATTTGAATAATTTTTCTAGCATAACTTTCTCCTTATATAATTCACTTGTTTATTGAACGCAATTTAAAATTATATTTTAATTATTCGGTTTTGTCAACATTATTTTACATTTAATCACAAAAACAGTCACATTTCTGATTATTTACTAACATTTCCTGCTACATTCAATACGTCCCAAGTTCTAGCAAATGGTGGTGCATAACATAAGTCTAACATACCCAACTGATTAGTTGTCATTTTAGCAAATATAGCTGCTGCCAACACATTTGCCCTTTGAACAGAATCTTTAAAACCTACTACTTGACCACCTAATATTACTTTAGTATCTGCATCATATACAAGCTTTACATATATTTTATTTCTACCTGGATAGTAATTAGTTTGATTAAAATCAGCTATAAATTTTGATTTATAATTTAATCCTAACTTCTTAGCTTTTTCTTCTGTTATACCAGTTACAGCAGCCTCCATATCCATAACTTTTATACAACTTGAACCTAATGAACCTTGGAAAGAATTATTTAGTCCTGCTAAATTTTCACCAACTATTCTACCTAACTTATTAGCACCCGTCGCTAATGGTACGAACATATCTTCATTGGTTACAATATTTTTTATAGTTGCACAATCTCCTGCAGCATAAATATCCTCTATAGACGTTTTTCCATACTCATCTACTATTATAGCTCCATTTTGTAGCATATTTATATTAGTACTATCTAAGAATTCTGTATTAGGTTTTACTCCAGTTGCTATAATAACTAAATCAGCTTTTATTTCTCCTTTATTAGTTATTACTTTCTCTATCTTATTTTTACCTACAAACTCAACTGCTAATTCTTCTAAACGTAAATCGACATTATGAGATTTTATTTCTTCTTCTAATACATCAGTTATTTCCTTATCAAATACTGAGTTTAAAACTCTATCAGCTGATTGTATAACAGTTACATTCTTACCAAGTTTTTTAGCTGCTTCTACAGCTTCTAAGCCTATAAAACCTGCTCCTATTATAGCAACATTTTTAACTTCATCCCTATTTATTATTTCTTTTACTTTAATTCCATCTTCCATAGTTTTTAAAGTACAAATATTTTCAAGGTTTACATTTTTTATAGGAGGGATTATACTTCTTGCTCCTGTAGCAATCATTAATTTATCATAAGTGTCTTCAAATAGTTCATTAGTTTTAATATCAAGAACTTTTATTTTCTTTCTATCCGCATCAACAGAAATTACTTCTTTAAATATATTTAAATCTATTCCTGATTCTATAAATTTTTCTGGTTTCCTTGCTATCATATTATCTGAATCATCAAAGAAACCGCCCACAAAATACGGTAATCCACAAGCACCAAAAGATACTATATCAGTTTTTTCATATACAACAACCTCATAATCAGGTTTAATTCTTTTTAACTTAGCTGCTGAAGACATTCCAGCAGCTACTCCTCCAATTATAATAACTCTCATAATATATCCTCCAGTAAATAATTTTGATTATAATTTTTAAATATATACCCATAATTTACATATTTCAAATAAAAAAGGTAGAATAATAATTTTAAATTATGATTCTACCTTTTAACCAAAGTATTAACTATCTTCTAGCTGCTCTTTTAGTTATTTTACCTTTTTTAGTTACGTTATTATCCTTAACTTTTGCCTTAGCTTGTTCTTGTCCTGGGAAAAGTATTTTAGGATTTTCATTATTTCTTCTATATATAGTAAATTTAAAACCTATTGCTTGTACAAACTCAGCTCTTAATGCATTACATATAGCATTAGCAGTTTCTTTTGCATCAAGGCCAGCAGTTTCAAGTATTGTAACTTTTACTATTTCTCTGCTATCTAACATAGCATCTAATTGATCTAAAAAGCTTTCTGTTACACCTTCTTTACCTATTTGAGTTATAGGCTTTAATGTATTAGCTATTGATCTTAAATAAGCTCTTTGCTTTCCTTTTAACATAATGTCACCTCTTTATCCTAGTTGTAGAATTCAAATTCAATTTCGTATATCTTAACAGTATCACCGTCTTCTATACCCATTTCTCTAAGCTTATCAAATACACCTTCTGATTCCATAGCTTTTTGGAAATATTGAATAGATTCCATATCTTCAAAGTTAACAGAATACATTATTCTTCTTAAAGATTTACCTTTAACAACATATATTCCATCTTCTATTTCAACTGTTAAACCTTCATCTTCATTAGAAGTATCTAATTCTGGCTTATACATCTCTTCTTCTGTTACTAACTCTACGTCTTCAACTTCATTTAATAATTGAGAAACATAAGCTATAACATCATCTATACCTTCACGAGTAGCAGCAGACATTTTAAATACTTTATATCCTCTACCTTCAAGTTCAGCTTTAAACTCATCATACACACTTTCATCCTCTAATATATCCATCTTATTAGCAACAACTACTTGTGGTCTATGAGATAATCTTTCATTATATAGCGATAATTCTTCATTTATTTTATCAAAGTCTTCTAAAGCATTTCTACCTTCGTGTCCAGTTATATCTACGATATGTATTAATACTTTAGTTCTTTCAACATGTCTTAAGAAATCGTGTCCAAGTCCAACACCCTCTGCTGCACCTTCTATAAGACCTGGTATATCAGCTAATACAAAACTTTCTCCAAATTTAGTTTGAACCACACCTAAGTTTGGAGTTAATGTTGTAAAGTGATAGTTAGCTATCTTTGGTTTAGCAGAAGTAACAACTGATAAGAATGTAGATTTTCCAACATTAGGGAATCCTAATAATCCAACATCAGCTATCATCTTAAGCTCAAGAACTACCCATCTTTCTTCTCCATCAGTACCTGATTTAGCAAAAGCTGGTGCTTGTCTTACAGAGTTTGCGAAATGTTGATTTCCTTTTCCACCTCTACCACCTTTTGCAACTACAGCTCTATCTCCTTCTTCCTTTAAGTCCGCAATAACTAGACCTGTAGCTTCATCTCTTATTATTGTACCTGCAGGAACTTTAAGAACTAAATCTTCTCCGTTTTTTCCTGCTTTTCTTTTTTTACTTCCATCTCCACCAGATTCAGCAAGGTACTTTCTTTTATATTTAAAATCCATTAAGGTTCTAAGACCTAGGTCAACTTCAAATATTATGCTAGCACCTCTTCCTCCGTCTCCTCCATCTGGTCCACCAGCTGGAACATATTTTTCTTTTCTAAATGCAACCGATCCATTTCCACCATTTCCGGCCTTAACAAATATTCTAGCTTTATCTATAAACAAATTAATCACCTACTCGATTAAGACTTTTTATTTATTATCTCCAATTTTCATCTATTTACAACAAAAAGGAGTGTAAGAACACTCCTTTTCTCATATATATTATTCAGCAATAGATACTGGATATACGCTTACTTTTTTTCTTTTCTTGTCTTTTCTTTCGAACTTAACAGTACCGTCTATTAATGCGAATAAAGTGTCATCTCCACCTTTACCTACATTAGTACCTGGATGTATCTTAGTTCCTCTTTGTCTTACTATTATACTACCAGCAGTAACTACTTGTCCGTCATATCTCTTAACACCTAATCTCTTAGATATAGAATCTCTACCGTTTTTAGAAGACCCTACCCCTTTCTTAGATGCAAGTAATTGTAAGTTCATGTTTAACATATTGGAGTCACCCCCTACTTTTTTAAGATTTTTATATTTTTTGGGTATTCCCGTTTAATTTCTTGAATAGCCAATTGAAAATGATTTAATAACAGCTGAGATTTTTCTAAAGAATTATCTTTAACGATACATTCTATATGTCCTTCCTTAGCTTCTATCTTATCAAATTCAACTTTTTGTAATTTGTCTAAAGAGTTTATAACTGCAACTGCATTAGATGTAACTGCAGAACAAACTATATCATAACCTATTTCGGCATAATCAGCATGTCCCTTTAAACAAAAACCTTTAAGTAAGAAATCGTCATTATAATAATAATTAACTTTTATCATTACTCAACCTAATACTAAGCGTTTATTTTTTCTATAACTATCTTAGTGTATGGTTGACGATGTCCTTGCTTTCTTCTGTAGTCTTTCTTAGCTTTGTACTTGAAAACTACAACTTTCTTAGCTTTACCTTGTTCAACAACTTTAGCTTGAACAGAAGCACCTTCAACAACTGGAGAACCAACAACTAACTCTCCGTTCTTAGTGCAAGCTAAAACTTCGTTTAAAGTTACAACATCACCAGCGTTAGCTTCTAACTTTTCAACGAATAATACATCACCTTCAGCAACTTTGTATTGCTTTCCACCTGTTTTTACTATAGCGTACATTAAATACACCTCCTCGGTCCAAAACTCGCCATCAAGGTAACTTCAAAAGAAATTTTAAAACCTTTCCTGTGCGGCATTACATTTATTAATAATACTACATTTGTTTACATTTGTCAACTAAGTATTATAAATAATATTTATTTTTTCGTAACTCAATTTGTTACTTTCTTTCAGCTCTAATATAATACCATATTTTTTACTTATTGTCTCTAAAATATTTTTCCAATTTTTATTTATTTCAGTATAAACTTCACTATTTAATTCTATATCCACTTTTTTATAAGATGTATGCTCGCTTATCCTCATAACTTCTTTTTCAATATCATCTACTATTACATTAATCGATTTTAAGTATGTTTTTTCATTACATAATGGACACTTTCCTAAAAAATATTTATCTATACATTCTTTGTCTCTTCTTCTCGCTACTTCTACAAGGCCTAGCCTTGTAAAACCTAGGATCTCAGATTTTCTTTTATCTTTTTTAAGTTCTTTATCTAGAGCCTTTAAAATATCTTCTTTATATCCTTTTTTATGCATATCAATAAAGTCTATAATTATTATTCCACCTATATCTCTAAGCCTTAATTGCCTTGCTATTTCCTTTGCTGCTTCTAAGTTAGTTTTATACACAGTTTCATCTAATCTTGTGCTCCCAGTAAATTTACCTGTATTAACATCTATAACAGTCATTGCTTCAGTTTTATCAACTATTAAATATGCACCATTTTTTAACCAAACTTTTCTATTTATAGACTTTTCTATTTGACTATTAACTTTATATAAGTCAAACACATCTTTATTTTTTTCTAAAAATAGTTTATTTATATACTCTTTATTAATATTTTTTAATATACTTTTTAACTCTTCATGTTTCTTTTCATCATTTACAACAATTTTATCCACATGCTCATTTACATTATCATTTATATACTTTGCTGCAAAATCTAAATCTTTATACAAAAGTTTTGGACCTATTCCTAGCTTGAATTCTTTACATATTAATTCATACTTTTCTTTTAGATTATCTAAATCTTCTTTTAAATCCTCCAATGAACATCCCTGAGCCTCAGTTCTAACTATTAATCCTAAGTTTTCTTTATTTATAGCTTTTATTATCTTCTTTAACCTAAATCTTTCATTTTCATCTACTATTTTATTTGACATAGTAGACCTATCATTAGATGGTATATAAACTAAGTACCTACCTGCAAGACTTATCTCTAAATTAAGTTTAGCACCCTTAGTACCTATACCTTCTTTATTTACTTGAACCATTATATCTTGACCCGATTTTATTTTTTGATTTTTTCCAAGTGGAAGATATGCTAATTTTTCAAGTCCTATGTCTACAAATGCTGCTTCCATTCCAGGCTTTATATTCTTTACTATACCCCTATATATATTTGATACTATTTTTTGACTAGAATTGCTTTCTATTAATAATTCCATTAATATATTATCTTCCAGTATAGCTGTTTTTTGCGATGATACTAATGATTCTATTATTATACTTTTCATCTGACACCCTTCCGTACTATTTGATATATATATTTAAAGCACTTTTCAGTATTTATTCTAATCACAAACTAATTTACATAAACATAATTATATATTTTATATGAAAATATTAAAAAATCACCATAAATATAGTATGGTGATTTTTATATATTTATTTGTAATTATCAATTACATAGGAGACACTAACTCTCCATCTTTCACTACATATAAATCTCTTCTTAATATATCTACATCTAATGGATCCATATCTATATCTAACATTTCTAACACCTTAGGTATAAATATATTTGTATTTAAATTAGCCTTAGAACCTGTTGCTATAGTTCCTATTAGTGTAAGGTTATTATCATCTAAACTTAATACATCAAAGAACTTTATCATAGGTCTTATATTAGACTCTACTATTTTTCCTTTTTTATTTTTCTTAGTTATAATTATTTCTTTTTGATTCATAAAATCAGTTATTCTTGATTTTATGAATTCCTTGCTTAAAGTATTATCTAATTCTATATTAAATAGATATTCTCCATATTCTATTGTAGAAGCAAGTGATGGAGTCTTAGGGTCTATTTCTTCAGCTTTAACAAAATCTATACCATTTGGTAATTCATCATTTATTCTAGTTAAAAATTCTTCAACACCTATTTCTTCTTCTATTTCTATATCTACATATTCTCCATAACTTTCTGTACCTAATGCTAATGCATTTCCGTAACTCATTTTTGGATGAGGATTAAACCCTTGAGAATAAGATAGTTCTATATCAGCTCTTCTAAAAGCTCTTTGTAAAAGCTTTTGTAAATCAAGATGTGATATGTATATCATATCACCTTCTTTTTTAAATTTTACTCTTATTATTTTGCTCATAATTAACATAACCCCCTTGTAATGTCATTTGCATTTATTCCACATCCATGACATTTATGTCTACAGTCTGGAGATACTTTATCTTCTCTTGCTTTATCATTTTCTCTCATTAAGAATTTCTTAGTAACACCTACGTCTATATGATCCCAAGGGAATACTTCTTCATAGCTTCTTTCTCTATTAGCATAGAATGCTATATCAAGATTATTCTTTTCCATAGCTTCTTTCCATATATTTAAGTCAAAGTATTCTGACCATCCATCAAATTTAGCTCCAGCTTTGAATGCATCCAATATAACTTTACCTATTTTTCTATCTCCTCTAGCTACAACGGCTTCCATTAAACTAGTTTTAGAATCATGGTAGTTATATTTAATATCTTTATTCTTTAATTTCTTAACTAAATGTCTTTGCTTTTCAACAACTTCTTCAGTTAAGTCTTGTCCATGCCATTGGAATGGTGTAAATGGTTTTGGAACAAATGTTGATGTACTTACAGTTACTGAGAAACTTCTTCTTAACTTTCCACCATTAACATCTCTGTAAGTATCTATAACATCATATGCAAGACCTGCTATACCATCTAAATCATCATAAGTTTCAGTTGGAAGACCTATCATAAAGTATAGCTTTACACTATTCCATCCCATTTCAAATGCTTTTCTAGTTGCATTCTTTAAATCTTCTTCACTTACACCTTTATTTATAACATCTCTTAATCTTTGAGTTCCTGCTTCTGGTGCAAATGTAAGTCCTGATTTTCTTACTTGTTGTATCTTTTCAGCTATTTCCATTGAGAAGTTATCAAGTCTAAGTGATGGAAGTGATATACCAACATTTTGAGGTGTATATTCATCAACTAAGTAGTCAGTTAATTCTCTTAATTGGCTATAATCACTTGTACTTAATGAAGATAATGATATTTCATCATATCCTGTATTTTTAACTAACTTTTCAACTATTTCTTTTAATCTTTCAACACTTTTTTCTCTTATTGGTCTATATATCATACCTGCTTGGCAGAATCTACATCCCCTTGTACATCCTCTAAATAGTTCTAGTACTACTCTGTTATGAACAGTATCTATATAAGGAACTATTAGTTTATCTGGATATTCTACATTTTCTACATCTCTTATTATTCTTTTCTTAACTTTAGCTGGAACACCTTCTCTATTTGGTACTACTTCTTTAACCGTTCCATCTTCATTATAAGTAACATCGTAGAAGCTTGGTATATATAC
>JAEIGA010012092.1_pt1 | contig 13097 bp, 9 predicted proteins | sample 9270691 | NCBI WGS metagenome assembly JAEIGA01 (sample SAMN17057246, study PRJNA624740) | gut metagenome | biome: biome; isolation source: fecal sample | host: Bos grunniens | place: China: Xizang | collected 2019 | reverse complement strand
GTCATCATCGGCATCGGTTGCGACGATGATGTTCTTGTATCTGAGGTTGTCCATATCGTCCTCCACACCCAATGCATTGATGAGGAGATTCAGCTCTTCGTTCTCGGCAACCCTTCTTCTGCTTTCCTTGTAGCAGTTGATAGGCTTACCTCTGAGGCTGAATACTGCCTGCAGTTCGGCATTTCTTGCCTTTGTGATTGTTCCACTCGCAGAGTCTCCCTCGGTGATGAACAGACTTGTCTTTTCAGCAAGCTCTTTCTTGGCTGCTGGAAGCTTGTCATTGTAATGCAGCTTGCAGTCGCGGAGCTTTCTGTTGTATATGTTTGTCCTCTTGTTTCTTTCCTTGGTCTTCTTCTGTATGCCGGAAATCTCCTTGCGCTCCTTCTCTGAAGATACGATCTTCTCCTGAAGTACAGGCACGACCTCCTTGTGCATGTGGAGCCAGTTGTCGAGATTGGTCTTGACGAAATCGTTTACGAATGTCCTGATTGTAGGGCCCTTGTCGTATACGATGTTGCCATCTTCGTCCTTGTAGTTCTTTTCCCACATGAAAGTGGATCCGAGCTTGGTCTTGGTCTGGCCTTCGAAGTTAGGCTCCTGAATCTGTATGCTTATGGCTCCGATGATACCCTGACGGATGTCCTCAGGGGCATAGTCCTTCTTGTAGAATTCCTTGATTGTCTTTGCTACAGCCTCTCTGAGTGCGGCAAGATGAGTACCACCCTCACGGGTGTTCTGTCCGTTCACGAATGATGCGATGTTCTCGCCATAGCTGTTTCCGTGTGTGATCACAACCTCGATGTCGTCACCGATCAGGTGTACAGGCTCGTAGATTGGGGTTTCAGACATGTTGTCCTTCACGAGATCCAACAATCCATTGTCTGACCTGTATGATGTTCCGTTGAGGTTGATTGTGAGTCCGCGCTTGAGGTATGTGAAGTTCTTGACCATAGCCTCCACATACTCCATGTTGTATGCGAAATCACCGAACATATCCTCGTCCGGAGTGAATCTTACGAGGGTACCGTTCTTCTCTGTAGTGGTATTTCTGCCTGAATCTGTCTTCTCGCCGCGGCAGAAACTTGCGTATGCGCTTTCTCCGTCGCGGAAAGACTCCACATAGAATGAAGACGACAGCGCGTTCACTGCCTTCGTACCGACACCGTTCAGACCGATTGATTTCTTGAAGGCTTCGTCGTCGAATTTACCACCTGTGTTGAGCTGGCTTACAACTTCAACAACTTTACCGAGAGGAATACCACGGCCGAAGTCCCTGACTGTCACGTTTTTACCCTCTATCTTGATCTGTATCTGCTTACCGAATCCCATTGCGAACTCGTCGATGGAGTTATCCACCACCTCCTTAAGCAGCACATAGATACCGTCGCTCTGATCCTCTCCGTTACCGAGTCTTCCGATATACATTCCGGCTCTCCTTCGGATATGCTCGTTCCATTCGAGAGTCTTGATGTTGTCCTCGGTATAATTTGCGTTGTTGTTTATGATTTCTTTTGCCATATTCTTTTAAGACATAATCATGCAAATATACGAATTATTTTGCTAAAAAGTGATGTAAATATGGGTAGCTTGCATAGTAAAAAAAAGTTCGTAACTTTGCTGGCTATTCTTAACCAACGCAAATGAAACGAAATTGCACAAAAATAGTCTGTGTGTTTCTTGAATTTCTGGCAATTCTGGCACTCTCATCGTGCTCTGATAAGTTCCAGATAAGCGACCCGAAGCCACCTCAGAAAGTCGAGGTGGGATTTTATGCCGGAGGCACTCAGACGCGTACTACAATGCTTTCTAACGGCTTATCTGCCGCATGGGAAAAGGGTGACAGACTTGCTGTGTGGGCCCTTGCTTCTGATGGTACATATTCCTTTGCAAATCAAGCTTTTACTACTTACGGACTGGACGGATATCGCGGATTCTTTACTTCTACGCTTGACTCCGAAATGCCAGAGGGAACATATACTTATTATTGTTGTTACCCTATGCCTGTTTCAGTAAATGGAACTTCCGTAAGTTTCAATCTGCCAGCTGTCCAGGATGGTAAGGTTTCCGGTGGATCAGATATCATGATCGCCACTCCGGTAAGGCATGGAGCCTTGACTGCCATCCCTGAGCCTGAGGACCATTCCGGTATGAGGATGGAAATGAACAGGATGATGCATCAGTTCAGATTCTGGGTCCCAGAGGAGGATCAGCTACTTGGTAATGAGCAGATTGAGCAGATTTTTCTGTCATTCCCGACTCCTGTTGTCGGCAATGTGACATTAGACCTTGCAAATATCGATGCGCCGTCGCAACTGTCTGATGGTCAGGCAGATGTTCAGTTGGAACTGTCACAGCCGATCGGAAAGACTTCCGGTGCTGACTATCAGTATGCATGTCTTGCTATGAATCCGGTGCAGTTTGCATCCGGTCAGACTCTTACTCTTAAAGCCTATACCGACGACAAGATCGCATACTTTGATCCGATTGACCTCAAGGGCAAGAACTGTGAGGCAGGTCACTCTACACCGGTCAAGCTTAAGATCAGGGAACTGGTTGATATGGCCGGTATGATTTACGTGACAGTCGGTGCCAATAATCTTGGTGAAAATCCTAAGAAGATCACACTTACAGCTCCTGAAGGATGCATCTGGGGTGATGGCGGGTCGAATGTCTATGTATACGAGCCGGGTCGTGAAATTCTCGTTGGAGAAACTCTCGTGTTCAGGTTCGAGACAGATCTGGAGTCATATATGGCATTCAGCAACAAGCAGATAACTGTTACATACGATTCTGAAAATGCATTGCTGCAGGAGACTCTGACAATGCCTTCGATAACTTCTCATGGAACTTCAAGCCTGTCGCTTACTGTTCCATATCTGTTGTTCGAGGACTTCTCTTGTGTGTTTGCAGAAGGCGAAAGCTATGGTAACAACAGTTACAGCCAGTCAGAGCGCGAACAGCCTGGCTCAAGCCTTGACGGATGCATGTCCCACACCGGATGGAATGCGGCAAGATACTGGACTACAGGTAATTCAATCCGTATAAATACCCGTTATCAGTGTGTCGGCGCAGAAGTATTCGGTTATAGCGTTAACTTCGCTTCGTACCATCATGGTAGATTGGATACCCCTCAGCTCACAGGATTGAAGCCAGGAAAGACTGTCAACCTCATGATGAATTATGATGCCGGAGGTTATTATCATGCTTCAAGTTCCGGAGTAGCGAACGATCCTAAGTTATGTATTGCAACGCATACGAATACCGGTGTCATAGATGGTATCCCGACAGGTTCGACAGGAATCAGTTCAAGTTATGATACAACCGTATCTGATTTTGGAAACAGACAGAGTTCCTGCTCATTGTCAAATGATTATGGTAATAATGCCTTCTCTGAAACATTCCCGACAAATGAGGCTTATATAACAGGTGCGACATCTTCGACAAGACTGGTGTTCTATGTGATATTTACAGGAGAGGACAATAAGGTCAACAATTCCGAATTTTTCGCATATATAGATAATATAAAGGTGCAGATAAATAATTAACATAAGATTCAATACCAAAAAATGAAACATCTAAAAACAATTCTTGCTATGGTGGTTCTGACTCTTGCATTTTCATGCACGAAGAGTCAGATACAAGGCAATGGTCAGGTGTCATTTGTTCTTTCAAGCGACATTGAAATCGCTGATCAGACAAAGAGCAGCGTGTCGCAGTATACGACATTGCCGTCAGCCGGAGACTTTACTATCACCATCACTGATGCATCTTCTGCATCCGTATGGACAGGAAAGATTTCTGATTGGGATTCTTCCACTCAGCTTCCGGTTGGAAACTACAATGTAACGGCGACTTACGGAGCAATCGATGAGGAAGGATTCGATAAGCCATACTTCACAGGCTCGGCTGCATTTTCTGTCGTGGGCGCTCAGACTACAGAGGTGAAGATCTCAGTGAGCCTTGGTAATACAGTGGTTATGGTAAGCTGCACAGACAACTTCAAAAACTACTATAAGGATTATACCTTCACAATTACCCGTGACGGAAGCACTATCGTTTCTTTCGTAAAGGGCGAGACCAGAGCCGCATTCGTGGATGGCTATAAGTTCACTCTTCAGGGTGTAATCGAAAGTGAGACAAAGACGCAGACATTCAGCAGCGATTATTCGTCACTTGATGAGGCTACAGCTTACACAATCCTTTTCGACGCACCGAATGTTGGTGGCTCTGCTATTACAATTACGTTTAACAATAATGTCGAGACCATCGAGCTTGGTGATCTCGAACTCAACGAATAAGGGAGGAATATACAATGAAGAAAATTTTGTTCGCAGCTGCATCTGCTGCAATGATGCTTTTCGCGTCATGCCAGAAGTCTGCCATTCAGAATGTGAAGGGAGAAGGTTTCCTCTCGTTCGGAGAGTTTACTCTCGGAGTAGATGAGACTGTCATCACAAAGGCTGATCCTGCAGGTGACAACTATTCGATAAATATTCTCGATGCTGAAGGCAACACTGTCAAGACTTTGACATATGCTCAGGTAAAGGAAAACAATGATTTGATTTCCCTTTCTGCCGGATCATATACTCTTGAGGCCAGCTCGCTTGCAGGCGAGGTACCTACTGCTTCATGGGAGAATCCTATCTATGGTACTTCAAAGCAGTTCACCATCGAGGCAGGAGAGGTTACAGAGATCGGAAACCTGACATGTACACTCCTTCAGTGTAAGGTTACAGTGTCATACAGCGACGATTTCCTTGCAGCTATCACAGGCGCCGGAACAACCAGCGTAGAGGTAACTTCGGGCTATCCGCTTGATTATGAGCTCAATGCAAACGGTACATACGATCAGAGCGCAGGCTTCTTCGCAGTAGGCGAGGGCAGCACTATGACAGTTGTGTTCAAGGGTAACGTAGGCGGTAAGACTGCAAAGATGACCAAGACATTCTCAGGCATTGCAGCTAAGCAGTGGCGCCAGATCAAGTTCGTTCAGAAGACTAACGAGCAGGGCCAGGCAACATTCGATATCGTTATCAGCGACCTTATCTCAGATGAGACTCTCAATAACTCAGTGAATGCAGACGAGGAGGTTATCGGAGAGGATCCTGACGCACCTAAGGGCGACGGCGGCATCACTCTTGACTTCGACTATGAGGCAGGATGTGACTCTGAACTCAATGACCTTAATAATATGGTTATCGTACCTGAGTCTGAGAGGGTAATGAGCATCAAGCTCAAGGCTACCGTTCCTAGCGGAATCCTTAAGTTTACCGTTGATATCGAGTCTACAAGCGAAAGCTTCCGTAATGCCCTTGACGCTGCGGGTGGAGCTTCGATTGACCTTATCAATCCATCTCCGGCAAATGACATCATCTTCCAGGTGGTTCCGTTCCCTCATGGAGCAGAACTTGTCGGACAGACAGAGGTGGCATTTGACCTCAGTGCAGCTCAGAGCGCGATCACCAATTATCCTGGTACACATACATTCGTGATGACAATCGTAGACCAGGCATTCTGCTCTAAGAAGGTTCCAGTGACAATGATTGTAGAATAAAGAGGGGAGAGACATGAGAAAGATTTTTTCAATCATTTCGATGACACTTGTACTGGCGTCAGTGTCATGTACAAAGCAGGAAGCAGATCAGCTGGAGCAGGGCATGGGTATGCTCAGTGTGGACATGTCAGTCGCAGCACAGACACGCGCCCTTTCTGAGGACGAGCTCTTCAATACTGCAAAGGTCAATATCTATAAGGCAGACTATAGTGGTCTCGTGCGTTCTTACGCTTATTCTGAGATCCCTTCTCCGCTCTATCTCGCAGCGGATAAATATCGTGTAGATGTTATTGCTGGTGAGGCAGTTGCAGAGAATCCGGCAGTTGCATCGTGGGACAGCAAGAGCTACAAGGGCTCGAAGGCGTTCGAGATTGTCGCTAACCAGGTTACTACAGTACAGGTTGTGGCTAACGTCAGCAATGCGGTGACCAAGGTTGCATTCGACCCTACAATCGCCGAGAACTTCAACGCCGGTTATACAATGACCATGACCCTCAGTGATGAGGCGGCTAGCAGCCTCGTTTATGATGCCTCAAAGTCAGGCGCAGAGGGGTACTATATCGTTGCAGGCCTTTTTGAACCGTCACTTACATGGACATTTACTGGTACTCTTGCTAAGGACGGCTCAACATTCACCAAGACAGGTGTTATCGAGAACGTTGAGGCTGGAAAGCTCTATAGCATGAACCTCAAGTACACAATTAAGGATGGTGACCTTATGTTCACTCTTTCTGTAGACCGTACTACTCAGATTGTGGACGATACAATCATCTTCGAGCCGGTATCTACAGGTCTTTCGGCATCTTCTGTATACGAGATCTGGGCTACACGCGCTACACTTCACGCAGACGTTGATGCAGCTGAGAGCGAGGGCAAGACTGTACAGTTCGCATATTCTGTCGACGGCGGCACTACATGGAGCTATGCTGCAGGAGTAAACGACTCAGAGGGTACATGGAAGGCTGATCTTTCAGGCCTTACCCCTGCAACAACCTATACATATGCGCTTGTAATCGACGGCGAGCAGATCGGTGAGACTATGACATTCCAGACAGAGTCGGCACCAAACCTTCCAAATGCAAGCTTCGAGTATGTCAGCAAGGTTTCAGGACAGGACTATTATAAGTTCTACGACCCTAACTGTGGAGTTGCTGATGCGACATACATGTTCTGGGGATCAGGTAACGGTGAAGGATCTGAGGGAGTAAGCGGTTCTGCAAACATGGGTATTGTCATTACTACAATCGATACATCGGACAAGATCGACGGAAACCAGTCAGTTGTGGCACAGACTTCTTCAATGGTAGGAATGCTTGCTGCCGGTAACCTCTTCACAGGTCAGTTCGCCGGCTTGGTTGGAACAAGCGGAGGTAAGGTTAATTTCGGACGTCCTTGGACAAGCCGCCCTTCAGCAATGAGAATCTGGTGTAAGTATAACACAGGCGCAATGAATATCGTTAACGGTTCACCTGCTGGTGTCAACCTTGTCAAGAACGAGACAATTGACCGCGCCCAGATCAAGGTTGCAATCGGAACATGGGATTACAAGAGATACGGCGGAACAAAGGATAGCCCGGTGCATGTAAATACTACAGACGAGTCTACTTTCGTGGATTTCTATACAGATCCTAGTACCATCGCAAACGGTGATGTAATCATCTACAGTGATGGTTATATGATCAACAACGGCGAAAAGGTAGCTGCTACAACAACCGGTTGGATCGAGTATGTCATTCCGCTTGAGTACCGTAATCTCAATGCATATCCTACGCATATCGTAGTGTCTTGCGCAGCTTCGCAGTACGGTGACTACTTCTCGGGATATGACAAGACCAAGCTTTGGGTTGATGCCGTGGAGCTTATATATGAATAATTTCATTTGATGCGTAAAATAATTTTCATACTTATCATGTTGTCCCTCGGTGCCATTGGTGCCGAGGCTCAGCATTATGACCGAGGCTATGATGCCGTTCCATCATCACCTTTTGTAAAGAAAGGTACATGGAGCGTCGGTGGTACTGCAAAATATTCCCAGCATATCAACGACGGATATACTATGATGGTAATCAGTAATATCAACTCAAACGGCTACAACATATCCGTAAGTCCAAAGGCGATGTATGCTTTCAGGGACAATATGGCAGCGGGCTTGAAGTTCTCTTATGGTCGCAGCATGCTCGATCTTGCTTCGGCAGATCTCGGAATCGCTTCCATTGAGATGAATGCAGCTGATTGCTATCAGATTCAGCATAAGTACAGTGCATTCGGAGTTTTCAGGGCGTTCATCCCTTTTGGAAACTCAAAGCGAGTTGCAATGTTTGCTGACCTTCATCTTGGAGGCTCTTTCAAGCAGGGAAAGGCTTTTAACGCCGGTGGAGAGAATGTTCTTGGCACATATACTCAGGCCTATTCGCTTCAGTTGGGAGTCGATCCTGGTATAATGGCCTTCCTCACAGACAGATTGGCTGTGGAGATGAATGTCGGTGTATTCGGTCTCAGCTACAATTGGGAAAACCAGATACATAATCAGGTTGAGAACGGAAGTTCTGACTCGACTTCTGCCGGATTTATGGTTAACCTCCTGTCCCTCGGGGTGGGAATATCCTATTACTTTCTATGATGAGGACAATTTTAAGAATATTCACGGTCAGCATTCTGGTGATGCTTGCTGTACCTGCCCTTGGTCAGACCGTGGGAGGAAAAGAGGCTATTGTTCTCGGAGCAGAGATAACTCCTAAGGATCCTGCAAAGCAGAAGAGGCTTACGAATCGTCTCATTACACCGAAAGGCGAGTGGCAGTGCGGTATGTCGGTGATGTATGCAGATTATAATAGCGCGAACAGTGATTTTATGCTTATGCTTCAAGGACTTGATCTTCGTGCTTCTATGCTGAAGTTTACCCCTGAAGCGGCGTATGCATTCAAGGATAACCATGCGGTTGGTGCCAAGTTCAATTATATGAAGTTCGGTGGCATGATTGATTCGGCTACTGCTGATCTTTTGGGAAATATGAGCCTGTCCGTCAGTGATATCAATGCTTCAACCATTTCAATGGGTGGCTCTGTCTTCCAGAGGACTTATATCGGTATCGACAAGCAGGGACGCTTCGGTATATTCTGGGATTATATTCTTGGTTATACCAGAGCAAAGACTCAGTTTGCATCCGGAGAGGCAAGCAATTCGCAGACAGTCAAGGAGAAAGTTCAGCTGGCTTTTGCGCCGGGAGTCATATATTTCCCAATGAACAATATATCCATACATGCAAACATTTCGATTGCCGATCTTTCATATGCCACTACAAAAGCATATCAGAATGGCAACGAGGTAGGTATGCATAAAGGTTGGAAGGCACAGGCTGGTCTTAATCTGTTGAACCTGAGTTTCGGACTCGCTATACATTTGTAATATGAGAAAGATATTCATATCGCTTTTGTCTTCAATGGCTTTACTGGTGGGTTGTATACATAACGACCTGCCTTATCCTGTCGTTGTGCCAAACATAACTTCCATGACAGTTCAGGATGCTCTTGAAGTAGATATCGATTATGACGCAAGAGTGGTCACTGTGTACGTCTCGGAGACTACAGATTTACGAAAGGTTGTGGTGCAGTCTGTCGCTTATGATGTTGAAATTACAAAGCCGTCTATCCAGCTTCTGGGTGTACATGACCTTACAGCTCCTCTTAAATTCCAGCTTACGACATATCAGGACTATGATTGGGTTCTTAAGGCCGCAAGGCCGGTTGAACGTTATTTTACTATCGAAGGCCAGATCGGAAGCTCGATTATCGACGAGTATAATTGCAGAGTCATCTCCATGGTTTCAGAAGGGACTGATATCAGCAATCTTAAGGTGACCTCAATGAAGCTTGGACCTAAGGATATCACTACATATTCCCTTGCTCCGGAGCAGATGAAGGATTTTTCAGGCGGTCTTGAACTTGAGGTTACAGCATTCGGCTTGACCGAGTCATGGACTATCTATGTTGAGGAAACTGAAATCAGTGTTGAGATAGGTAAGGTCAACCCTTGGACTACATCTGCGTATGTAAGTGCAATGGCGGCTGCAGGAAAAGAGACTGTATTCCATTATAGAGCTAAAGGCTCAACTGATTGGCTGACAGTGGATTCGGCGCATGTTACTTCTGATGGAGGATCATATACTGCTCATATAACCGGGCTTGAGCCATCATCGGATTATGAGGTGATGGTCTCATGTGGTGATGACAAGACTCCAGTTGAGGTGTTTACAACAGCTCCTGCTACCAAGATTCCTAACGGTAGCTTTGAGTATGCGAGTCTTGTGAGCGGATCAAACTATTATAAGTTCTACGACCCGTCTTGCGGCGTTGAAGAGGGAGAATACATGTTCTGGGGATCAGGTAATGGTGAAGGTCCTGAAGGTGTGAACGGTTCAGCGAACATGGGTATCATCATCACTACTATCGACAGGAACAGCAAGGTTGATGGCAGACAGTCCGTATGCGCTCAGACAAGCCAGATGGCAGGAATTCTTGCAGCTGGTAATCTCTTTACAGGTCAGTTTGCAGGTCTTGTCGGAACCGAAGGCGGAATGGTTAATTTCGGACGTCCATGGACTACAAGACCAGTTGCATTGAAGCTGTACTGCAGATATACGACATCAAATATGGATATCATCGGTAAGAAACTGCCTCCTGGAGTTACCCTTACCAAAGATGATCTTGACAGAGCACAGATCAAGGTCGCTATCGGTACATGGGATTATAGAACTTATGGCGGAACAAAGGACTCTCCGGTTCATGTGAATACAACGGATGCAAGTACATTTGTTGATTTCAGCAAGGATCCTAAAACCATTGCAAACGGAGACCTTATAATTCATAAGGACGGTTACTTCCTTAACGGAGCTTCCAAGGTTGATGCTGTTACAAGTGAGTGGGCTGAGTATACGATTCCACTTGATTATCACGACCTTGAGACATTGCCTACACATATTATCGTGTCATGTGCAGCTTCTCAGTTCGGAGACTATTTCACAGGTTGCAGCTCTTCAAAACTTTGGATTGATAAGGTGGAATTAGTATATTGACGAAAATTTCATATTTTCGCATTTTGATACCGTATGAAAAGAATTTACACGCTTAGTCTATTGCTCGTTGCAGCCCTGTACTGCAGCATGTCATCAGCTTCAGCAACTGATGCTCCTGAGAATCCTTATTCTGAGGGGCATACAGTGCGTCAGCTTGATACAGTCAAGACTTTTGTCGCACTGCCAAGAGGCATGTCGTATACCTATGGAAACGGAAACATCAGGTCTGCCTTTGAAGATCTCATTGCTCCTTCAAGGAATCCTGAATGTGAACTTGTCAGGTTCATTGTGGCAGGTTGTGCTTCTCCGGATGGCCTCTGGGCTTATAACGTGACACTCAGTGAGGACAGAACCAAGAATACAGTGCAGTATCTCAAGGCTTTAGGCATGATCCCTGCGCATAAGATACAGGGAGAATACAGGTACGAGGACTGGAATATGCTGTATGAAATGGTACAGAAGTCAAATCTCGAGTGTAAGGAGGAAGTAAAGGATATCATAAGGACAAAGACCTGGGGAGAACGAAAGACTGCTCTTAAGGCTGTTGCAGATGGTAGGGTATGGGGGAGATTGGAAACTGAATTCTTCCCGTTCATGAGAGGTGTCGAACTGTCGGTTGTATACAACAGGCCAGTTCCTGAGAGAGCATCCGCTTCAGATGATGTAAGTCAGTCAAAGACAGCAGTTCAGCATACGCGCAAGGAAGAACCTGCACATGCGGATACTGTATATGTTACTGATACTGTGTATCTATATCGTGATGAGGTTCCTGCAGGTAATAATGTAGGCGTCAATGTCAAGGAAAGCAGATATGAGCCAGTTCAGGAAGATGGATCAAGGTCTCCATGGAGATTCGGTATCAAGACAAACCTGCTTTCAGACGCAATAGCGGTACCTTCGCTGGGACTTGAATTCCAGATGGGACGCTACCTTTCATTGGATCTTCAGGGATGGTGGACCGGATACAATATGTTTGTCCCGGCTGACAGGAATGCTCTATTATATGGCGTGTCTCCGGAACTTCGTTGGTGGCTCAAAGGCCATTCCATGACCAAGGGAAGCTTTCTTGGAGTTCATGGCAATTGCGCATGGTATTCTATGCAGTGGAGCGATGGGCTTCTATATCAGAATCTTACAAAGGATCCGCAGAAGATATCTCCAGCCTGGTCTGTAGGTCTGACTTACGGATATTCTCTCGGCCTTGGAAAGAAAGCAAACTGGGGAGTCGAGTTTGTTGTCGGAGCAGGATATCTCAATGCATGCCAGAATATCGCTGAGTTACATGATGGAGTGTGGACTGCAAAAGAATATCAGGACATCACAGGTTTCGGTCTGACCAAAGCGGCAGTAAATCTTACTTATAGATTTCCTATTAAGCGTTAAAATCTATAATTTCCATACGCGGAGCGAGATTTCTCGCTCCGTTTTTTCTTCTACAGAGTCATCAAGGGCAGAAAACAGATCCAACCCGGTCTTTGATTCCAGTTCATCGACTGAAATCGCGCATTTCTGAAGATTGTCATTCTGAGGCTTGTTCTCCATGATGAATGCTATGCCGTGGAATCTTCCTCCGTCATTGATGAGAACGGCCTTGAAAAACCCGTCAGGGACCGTTACATGGCCTCTTCCGATCGTTCCATATATATTCTCGCCAATTATAGGTCCTGTGACTATGTAGACGTTTCCGAAGCGTCTGGCCCATGTCCTGCATTTCTTTTCCAATGTGTTCCATGCACCATTGTTAAGTTCTTCATCCTGCGGGCAGCAATTCGTAAAGACAAATGTCTCCAACATCGCGTCATCATCCCATCTGAAGTCGGCTGCAGGGGCCATATGTCCTCTTGTCCATCCCGAGCCTCTGTAATCCCTGTCTTCCGCTTGAGGAACGATTACTGACGGATCCTGCTCGAATCTCTTTCCATCCCTCTGAGCATCTCCGTAAGTCTCGTCCTTGGTCAGTTCATAAGCCACCCATTCCGGGATTTTTGATATCATGTCGTATGATACTGTATACCCGTCATACTCGATGATATAATCATTGCTTTCTATTGCTGGCAGTTCAAGCCTTCCGGTATCTATGTCATGTGTCAGCATACAGCCGGATAATACTATGATTGAACTTGAAAACAATGCCGTTTTCCAGATTTTTTTTCGATTATTTTTCTCTTTCATGGCCTCTTCGGATTTAACGCTGCGTGAAAATCGCTCTCTGAATTTATGGCTTTTAAATTTATTGTGTCTTAATTTCGCCAAATATATGCATATTTTGCCCCTCTATTGCGAAATTAGCAACATATGAAATTTATTTTTTGTGTATGTCGATATTTCGGACATATCTTTGCGATGTCGATACTTGCGGCGTCGATATCAGACGTTCTCACTTAGTCATCAAATTTAGCAAGTATTTTGAAAAGAAGCGTAGTATTGTGAATTATTGTAAGTTGTTTTGTTATGAAAACCAATTTTTATCGC
>JAEIGA010012091.1_pt1 | contig 13097 bp, 7 predicted proteins | sample 9270691 | NCBI WGS metagenome assembly JAEIGA01 (sample SAMN17057246, study PRJNA624740) | gut metagenome | biome: biome; isolation source: fecal sample | host: Bos grunniens | place: China: Xizang | collected 2019 | reverse complement strand
GCATCTGTTCATTCGCTTCATCGACAATTTTTCGGAAAAATTCCAGGACTGCGACTTCCGTGATGCGGCCTTCTGTTTTATTCAGCAGTTCGAAGTCCGGTACGATATGAGCGGTGATGATCAGATTTCCCGTTTTCTGATCTTCTTCGCCATTGACAATGACTTCTCTGACATAGTCGTTCTTTGACAGATAATACTCTACTTCTTCAGGAAAAATGTTTTTTCCGTTTTGTGTGACGATGACATTCTTTTTTCTTCCTGTGATAAACAGAAAGCCGGATTCATCGAGATATCCGTAATCACCCGTCCGCAGCCATCCGTTCTCCAGGATCTCTGCAGTTGCTTCAGGGTTTTCATAGTATCCCAGCATGACAGAATTACTCCGGGTCATGATTTCCCCGATCCCGGATTCATCAGGCTGATCGATCCGGATCTCTGCCTCCGGCAGGACCTGTCCGACCGATGAGCTGCAGTGCAGGCGGTCCGGATTCATCGTTACGACGGGAGAACTCTCTGTCAGACCATATCCCTGAAACATGGTGATTCCCATCCGATTAAAGTTTTCGATGATTTCCGGGTCGATCGGCGCGGCTCCGGTGATAAAGAGACGGGCGCGGCCGCCGAGTGCGGCGCGGACTTCTTTCAGGCGCCTTCTGTTCCGCAAACCGTTTTTTTTCGCCTGCTTCCAGATCCTTTTATACATGAGTTCAAAAATCTGAGGGACCGCAATCAGCATCGTAGCCCGGCATTCCCGCATATTTTTCACCAGGTTCTTCAGACTGTCACAGAATGCGATGGTGCCTCCTTTATAGAGGACAGACATTTCATTGCAGGTGAATTCGAAGGTATGGTGGACTGGGAGGACCGAAAGAGATACATCGTTCCGGGTGATCTTTACATACTTTGCCATACCCATGACATTGCTGGCAATGTTTCTGCCGGAGATCATGACACCTTTTGCGAGTCCGGTCGTACCGGAGGTGAAAAGAAGGATACTCATTGCATCGGGATCGATCTCTGCATCGAGATAAGAGCGGGCGCCATTTCTGAGAAGCTGTTCTCCCTTCCGGATCAGTTCTTTCATGGAGAGAATCCCGTCTCTGTTTTCGAGGGCGTCCATGGAAATCAGTAAGCGGATGTCTTCATGATCCCTGACGGCATCCAGCAGACGTCTCTCGACCTTGGAGGAGTAGACGATGGCGCTCAGATGTGCCCTGTGTGCGAGATTGGCCAGTTCACTTACCGGAAGTTCCCTGTCGAGGGGAACAACCGTTCCGACGCCGTTCATGACCGCCAGATCCGCCAGGATCCATTCATACCGGTTTTCACCGATGACGCCGATATGACTATCCTTAAGTCCCAGATCGAGCAGAGCTGTGCCGAAGGCGTCGATATCTTTTTTTAATTGCCGGTAGCTTCTGGACTGATAAGCTCCTCCGGGGATCTCTTTAAAAAGACAGGCGGGGGCGTCGCCATAAAGAGCTGCGGAACTGTTGATCAGGTCCCGCAGATCTTTTATCGGCCGCGTTTTATAGAGCGGGAGGTTCAATCGATTATCCATGTATGTCTGATCTCCTTTATCTGTATCCGGCTGTGTTTTCCATGCTCATCTGGAAGTACTGCTGAAATCTGCTTTCGGAAGATCCCATATGCCGTAAGGTCGACTGCCTGCTTCCAGGCTTTTCCCAGGCGTCTGGAATCTGCCGCATAATACTTAGTTTATAAAACAAAGTATATCACAAACAAAAAGTACAGGGGGAAAAAATGAGCATGGAGAGTCGTTTTCTGACTCCCGCGAGGGACGAGCGGCATGATATCGCCTTTTCCAGCTTGCAGGACAGACAGTCTCTTTGATAGAATAGTTTTGAAATAATAATATGAAGAAAAAAAGGAGGACTTTTTTATGTATAAAGTAGGAATCATCACGTCCAGTGATAAAGGATCACGTGGAGAAAGGGAGGACAAGGGAGGTCCGAAAATCAGGGAAATTGTGGAAGGCTTTTCCGGAGATTACGAAGTGGTGGATTATGTTGTTCTGCCGGATGAAAGAGACCAGCTGTCGGCCATGATGATTAAGATGGCAGATGAAGATCATATCGACCTGATCATTACTACCGGCGGTACAGGTTTTTCCAAAAGAGATGTGACGCCGGAAGCGACTCTGGATGTAGTTGAACGCCGGACACCGGGCATTTCGGAAGCCATGCGCAGCATCAGTCTGGAGATTACCTTGAGAGCCATGCTTTCCAGGGCGGAATCCGGAATCAGAGGAGATTCCCTGATCGTCAATCTTCCTGGCAGTCCGAAAGCGATTGAGGAAGTACTGGGGCCGATCCTGCCTTCTCTGAAGCACGGCCTGGATATTCTTCAGGGCCGGGATGCGGAGTGTGCCAGAAAATAAGAGGAGGGCGTTTTCGCCCTGCTGTTTCCCCCATCGGCGATGGGGGATTTTTTTTGGGCTGTATGCATGTGACCGCAGCATTTTAGAGTCAGGGAAAGCCTGTGTTCTGTCGACGGCTATTATGATAATATGCATACCAACGATTCACGAAAGTATCGACTAACTAAACGAAAAAGTTAGATAGAACTATAAAAGAGTTAGCTATTGCTATAGAAATTATTTGCATTATTTATCATTTTTCTCTTCACAAATATCATTCTCCGAGTTATAATTCAGGTACAGAAACGGATCCGAAAGCGAGTCGCAGAGTCGCGGAGCCTCAGGACCGATCTGAAAACTGTAAAATGTCAGGGGACAGACAACAAAGTATTCCGGCCGGCTGCTCAGCAGCCGGTCGTTGAATATCCGAACATCACAGTCGCAGCTGACTTTCTTTATCACTGCACGTGATCAGCTCCTCTCTGTCCGGGGCAGGGTAAATCCGGAAGAGTCAATGTACATAATTATTTACCTGATTTTGATCTAAGGAGGAAAGAAAATGAGTGTATTTAAGACTGCAAGATTGATAACGTATGGATTTCTGGCAGGAACTGCCGGGATCAGACTGCTGAGCAGTACAGATTTCAAAAATGCTTATACGAACATCACAGCAGCATGCATGCGTATGGGCGGAACAGTCGCGGAAAAGGCGACTTTGATTAAAGAGAATTGTGACGATATCGTCGCGAATGCAAAAGACATCAATGATAAGCGCGCTGAAGAAGAAGAAGCGCGCAGGATCGCGGATGCGAAAGAGATCCTGGAAGCGGCCGGGGAAACGGTTTCAGCGGAGTAGCTGATTCCGGGAGTAAAGAACGTTTGAATGATCGTACACAGGGCGCATAGTGTAAAAAACTTTTATCAGAGGTATTTTTATGAAATGTAGAATTATGTCGGAAACGAACGGGCGCCTGCGTGTGAGGATGATACAATATCGTATGACTTTCGACCAGGCAGATATCCTCCAGTATTATCTGGAGGCTCTGCCTGGTGTGCGTAAGGTGAAAGTTTATGATCGCACCCGAGACGCAGTCGTTCTGTTTGAGCCTTCTGTCAGAGAAGCTGTGGTGAAGGCCTTTTCCGAATTCGATTATGTTGAATCACAGGTCGCAGTGCCGGCACATACGGACAGAGCGCTGCAGCGGGAATTCGAGAATAAAATGCTCCGCCATATCGGCATGCGGATGGGCGTCAGGTTTTTCCTGCCGCCGATGATCCGGATGGCCGTCACCATCGTCAAAGCAGTTCCATATATCTGGAACGGTTTGAAGTCTCTATTCCAGGGAAGATTGGATGTCGCCGTACTCGATGCGGCCAGTATCGGCGTTTCCCTTCTGCGAGGAGAATTTGACACGGCCGGAAATGTCATGTTCCTGCTGAAGGTGGGAGACCTTATGGAAGAATGGACCTACCGGAAGTCCGTCGTCAACCTTGCGCAGGCCATGTCTCTGAATGTATTCAGTGTCTGGAAGAGAGAGCGTGACGGCAGTGAGAAGGAGCTTCCTCTCGGGGAGATCATTCAGGGAGATCAGATCGTCGTCAGAACCGGTCATGTCATCCCTCTCGACGGGGTGGTGGTGGAAGGCGATTCCATGATCAATCAGGCTTCCATTACAGGAGAACCGGTAGCTGTGCACAAAACAGCCGGCGGCTATGTCTATGCAGGGACTGTTGTTGAAGAAGGCGAGTGTATACTGGAAGTGAGACAGGCTGCCGGGGAAGGCCGTTTCGACCGGATCGTCAGTATGATCGAAGAATCCGAAAAACTCAAATCAAAGACGGAAAAGCAGGCGGAGGATCTGGCTGACAAACTGGTGCCGTGGACGCTCGGAGCAGCCCTGCTTACCCTGCTGTTTACTAAAAATGTGACGAAGGCGACCTCTGTCCTGATGGTCGACTATTGCTGTGCACTGAAGCTGTCCATTCCGGTGGCAGTGCTGTCGGCCATGCGTGAAGCAGGAGAGCACAGAATCACCGTCAAGGGAGGAAAGTTCCTGGAGGCAGTCGCAGAAGCAGATACGGTTGTATTTGACAAGACCGGAACACTGACTCACGCAATGCCAAAGGTGAGAGAACTGATTCCGTTTGGCGGTCTGGATGAAGCAGAACTTCTGAGAATCGCCGCCTGCCTGGAAGAACACTACCCTCACTCGATCGCCAATGCTGTCGTCAAAGAGGCGGCTGACAGAGGAATTGTCCATGAAGAGATGCATACAGAGATCGAATATGTGGTTGCTCACGGTATTGCCAGTACAATCGAAGGGAAAAGAGTCTGCATCGGAAGCTATCATTTCCTTTTCGAGGATGAGGGCTGTGTGATCAGAGAGGATCAGAAGGAAACATTCGATTCTCTTCCTGAAGACGCTTCCCATTTGTATATGATGATTGGCGGGGAACTGGCCGCGGTCATCCTGATCGAAGATCCGCTGCGTGATGAAGCGGCGGATGTCATCAGGGCTCTTCATTCCGCCGGTTTCCAGAAAGTCGTCATGCTGACCGGAGACAGCAGGCGCACGGCGGCGGCCGTCGCGGACAGGATCGGGGTCGATGAATACCGGGCGGAGGTGCTGCCTGAGGATAAGGCAGAATTTATCAGGATGGAACATGCTGCGGGAAGAAAGGTCATTATGATTGGCGACGGCATTAATGATTCGCCGGCACTTTCCGAAGCAGACGCCGGAATCTCGGTAAGCAGCGGATCAGATATCGCGCAGGAGGTTTCGGATATCACAATCTGTTCCGATGATCTGATGGATCTGGTGACGCTCAGGAGGCTGTCCAGTGGTCTGAACGAGAGGATCAGCAACAGCTTCCGGACGATTCTCGTTTTCAATACATTCCTGATCGTCATGGGCCTGCTCGGCGTATTCTCACCGACTTTATCCGCTGTGCTTCATAACGGTTCCACTGTGGCGATCGGCCTGCACAGTCTGACGGACCTGCTGCCGGCGGAAGAAAACTGAACCGCGGCTGCTCATGAAATCTCTGTCGGGCTTCATGAGGTATCCTGTGAAAACAGGGGGATGCATTTCCCCTGTTTTCCTGATGAAATGAAGACAGACAGACAGATGCTGTCTGAATTATAAACTCTGGAGCCTGGCGGTTTCCGGAGGCCAAAGACAAAAGAAGAGAAAGAAAAGAAAGAAGAGGAAGGCTTAACGCAATCCCCTTCTTTTTTCTTTATGTGCTGATCGATGCACCGCGTAAATCGGCTTTTCCTTCGTCTTTATAACTTTATAACGTTTGACGGTCGAAGTGCTTCTGTCATCGATCCGGTGCCGGTTGAGCAGATGATCCGGCCAGATAAAAAAGGAATGTTCTTCTGATTTATGAAAAACAAATTATATATGCAATGACGAAACCGTGTATACATATATTATTCTGATATTTTAAAAATTGCGAGATTAATTTTACATACTCTTCGAAATGATGGATTGACAGTGAAAAAATTTTCTTTATAATGAATACAAAATTTGAAATGAATACAAAAATAGAACTGTATACACCCGTTTTTCCAGCAGGACAGACAGGCATATCTGACGGTGAAGTCGGGATCAACGGATTTTACTGCAGTCAGGAGGCATGAAATGAAAGTAGAAATGAGAGATAGCCTTTTCGGGCCGGAAACCTCGGCTCCGCCGATGTATGATCCGGCTTATGAGCACGATAACTGCGGGATCGGCGCGATCGTCAATATAAAAGGAATCAAAAAACATGAAACAGTCGACAGGGCGCTGACTATTGTAGAAAGACTGGAGCACAGAGCAGGGAAAGACGCGGCCGGAGAGACCGGAGATGGCGTCGGGATTCTGCTGCAGATCCCTCATTCCTTTTTTGTGGAAAAGGAAGTGGAAATGGGACTCCCGACAGACGGCAGCTTCGGGGTGGGGATGTTCTTCTTTCCCGCGGATGAATTGAAGCTCAAGCAGGCCAGAAAGCTCTTCGAAGTGGTTCTTTCGAAGGAAGGGCTCAAGCTTCTGGGATGGAGAAAGGTTCCCGTGGATGACAGCGTTCTGGGAAAAAAAGCGTATGATTGCAAGCCGGAAATCTATCAATGCTTTATCAAAAAACCGAGAAATATCCGTCAGGGCATCGAGTTTGACAGAAAACTCTATGTAGCGAGAAGGATTTTTGAAAAAGCCAATCAGGATACCTATGTATGTTCTCTTTCCAGCAGGACGATCGTGTATAAAGGAATGTTTCTGGTCAATCAGCTGAGAGCTTTCTACAGCGATCTCAGAGATGAGCATTTTATCTCCGCCATCGCGGTCGTTCATTCAAGATTTTCAACGAATACCTTCCCGTCCTGGGAAAGAGCGCATCCGAACAGACTGATTGTCCATAATGGAGAAATTAATACCATCCGGGGAAATGTCAATAAAATGTATTCCCGTGAAGAGACGATGAGGGGGGGCTCTCTGTCAGATGAAGAGCTGTACAAGATTCTGCCTGCCGTCGATCACTGGGCCAGCGATTCAGCCATGCTGGATAACACCCTGGAATTCCTCATGATGGAGGGAGTCGATCTTCCGAAAGCTCTGATGCTCTGTATTCCGGAACCCTGGATGAATGACAGGAACATGCCGCAGAAAAAAAGAGATTTTTACCAGTATGAGGCGACACTGATGGAAGCCTGGGATGGACCTGCTTCCATTCTGTTCAGTGACGGGGATGTTATGGGCGCTGTTCTGGACCGGAACGGGCTCAGGCCGTCGCGCTATTATGTGACAAAAGACGGGTACCTGATTCTGTCGTCGGAAGTAGGCGTCTTTGATCTGGATCACGAACAGATTCTGAAGAAAGAACGTCTTCGTCCGGGGAAAATGCTGCTGGTGGATACAAGGCAGGGCAGAATTATCTCCGATGATGAGATTAAAATGAAATACGCTGAGGAGCATCCTTACGGAGAGTGGCTGGAGGACAACCTGACGAAGCTTTCCGATATCCGGATCCCGAACAGAGCGGATATCCGGTATTCCAGGGAGCAGCTTTCCCAGCTTCAGACTGTATTCGGATATACCTATGAAGACATCAACTGGTATCTGAAAAATACGGCGCTGGACGGACAGGAACCGGTCGTCGCGATGGGGACAGATACGCCGCTTCCGTTCCTTTCCCGGCAGGATCCTCCGCTTTTCAGCTATTTTAAGCAGCTTTTCGCTCAGGTTACGAATCCTCCGATCGACGCGATCAGGGAGGAGATGGTCACTTCTACAGATGTTTATGTAGGGGCTTCCGGTAACCTGCTGATTTCGACTCCGGAAAACTGCAAGTCGATCCGGATACAGAATCCGATTCTGTCCAATACGGATATGCTGAAACTGAAATACGGAAAAATCGATGGATACCGGATCATTGTGGTTCCGATTACCTATTACAGAGGACGATCTCTGGAACAGGCGATGGAAGAAGTCTTTTTCATGGTGGACAGAGCTGTCAGAGACGGAGCGAACATCATCATTCTGAGCGACCGGGATGTGGATGAGTATCATGTGCCGATTCCTTCCCTGCTGGCAGTATCCGCCGTACAGCAGCATCTGGTGAGAACCAAGAACAGGACCCGCCTTTCCATCATTCTGGAGAGCGGAGAACCCCGGGAGATCCATCATTTCGCCACCCTGCTCGGTTACGGGGCCACTGCGGTCAATCCTTACCTGGCGCTGGACACGATCAAGGATATCATCGATCGGAATATTCTCGATAAGGATTACTATGCGGCTTCACAGGATTATTGCAGTGGTTGTGTATCGGGTGTTCTGAAAATTGCTTCCAAGATGGGAATTTCCACCATTCAGTCCTACATGGGAGCGCAGATCTTTGAAGCGGTTGGAATCAGTACAGACGTCATCGACAGGTATTTTACAAATACACTCAGTCCGATCGGAGGAATCACTCTGGAAGATATCGAAAAGAAATTACTGGCCAGACACAGCAGGGCGTTTGATCCGCTTGGGCTGAAGACAGATCTTACGCCTGACAGCGCCGGATTCAGGAGAAACAGCAATGGTGGAGAACTGCATCTGTATAATCCGGCGACGATCTCACTGTTCCAGAAAGCTGTCAGGACGGGAGATTATCAGAAGTTCAAAGAATACTCCGGTCTGCTGGATGAAGATGAAAAGGCTTTCCATATCAGGAATCTGCTGACTTTCCGTTTTCCGGAAAAGGGAATTCCGATCAGAGAAGTGGAGAGCGTCGAATCGATTTTAAAACGCTTTAAGGTCGGCGCTATGTCCTATGGCGCCTTATCGATTGAAGCGCATGAGACTCTGGCTGTTGCCATGAATGAGATCGGGGGAAAATCCAATACCGGAGAGGGCGGAGAGCTTGCTTATCGATTCAAGACAGGAAGCGATGGGAAGAACCGCAACAGTGCTGTCAAGCAGGTGGCTTCCGCGAGATTTGGAGTTACTTCGGAATATCTGGTAAGCGCGAAAGAGATCCAGATCAAGATGGCTCAGGGAGCCAAGCCGGGTGAAGGGGGCCATCTGCCAGGCAACAAGGTGTATCCGTCGATCGCAGCGACACGGCTCTCGACTCCGGGAGTCGGCCTGATTTCTCCGCCTCCGCATCATGATATCTATTCGATCGAGGATCTGGCCCAGCTCATCTACGATCTGAAGTCGGCCAACAGGAAAGCTGCCATCAACGTCAAACTGGTTTCGGAAGCGGGGGTAGGCACTGTCGCGGCGGGCGTCGCCAAGGCAGGCGCCGAGATTATTCTCATTTCCGGTTATGACGGAGGGACAGGAGCAGCTCCTGCCAATTCCACCAGCGGAGCCGGCCTTCCGTGGGAAATGGGACTGGCGGAAGCGCATCAGACTCTGATCATGAATGGACTGAGAAGCCGGGTAAAGCTGGAAACAGACGGGAAGCTCATGAATGGCAGAGATGTTGCTGTCGCGGCCCTGCTCGGAGCTGAGGAATTCAGTTTCGCGACACTTCCTCTGGTCGCCCTCGGATGTGTCATGATGCGGAAATGTAACCGGGATATCTGTCCGGTCGGGATCGCGACGCAGAATCCGGAGCTCAGGAAAAGATTCCGGGGCAGGCCGGAGCATGTACAGAATTGTATGAAGTTCATCGCACAGGAGCTGAGGGAGTATATGGCAGCGTTGGGCTTCCGAACAGTGAATGAAATGGTCGGAAGGACGGATTTGCTGAAGGTGGATGAAAGCAGGCTGACAGGAAAAGCTTCGGACATCGATCTCAGCGCTCTGCTGGAGAACCCGTACACCGGCAGCGATGTGGCCCGCGTCCATATCCCGGAAGATCATTTTGAATTCGGCCTGGAGGGCACTAAGGACGAGACGGTTCTGTTTGAAAAGCTCGAAGAAAAGCTCAGAAACAGGGAGGCTGCCGATCTGACGGTCGAAGTGTCCAATACCGACAGAGCGTTTGGGACTGTCTTTGGTTCCAGAATTACAGAATTATATGGAAATGAACTGGAGGAAAATACCTTCCATATCCGCTGCAACGGGACTGGGGGTCAGAGCTTTGGAGCCTTTATACCAAAGGGTCTGACACTGGAACTCTGCGGAGACAGCAATGATTATACGGGAAAGGGTCTCAGCGGCGGAACCATCATTGTTTATCCTCCTTCGGATACGACCTATGCTCCCGAAGAGAACATCATTATCGGCAATGTGGCACTGTATGGTGCCACCTCAGGAAAAATGTTTGTCAACGGGGTCGCCGGAGAGCGTTTCTGTGTCAGAAATTCCGGCGCTCATGCGGTCGTCGAAGGGGTCGGGAATCATGGGATCGAGTATATGACGGAAGGCAGAGTCGTGATTCTGGGCCCGGTAGGTGAGAATCTGGCGGCAGGGATGTCCGGCGGCGTCGCCTATGTGCTGGATGAAGACGGAGATGTCTACATGAAGCTGAACAGGGAAATGGTTTCTTTTGAACCGGTGGTCCGCAATGTGGATATTGCAGAACTGAAATTCATGATTGCCGAACATGTCAAATACACCGGATCGCCGAAGGGGAGAAGGATTCTGGATGATTTCGAACAGTATCTGCCGAAATTCAGGAAAATCATGCCGCATGATTACAAGTACATGCTGGAGCTGGTGTCCAGATATGAACAGAAGGGCATGAATCATGAGCAGGCAGTAGAGAGCGCGTTTCATGAATATGAAGGAGGGACAAGATAATGGGAATGGATCTCGGTTTTCTGAAATATGAACGCAGGACCTCTCACTCGGAGGACCCGCTCGAAAGGATCGGACACTTCAATGAATTCCATCTTTACCTTTCCAATGAAGAACAGGCCGAGCAGGCGGCCCGCTGTATGGAATGCGGAGTACCCTACTGTCAGTATGGAAATGAGCTGGATGGGAAAACGGTCGGCTGTCCTCTGGGAAATCTGGTTCCGGAATTCAATGATCTTCTTTATCAGGGGAAAATCCAGGCTGCCTATGAACGTCTGATCAGGACCAACAGTTTTCCTGAATTCACCAGCCGGGTGTGTCCTGCTCTCTGTGAGAAAGCCTGCACCTGTTCTCTGGACGGGGATGCGGTTACGACTCACGAAAATGAATTCGCAATTATAGAGACGGCCTTCGACATGGATCTGGTAAAAACGCTGGGAGAGATTCCTAGAACTGGCAAGAAGGTCGCTGTCATCGGATCGGGGCCGGCAGGTCTTGCTGCTGCGGCTCAGCTTAATATGAGAGGGCATAAGGTCCATGTCTATGACAGGAGTGACAGACCGGGTGGACTGCTCATGTACGGGATCCCGAATATGAAACTGGATAAGCAGATCGTCATGAGGAGAATCGATCTGATGCAGAAGGACGGAATCGAATTCAGGCTGAATAAGAATATTGACACAAAACGCAAAGCGGAAGATATCATTGCAGGTTATGACGCTGTGGTACTCTGCTGCGGAGCATCCCGGGCCAGAGACATCAAAGCCGACGGCAGGGATGCAGAGGGAATCTACTTTGCCGTGGACTATCTCACGTCAACGACAAAGGCGCTTTTGAACGGCGGTCTGAAGGAGGGAAACTACATTTCTGCAAAAGACAGGGATGTCGTCATCATCGGCAGCGGAGATACGGCAAATGACTGTCTGGCGACAGCGGTCCGTCACGGCGCCAGGAGTGTTCTGCAGATGCAGAGGCATCAGAGAGCGCCGCTGGAAAGAGCGGAGAATAATCCATGGCCTGAATATCCGAACGTCTTTGTTCAGGGATACGGTCAGGAAGAAGCAGAGGCATTTTACGGAAAAGATCCGGCGGTCTATGGGGCGACCGTGAATCGGTTTATCAAGGATGATCAGGGGAAGCTTTCCGGAGTGGAGATCATCAGGATGAAGGAAACCGTGGATCAGAAGAGCGGGAAAAGCTCGCTGCAGAAGGTCAAGGGTTCAGAATATACGGTTCCGGCTCAGATGGTCCTGATCGCAGCAGGCTTCTCCGGAGCGGAGAGCCACGTATTGAGAGCTTTTGGAGTGGAAGCCGACGCTAAGAACAGGGCTGCGACAGAAAAGAAGGGCTTTGCGACCAGCCGGGAAAAGGTTTTTGCCGCCGGCGACGTCCGCAGAGGATCTTCTCTGGTCGTGTGGGCGATCCGGGAAGGCAGGGATGCAGCCTGTGAAGTCGACGAGTATCTGAATGGGTATACGACACTGTCCCGGCTTTAACGGCTTCGAATGCAATAAAATGCTCAGACCGGTTTATTGAAACTGGTCTGAGCATTTTTTTAAAGAGCACGCATTAATTAGGCGTTTTATCGAGTTCTCCAATTCTGTTTCTGATAAAATTGCCGACTTCTTCTTTTGGGATATTCAGTGCGACGGCAAACTCGCCATGCAGGAGATCCTCTGCTTTTTTGAAATATTTTTCGTCGACCTGACCGAGTTTTTTCCCGCGTTGATCCATGATCTGCTTTTTGTGATATACGGATTTCAGGATCTTCATGAGATCTGAACAGGCGTGAGAGTTCATCGTTTCCTGGTACTTTTCGCTGAGGATGCGGATATTCCTGTTTTCGATGACCTCGTCATCGATATCGGGATAGGAACGGATGAGGTCGAGTGCTTCCTGCTTTGATATGACAGGGCGCATGAAAACAGAAGCGTCTACCGGAGTGTAGATTTTGCCCTGTCTGTAAAGAGGGGACAGCGTGTAATAGGAATGACCGTTGTCACTGTCGAATATGTCGGGAACTCCGATATCTTCGACTCTGCAGACGCCTTCGCTCCCGTATATGATAAGATCCCCTTTTTCAAACATAATCGGTACAGCACCTCCTCGCTTTTTGAGGGTGTTTGTACAGAGCAGAGTCTGTACACTATCCCTTAGTATATGTATACAAATTCAGTATAACACGCAGATCCGGGAAATGCAAATATTTAATTATATACTAATGTCAATAATATGCAATAGGGAATTGAATATTCGTCCTGAATATCTGAAAATGAGGGGCCTGTTCAGCGATCGTCTTCGTGCTCGCGTTTCCATCTCCGGATCTCTTCGAGTCTTTTTCCGTATTTTGATTCCAGTCCCTGGATGCCGGGATGATAGTAGGTCCGGTCGGCCAGAGAATCGGGAAGACACTGCATACTGGTCATTTTTTCTTCGTAATCGTGAGCGTATTGATATCCTTTGCCATAATCCAGATCCTTCATCAGTTTTGTCGGCGCATT
>JAEIGA010012090.1_pt1 | contig 13098 bp, 11 predicted proteins | sample 9270691 | NCBI WGS metagenome assembly JAEIGA01 (sample SAMN17057246, study PRJNA624740) | gut metagenome | biome: biome; isolation source: fecal sample | host: Bos grunniens | place: China: Xizang | collected 2019 | reverse complement strand
ATATGACCTTGTACGCCGATGCACTCGCTATCGTGTCAAACCGTATGGACCAGATTCCATCGAAGGACTCTATGCCTGGCTCACTCTATTCCGACTTGGCAAAGATTTACGAGAAGGCTGTGCAGCTGCCTAACGGTGGTTCTATCACCATTATCGCCGTTACCACTCTGTCAGGTGGTGATATCACCCACGCTATTCCCGATAACACCGGTTATATCACCGAGGGTCAGCTCTTCTTGCGTAACGACTCTGATACCGGTAAGGTTATCGTTGACCCATTCCGTTCGCTGTCACGTCTGAAGCAGCTCGTTATCGGTAAGAAGACACGTGAGGATCACCCACAGGTTATGAATGCCTGCGTACGTCTGTATGCCGATGCAGCTAATGCAAAGACTAAGCTGGAGAATGGTTTCGACCTGTCGGATTATGATGAGCGTGCTTTGAAGTTTGCTCACGACTATTCGGAGCGTCTGTTGGCTATCGACGTAAATATCGAGATTGAGCAGATGCTTGACACAGCGTGGACACTCTTCTCTAAGTACTTCTCTAAGGAGGAGGTTGCCATCAAGGCAGAACTTATTGCTAAGTATTGGAAAGCTTAATAACGTATGGCAATTAAATTTCAATATAACAAAACTTCGCTGGGCGAATTAGGCAAGCAGCTCAAGATGCGAAAGACGGCTCTTCCTACCATCAAGAGTAAGGAGTCGGCTTTGCGTAGTGAGGTGAAGAAGGCGAAGGACACCGCACGCGACTACCAGCGTCGTCTGGAGGCTTTGAGAGCCGAGTACGACTATATGGTGGCTCTGTGGGGTGAGTTCGACTCTACTCTTTTGAGTATTGAGGATGTCGTTCTCACATCGCAGAAGATTGCGGGTGTTCGCACTCCGGCATTGGAGGAGGTACGCTTCGAGCAGAAGCCGTACGATCTGTTCTCCTCTCCGGTGTGGTATGCCGATGGCTTGGATTTGCTCAAGCGGATGGCTACGCTCGGCATCGAGTATGAGGTTTTTAACCGTAAGATGGCGTTGTTGGACTACGCACGTAGGAAGACCACCCAGAAGGTTAACCTCTACGAGAAGGTGCAGATTCCGGGCTATGAGGATGCCATCCGTAAGATTAAGCGATTTATGGAGGACGAGGAGAACCTCTCTAAGTCGGCACAAAAGATTGTTAAAACACGTCAACAACAGGCTGCGGAGGGGTCTATGCTATGATAGTTAAGATGTCACGTTACGACTTTGTGTTGCTTGCAACGCAGAGTGAGGATTTCATTTCTCGTCTTCGCGATTTGGGCTTGGTTGATATCACTACCATTGGCTGGGAGCCTCGTGAGCAGGATCGTCAGCTTCTGACCGATATCGAGCAGTACCGCAAGGCTGTTGATTTTCTCAGCACATTTGCCACCGAGAATGACTCTCTGGTCAGCGAGTCGCAGCCTTATGCGTCGGGCAAGGAGGCTTTCGAGCGATATATGGATGCTACGCAGCGTCGTGCGGCGTTGCTGGGCGAGTCTCAGCGTCTGCGTAAGCTCTCTGAGGAGTTGGAGCCTTGGGGTGAGTTCTCGGCAGCTGATGTAGCTAAGTTGGCTCAGGGTGGCGTTGTGTTGCGTTATTTCACTACTCAGAGCTCTGTCTTCGATGCTCAGAGTGAGTTGTGGGGTAGCGAGCACACTCTGTCGGAGATTTGCCGCACAGCCTCTTTGGTTTACTTCGTTGTGGTAGCCTCTGCTGATGAGGAGCTCAGCTTCGATGCTCAGGAGGTCAAGATGCCACCTATGGACTATGTTGCTGCACGCGAGGCTGCCGATGAGGCAGATGCTCAGTTGCAGATGCTGGATAAGGAGTTTGCTCGTTGTGCCAAGAGCCTCGATGCTGTCAAGGCTGAGGCTGTAGCTTTGCAGCAGGCTTTGCAGAGTGTTAAGATTGTAGGCTCAGCTGAGAGTGCAGCCGATGGAAAGTTGGTTGTTATGGAGGGCTGGGCTGAGAAGGACCGTTCGGCGGAGGTTGATGCTCTGTTGGAGGAGTACCCCAATGTGGTTTACCTCAAGCGAGATCCTGTCGAGGAGGACCTGACTCCTGTTAAGCTGAAGAACAACCGCTTTGCTCGTATCTTTGAGCTTATCGGCGGATTGTATGCGTTGCCAAAGTACGGTACGTTGGATTTGACTCCATTCTTTGCACCATTCTATATGCTCTTCTTCGCCATCTGTTTGAACGATGCGGGCTATGGTGCTATCCTCTTTTTGGCAGGTCTTGCATTGCTGTTTAAGGGCGGTCAGAAGATGCGTCAGGCATCTTTGTTCACCCTCTTCTGCGGTGGTATGACTGTGCTGTTTGGTCTCTATACGGGTTCGTTGTTCGGTATGAGCATCCCACAGATGCTGGGACCCGATGTATCGTTCCCATTCCTGGACTTCCAGAAGGACTTCTTCACCTGGGCGTTGGCTCTTGGTGTGTTCCAGATAGTGTTTGGTATGCTGCTTAACATCTGCTTCAAGATACGTTATTTCGGCATCTCTACTGTTCTGGGCTCATTGGGATGGTTTATCGTTGTGCTCTCGGGCTGTCTGGCGGCGGGACTGCCTATGCTTATCGAGGGCTGCGAGATACCTGGTTTCACCACCTCATCTGTGGCGTTCTATGTAGCTATGGGCGTTGGAGCTGTGCTGATGTTGTTCTTGAATGACATCCACCGCAACCCTGTGATGAACTTCGCTACGGGCTTGTGGGATACCTATAATAATATCTCGGGTATGTTGAGTGATGTGCTTTCTTACATTCGTCTGTTTGCTATTGGTCTTTCGGGTGGTGTTTTGGCACAGGTATTCAACTCTCTTGCTCTGGGTATGACAGGTCTGGATGCAGGCATCGAGAGTTTTGGTGTTGGCACCATTGTGCAGATTATTGCAGCGAGTGCAATTCTGCTTATCGGTCACGGTATCAACCTCTTTATGTCTACCATCTCGTCATTCGTTCACCCTATGCGATTGACCTTCGTGGAGTTCTATAAGAATGCAGGCTTTGAGATGTCATCACGACAGTTCGAGCCATTGCAAAATGAAGAGAAATAAGTAAAAAAAACAATTAACAATTAAATAAACTAAAAACAAAAAAGTTATGAACAGTTTAGCTTTGATTTTGGCTTACGTTGGTGTAGCCTTTATGGTTGGTTTGGCAGGTGTTGCATCTGCTATTGGTACTTCTATCTGCGGTCAGGCTGCAGTAGGTGCTATGAAGAAGAATGGTGGTGCTTTCGGTAGCTATATGGTGCTGTCGGCTCTTCCTGGTTCACAGGGTCTTTATGGTTTCGTGAGCTTCTTCCTCATTATGCCTATTCTCTCAGCTGAGATGACTATGTTCCAGGGTGCAGCTATCTTTGGCGTAGGTCTCTTGGTTGGTATCGTTAACCTTATGGCAGCTATCTACCAGGGTAAGGTTTGTGCTAACGGTATCGCAGCTATCGGTAACGGCCACGACGTTATGGGTAAGACCCTCATCCTGGCAGCGTTCCCTGAGTTGTACGCTATCTTGACCGTTGCAGCTACCTTCCTCGTATCAGGTATCATCGCATAAGTCAACGCTTACGGCAGAAGTCTGCTCAGCCCCACTGTGGGGGTTGGGCAGATTTTTTTGTATAGTATTGATAAAAAATTCGTATATTTGTTTCCAAATATACTTTTGTTTATGAGAAAAGAGTTTATCCTGTTTCTTACGATGATATTCTCCGTCGCTTGTGCCTCTCAGCCTAAGCGTTCGGGCGATAGTGTTGTGCGTGTGTCAGCTCCCGAGCAGTGGGGTTATAGTGTCAAGGCTACCTACCCCCACTCTGTCGACAGCTACACTCAGGGCTTGCAGTATGTCGATGATAAGCTCTGGGAGGGTACAGGTCTTGAAGGGCAGTCACGTCTGCAGATTGTCGACCTTCAGTCGGGCGATGTTCAGGTGCTTGCTCATCTGCCTAAGGAGCAGTTTGGTGAGGGTATCACCGTTCTTGGCGATAAGGTCTATCAGCTTACCTGGACCGACCGCAAGGTGCACATCTATGACCGTGAGGGTAACCGTCTGAGGAGTGTTACTCGCTCGGGCGAGGGCTGGGGCTTGACCACCGATGGTGAGTGGCTGTACCTCTCGGATGGTAGTGATAAGATTTTCAAGGTCAACCCCGAGACTCTCCGCAACGAGAGTTTTATCTCCGTTAAGCGTGCGGGCGAGGCTGTCGATTTTCTCAACGAGCTGGAGTGGATTGACGGTCGTATATGGGCGAACATCTATCTGAGCGACGAGGTTGTCGTCATCAACCCTGCGACGGGCGTTGTCGAGGCTGTTATAGACTTTCAGGGCTTGCTGCCTGAGTCAGAGCGAACTCCCGAGACGGATGTCCTCAACGGCATAGCCTACGATGCGGAGCAGGGACGTATCCTGCTTACGGGTAAGCGTTGGAGTAAGATATACCATATTGAGGTTGTAAAATAGAGCATTATATGTTGAAAGATGCTATGCGTGAGCGTATCCTGCTTCTGGACGGAGCTATGGGTACACAGCTGTTGGCTCGGGGAGGGAAAGCCCCTCTGGAGCTGCTCAATGTCGAGCAGGCAGATGTTGTTGGCGGTGTGCACCGTGCCTATCTGGAGGCTGGTGCTGATGTTATTACCACCAATACCCTCTGCTGTGACTCGCTCTCTTTGGCGGAGTATGGCTTGTCGGAGCGAAGCTACGATATCGCTTTGGCGGGAGCTCGTGTGGCTCGTGCGGCGGCTGATGACCTCTCTCAGGCGAAGCCTCGCTATGTCGTGGGCTCTGTCGGACCTACTACACGCAACCTCACACTCTCTACCGATGTGGGTGCTGAAGCTGTCGCCGATGCTTATCGCACCGTTGTACGAGGTCTGATTGATGGTGGCGTGGATGCTATCCTTGTTGAGAGTGCTATGGATGTCAAGAATATTCGCCTTGCTGTGGAGCAGGTGCGTGCCGTTAGTGCCGATATACCTATCTTTGTCTCGGCTGTCCTGTCGCGTATTGTGGGCAGGGTAGCGTCGGGTGCTACTGTTGAGAAGTTCCTGGAGCAGCTACCTCTGGATGATATTACGGCTGTGGGCTTCAATTGTACCGCCTCGGCAGCCAATATCTCAGCCTCTGTAGCCGCCCTTTGCGATAAGAGCAAGCGGGCTACTATCCTCTACCCTTCGTGCGACAGGCACTCCTCGGTTAAGGATTTCACATCTATGCTCGACCCTTTGATGCGTGAGCATAAACTCAATATCGTGGGAGGTTGTTGTGGCACCACCCCCGAGCATATCAAGGCACTGCGAAAGGTCGTTGACCGTTGGCAGCCCCGTAGAGCAAATATCTAAAATCTGAGTGCTATGTGTGAGCATATTGTGGCGACAGATATCTATTGCGAGCTGGATGCAGCTAAAGTGAGCTATCAAACGATAGACTCACGTGGTGTGTTGGCTCATATCGACGGCAAACGGGGCGATAACAGCCGATGTGTGGTGCTCTATGCCGATGAATACTATTGGGATAAAGTGCTTCAGTTAACCACGAGCCTCGCTTTGGATGCCGATTTCGAGGGCAGATTATATATCTTCTTCCCTGCCGAGACGTTTGTCGGGGAGCTGGAGCCATCGCTATTCGACTCCCGTAAGGTTGTCGCTGCCGTTATGCCTACCGAGAACTTCTCTCTTGGGCAGGGCGAGGTGCTCTTTTGTCCGGGTAAGATGCTCGCTTCGAGGGATGTTCTGCGTGTTAAGATTACACCCGAGCAGGTCGGTGCTGCGGCTATCACCAACAACCACGTCGTGTCGGCTCTTTCGGAGTTAGCTCTGCGTGTAGAGAATTTTTGTGGCGAGGACTGCCGAGTGCAAATCAACGATGTGGTGGCTAAGGCTGAGCTCTATCCCGTGCCCCATTGTGCCTCTTTCAGAGCAACCATCTATTGTTTGAAGGAGGGTGTCCGTGAGAGTGTCCGTCGTATGATACTCGGTGCTGTTGATGAGTTGGAGTATAAGTACGATGTCTCTGTCGATGCTGCGGTTAACCCCTGTGAGCCTTGTGTTGAGAATGACCTTCAACTAAGCTACGAGGCTATGTTGCAGGCTCGCGAGGCAGGCTATATGGTGCACGATGGCGATGCAGAGTTTACCTCTCACCCCTTTGGTTATGTGGCGGAGTGCTATCCGTCACTTATGTATTATTGTGGTGTCGGCGAGCATACTGATTGCAGGGAGCTTGCTGCCACGATAGTGAAAAACATATTAAATAAGTAAAAGATGACACATAGAAGAGATAAATCACGTCGCCCCGAGCGAGGCACTCTTTCGCCTTCGTCGCGTGCGGCGTTTGTTGTCAGGATGTTTCGTGAGTTTCCCGAGAGGGTGTTCTCTATGAAGCAGTTGGTTGCCGCTTCGGGCGGTAACTCACGCGATGCCCGCTACGTCGTCAGAGATGTTGTCGAGTCGCTGGTCGAAAGCGGTGTTGTCGAGCGACTGAGCCGTGATAAGTTTCAGCTCTCTATGGCACAGCTTCCTCGTTATGAGGGTGTTGTCGATATGATTGGCTCGGGAGCTGCCTATGTCCAGGTCGAGGAGCTCGATAGCGATATATATGTCAATCAGCGTAATGTCAACTGTGCTTTGGATGGCGATAGAGTTGTCGTTGTCGTGCAGCGTCAGTCTACCCGTGAGGGCGATTGTCCCGAGGGTACGATAGTGTCTGTTGTGGAGCGTAGTGGGAAGCAATATGTCGGCGTCGCCGAGGTGAGCCGTTCGGCTATCTTTGTCCACCCCGACTCCCGTAAGCTCCCTATGGATATCTTCTTCTCGCGTAAGCAATACCCTTCGGTCAAGGATGGCGATAAGGTTGTCTTTCGCATCACCGATTGGCAGCAGGGCGATAAGAGTCCGCGTGGCGAGATAACCGATGTCCTTGGACCACAAGGTGATAACGAGACCGAGATGCACGCTATCCTTGCGGAGTACGACCTCCCATACCGCTTTGAGCGAGAGGTTGAGCAGGCTGCCGATGCTATCTCGGCTGCGATTAGCGATGAGGAGTATCGCTCACGCCGTGATTTTCGTGATATTACAACTTTTACCGTTGACCCTGCCGATGCTAAGGATTTCGATGATGCACTCTCTATCCGCCGTCTTGATGATGGCATCTGGGAGGTGGGTGTCCATATCGCCGATGTTACGCATTATGTCACCGAGGGCTCTGTTGTCGATTGTGAGGCACGTGAGCGAGGTACTTCGGTCTACCTTGTTGACCGCACTGTCCCTATGCTGCCCGAAAGGTTGTGCAACGAGCTGTGCTCTCTCCGCCCCAGCGAGGAGAGTCTGTGCTTCTCGGCAGTCTTCACCCTTAACGATGAGGCTGAGATTCTGGATGAGTGGTTTGGTCGTACGGTCATCTATTCCGACAGACGTTTCACCTATGCCGAGGCTCAGTCACGTATCGAGACCGGTGTGGGCGACTATGCCGAGGAGATAGGTGTTATGAACGATATGGCTCAGAAGCTGCGTCGCCGTCGCTTTAAGGATGGAGCTGTTAGCTTCGAGCGTGCTGAGTTCAAGTTCATTCTCGACGAGAAGGGTAAACCTCTTGGTGTCTATACCAAGGAGCAGCAGGAGGCAAACCAGATGATTGAGGAGTTTATGCTTTTGGCTAATCGCCGTGTTGCCGAGTTTTGTGCTTCGTGTGAGGTCGGAGGCAGGCGAGTGCCCCGAGCAATGGTCTACCGTGTTCACGATGAGCCTAATGAGGAGAAACTCTCTCGTTTCCGTGACTTCATCTCACGTTTTGGCTACTCATTCAAAGCAAATAAGGGACGTTCGGTAGCGAAGGCTATGAATAAGCTGCTCTCTGAGGTCAAGGGACGTGTTGAGGAGAATGCCATCTCGGCGTTGGCTGTCAGGAGTATGTCTAAAGCTTTTTATACTACCGACAACGTGGGACACTATGGCTTGGCTTTCAAATATTACACCCACTTCACTTCGCCTATCCGTCGCTATCCCGATATGATGGTGCACCGCCTCTTGGCTCGCTATCTTGCGGGTGGTAAGTCTGCCGACAGTAAGACGCTTGAGAAGCAGGCTACGTATGCTTCCGAGCGTGAGGTGTTGGCTTCCGAGGCTGAACGTGCATCGGTTAAGTACAAGATGGTCGAGTTTATGCAGGATAAGGTCGGCGAGATGTTCAAGGGTAATGTCTCGGGTATGAGCGAGTGGGGTATCTATGTCGAGTTGCAGGACACCCACATCGAGGGTATGGCTTACCTGCGTGATATCGAGGGCGACTTCTACACCTACGATGAGGCTCGTTTCGAGGTCGTAGGCCGCCATTATGGTCGTCGCATAGCCTTTGGCGATGAGGTGTGGGTATGCGTCAAGGGTGTTGATTTGCAACGCCGCACCCTCGATTTTGAGATTGTATTAAGCAACAAACGATAATATGACATCGGATAAGATACTCTCTAAAGCCCTGCGTGGCGAGGCACTCCTTGCTGAGGAGGCATATACCCTGTGGGAGCAGGTACCTCTGGAGGAGTTGGCTTCTGCGGCGGATGAGTTACGCCGTGCAAAGGTCGCGGATGAGCGAGTTGTTACGTGGCAGATTGACCGTAATGTCAACATTACAAATGTCTGCATCTCAGGCTGTAAGTTCTGTAACTTCCACTGCAAGCCTCACCAGACTGATCGTGCCTTCATCACCACCATCGATGAGTATCGCCCAAAGATTGAGCAGATGCTCGCTCTGGGTGGCGACCAGCTGTTGCTGCAGGGCGGTTTGCATCCAAAGCTCGGCATAGAGTTCTATGAGCAGCTGTTTTCCACCTTAAAAAGCCTCTATCCCGATGTCCGATTGCACGCTTTGGGTGCACCCGAGGTGGCTCACATTGCCCACGTCAGTTCATTGTCCTACCGCCAGACGCTTGAGCGATTGGTCGCTGCGGGACTGGACTCTCTGCCGGGTGCTGGAGCCGAGATTTTAGTCGATAGTGTGCGACGTCGCATCTCACCTGCCAAACCTTCAGTTCAGGCTTGGATTGATGTTATGCACGAGGCACATCTGATGAATCTGCCCACCTCGGCTACTATGATGTACTCCCACGTTGAGACTCCTCGTCAGCGTGTGGACCACCTTCTGAAAATCAGAGATTTGCAGTCACGTTGTCCCGAGGGCAACTATGGCTTCATCGCCTTCATCCCGTGGATTTTCCGTTCGGCAGGTACGGTGCTCGAGCGTGAGGGTGTTGTGAGCGAGTTTTCACCTACGGAGTACGTGCGAATTATAGCCCTCAGTCGTCTGGTGCTCAATAATATCCGCAACATCCAGGCATCGTGGCTCACTGTCGGCAAGGCGACAGCCCAGGTGGCACTCCATAGTGGAGCTAACGATATGGGCTCCATAATGATTGAGGAGAATGTCGTCTCGAGTGCCGGAGCCCACAATCAGTTCGATGCCGAGGGTATCCAGCGAGCAATCCGTGAGGCAGGTTTCGAGCCTCGTTTACGCGACCAACTCTACCGTCAGAGGGAGTATCGTGTGGGCAGAGTGTAATAAAATTGGCAAATAGGGCTATTAATTAATTAAAATTAATTACCTTTGCACTCTCAAACTAAGAAAATAGGATTAAAAACACACATAAGATTATGAAGATTACAAGAGAACAGCGTGAGTTGAACTGCTCACTTTTGAAGGTTGTTGTCAGCGAGGCTGACTACGCCGAGGCAGTAGATAAGGTTTTGCGTGAGTATAAGCGTAAGGCTAACGTGCCAGGTTTCCGCCCAGGTATGGTGCCTATGGGCATCGTGCGTAAGATGTACGGCAAGGGTGCTGTAGCCGAGGAGTCTTACAAGATTGCATCACACTCAGTGTTTGAGTATTTGCAGAAGGAGGGTATCGACTACGTTGGCGATGTAATCCCATCAGAGGAGCAGGGCGATTTTGACTTTGAGAACAACACCGAGCACGAGTTTATCTTCGAGATTGGTGAGGCTCCAAAGGTTGAGTTGGAGCTCTCTGCTAAGGACAAGCTCACCTACAACAAGATTAAGGTTGACAAGAAGATGCGTGAGGCGTACAAGGACAACTACTTGCGTCGCTACGGTCGTCTGGTTGACGTCGATAAGGTGAAGAAGGACGAGGCTTTGACCGTTATCCTTGACAATGGCGATATGCGTATCGAGGATGCCTACGTAGGTCTTATCTCTATGTCTGACGAGGAGCGTAAGCCATTCATCAACAAGAAGGTAGGTGCTAAGATGGACGTAAACATCAACGAGCTCTATAAGAACCCAGCACAGCGTGCATCAATCCTCGGCGTTAAGGAGGATGAGTTGGAGGGTATCAACCCTGAGTTCAAGCTCGAGATTAAGCAGGTGCGTCAGTTTGCTAACCCTGAGCTCAACGAGGAGTTCTTCAAGATGGCGTTCCCTGCAGGTGACGTGAAGAGCGAGGAGGAGTTGGATGCATTGCTCACAGCCGAGATTGAGAAGGAGCTCGCTCGCGAGAGTGACTATCTGTTCACTATCCACGTTCGTAACTTCTTGATGGAGAAGGCTGCCTTGCAGATGCCAGAGGCGTTCCTCAAGCGTTGGCTCTACACCATCAACGAGGGTAAGTTCTCTATGGAGGAGATTGAGCAGGACTTCGCTGGCTTCGTTCAGATGTTCACCTGGAACTACCTCCAGAAGCACTTCATCCAGAGTGCTAACCTGAGCGTCTCTACCGAGGAGGTTGAGGCTGAGGCTAAGGAGTTCGCTAAGGCTCAGTTTGCACAGTATGGTATGCCATCAGCACCAGAGGAGATGGTAGCTAACTTTGCAAAGCAGATTTTGGAGAACAAGGAGCAGGCTCAGAAGATTTACGAGAAGCTCTACGAGGTTAAGGTTGTTGAGCACGTTAAGTCGCTCATCAAGGTTACCAACAAGGCTGTTACCTCTGAGGAGTTCGCTGAGTTGGCTAAGGCTAACAACTAATCTGCGTATCTCTGTCCGCAGCACTTCATCGGGGGTGCAAAGGGCATATTTATAGTGTAATTTTCAAGGTTTGGACTCTGGGCTTAATGTTTGCAGAGTCCAAATTTTGCTTAAAGAATATAGGTCAAGATGAAAGAATTTGAAAAGTTCGCACGTGGTCATTGCGGTATCAGCTCACTCAAGCTCCACAACTTCCACTCTATACAGTCGGCATACGTCTCTCCCACTATTATCGAGGAGCGTCAGCTCAATGTTGCCCAGATGGATGTCTTCTCTCGTTTGATGATGGACCGTATCATCTTCTTGGGTGCTCCTATCTACGACGATGCTGCCAATATCATCCAGGCACAGCTTCTCTTCTTGGAGGCTACAGATTCTGACAAGGAGGTACGCCTTTATATCAACTCACCTGGCGGCTCAGTGTCAGCGGGTCTTGCTATCTATGATACTATGCAGCTCATCTCGCCCGATGTAGCTACCGTTTGTGCAGGTATGGCAGCCTCTATGGGTGCTGTATTGCTCACGGCAGGTGCTGCGGGCAAGCGTTCTGCTCTGCCTCACTCGCGTGTTATGATACATCAGCCTCTTGGCGGAGCACAGGGCCAGGCTTCCGATATAGAGATTACTGCCCGTGAGATACTTCGTACCAAGCAGGAGCTCTACGATATCCTGTCGCACCACTCGGGTGTGCCTGTTGAGAAGATTCAGCAGGATGCCGACCGTGACTATTGGCTCTCGGCTCAGGAGGCTTGCGACTACGGACTCATCGATAACGTACTCACTCACCATAAGACTCAGCTGTAGCGATGACACAACGAACAGGTAAGAAGGGCGGACGCACAACGGAGGACTGCTGTGCGTTCTGCGGTGCCAAGCGTAGTGAGGTTACGCTGATGTTTCAGGGTACGGGTGGTGTCAATATCTGCAACGTGTGTGTTGAGCGTGGCTATATGATGTTGCAGGAGAATGAGCTCGTTGACCGCAAGAGGGGTGGTGCTGCCGCTGCCAAGGCGGGCGAGATTCACCAGGAGACACTTCTCAAGCCTCAGGAGATAAAGGCTGTGCTCGATGAGTATGTCATCGGTCAGGATGATGCCAAGCGATATATGTCGGTTGCGGTCTACAACCACTATAAGCGTCTTCTCAGCCGTGAGAATGGCGATAAGAGTGATGTCGAGATTGATAAATCAAATATCGTGCTTGTGGGTGCTACGGGTACGGGTAAGACTCTGATGGCACGCACTATAGCACGCGTGCTCAATGTACCTTTCACTATCGTCGACGCTACGGTGCTCACCGAGGCAGGATATGTGGGCGAGGATGTGGAGAGCATCCTCTCGCGTCTGTTGCAGGTCGCTGACTACGATGTCAAGGCGGCAGAGCGAGGTATTGTCTTCATCGATGAGATTGATAAGATTGCCCGCAAGAGCGACAACCCAAGCATTACGCGTGACGTGTCGGGTGAGGGTGTGCAGCAGGCTCTGCTGAAGATTTTGGAGGGTACTACGGTCAATGTCCCACCCCAGGGAGGACGCAAGCATCCCGATCAGAAGTTTATTCAGGTCAACACCAAGGATATCCTCTTCATCTGTGGTGGTGCTTTCGATGGCATTGAGCGTAAGATTGCCCAGCGTATGACACCTCGCACGATAGGCTTCGGTGTGCAGCACACGTCGGCTATCGATAAGGAGAACATAATGAAGTACGTTATGCCTCAGGACTTGAAGTCTTTCGGACTCATTCCCGAGCTTGTAGGCCGTCTTCCTGTACTCACCTATATGAACCCTCTCTCTAAGGAGGCATTGCGTCAGATACTTACCGAGCCAAAGAATGCCATCATCAAGCAGTATGTGCGTCTTTTCGATATGGATGGTGTGACGTTACGTTTTGAGGATGAGGTCCTTGACTATATCGTCGATAAGGCTGACGAGTATAAACTTGGTGCTCGAGGTCTGCGTTCTATCTGCGAGGCTATCATTATGGATGCTATGTACGAAGTGCCATCGTCGGATAGTGTGGAGTTCACCGTGACTCTCGATTATGCAAAAAAGCGTCTCGAGGGAAGAAATTTTTCGCATATAAAGTAAGTAGCTCAAAAAAAATTGCTATAT
>JAEIGA010012089.1_pt1 | contig 13099 bp, 18 predicted proteins | sample 9270691 | NCBI WGS metagenome assembly JAEIGA01 (sample SAMN17057246, study PRJNA624740) | gut metagenome | biome: biome; isolation source: fecal sample | host: Bos grunniens | place: China: Xizang | collected 2019 | reverse complement strand
CACTAAACCACTAGGTTGGTGCACTAAAAAAAATAAACCGGTGTGACAAATGGTACGACGTGGAACTTGCCGAGCGCTTCCTCCAGGATGTCCGGGGCGACTACATGCCGACGGTTGAGAAGGACCTTATCGCTCGCTTCCTCTTGAAAGAGTTGAGGGCTGATTCTTATGCGTAAAATTATTTTAGTTTCCTCTTTATTTCCAAAATCCGACGACATGCATTTTTACGTTTCCAGATTGGTTTGGATATGGATAGGTTGCATAAGCAGATACTGATTGTCTTGTATTACTGTCAGAAGCTCCGTTGCTTGTACCGAACCATAGCTGTGCACTTGCGCTTTTAACGTTCTGATTGTGAATATCAAACTGTAATGCTACTGTTCCCGCCTTTAGTGGGATTGGGAATGTTACAGTGAAGTCGCAATGTGCAATAGGGCTTCCCGACATAGCTGGAATGAGGCTACTTGATACCCACCACTCTTCGATAAGTCCATTTGAATATTTAATGTAGTAAGAGTCATCATACTGCTCTCGTCCAGGGATTCTTCCTTCTTCTATAATTTCACAAGGTATACTATGGTCTGCAAGAATTTTGTTATCGCTTCCCGAAATAACAACAGGATTTCCAATAATTATAAATTGTACGCCGTCATAAAACATTTCTAAGATTGTGTAAGGTTGCAGATATTTATAGCTTCCTGTCGAAACTTCAAAGGCGCAGAAATCCACCAATGCTCCGTCCTTTGCGATCCTTACTGGTATGTTGGTCTGGCCGTTATATGTAAGAGTAAGCCCTGTTGTTGTATCGCTTCCTGTTATAGCGTCTGTAAACATTACACGAATTGTTCCATTAGTTACAAGAAGAGGACCATTTATTGTCGCGCTGCTGGCGGTAACAAATGAGGCGTTTAATCTCATTGCTGTGAGCAGCTGGTTGTTTGTGAGTTCTGCCGGTGTAATTCCAAAGGAAGCGAGCACGGCGTTGATTTCCTTCTCCACGCTGCTTAAGCCTTTGTTGAGGTCTGTGATTCCTTTTGAGTTCTTGTTCCAGGCCCAGTTCATCCATTCAGCTGGGAGTACGTCTGCCTGCTGGAAACCTGCAGCACGCTTGGCGTCGCCTGGAGCTACCTTTGTTGCGTTTCCTCCGAATAAAGGATAATCTTCGAATGTCTGATTTGGTATCATAGTTTTATTCTCCTGCTAGTGATGATACGAGCACCTGTGGCTCGGTGGCTATTCTGAAGAACAGCTGTGTTAAAATCCATATATTTTTGAAGCCGATGTCTTCGCCGTAGGTTATCATGATGTCTCCGTTTTCAAGATAATTCAGCGTATAATTTAGGCTCATGTTTCTTGCGATCATATCCACGCTTTTAAGCGTTACGCCGTATCTTTTCAAAACCGCTACAGATTTCAAAAATGCCCGATAAGTTGTTGAGTTCATGTAGTTGGCGTCGTCCGGTACGACTGTGGAAAGCTCACCACCGGCGTCGGTTCCAATCTGTGAAAGACCGATTTTTAAGTCGCTCTGTAATGGCAGCGTTCCAAGAAGGAGGATGTTCTCTGAATTGAAACCCTCCGGGACTACCGGCCGCGGGTAGCCGATGATCAAACCGATGTTGTCCAGCTCGGTGTCCTTTGCGGTGTCAATGCTCAGTCCGTAGAGGTACTCTTCTATGGCCTCCGCGTTTTCAAAGCGGCTATCAACCGCCATTCCATTTGCTGAAATAACAGGACCGTTCATCTGGCGCGGATATAATTTATTTGGTTCTATGACCATCTGCCTAGTCCTCCACCTGTGTTATACTTATAGTCGCGTCAGCTACCCTCGGGATTTCGTTTGCGTCCATTTCCAGCATTTCGCTGTATGTCACTCCGTCTTTGCTTATCTGAACGTATGCAACATCTGTATATGAACAGTTTACAAATGGAGCGCAGGCGAGCACCTGGGTTACCACTTCGCCGATTCCCCAGTTTGCAGACGCATAGATTAAGTCTTTTTTAATCTGGCTCTTTACGTTGTCGTCTGCGTTTGCATTCTTTTCGAGATAAACCTTAATAAAGATGTTTGTCTTCTTTGCGTCGTCGTATTTAATTTCTATGCTCTGACTGCTGGAGGTTATCCAGTTCTGTGTATGCTTCGGATCAGCGGTTCCCGGGATTGCAGGTTCCATATTGTAAACAGACGAGACGTTTTCTATCTCCTGGTCAAGCTCTGTAATTCCAAGGGCCGGCACTTCGTACTCTCCCACTTCAGTGCAGGTAAAGACGATATTAGCCGATTCTCCAGCTGGAACTACTTCCTGTTGGCTTACTTCGAATACGTGGCCCTGGTATGTTACGCTTGTTCCAAGAGGTAGCGTTGCGTTTCCTCCGGCTCCGGCTACTACTGTTACTGTAACTGTGGAGTATGTTCCGGTTGCGTTCGGATCGTTCATGGTCTGGGCGTTCATGTATTCCGCATAGGTTTCTGCTATCTTATCACTTGAGCCCAGGACTACAATGTATGCAGTTCTTGCCGGGACCTCTACGTTTCCTGGCAGCGTGATTGAGTCGTCGGAGTTGATGTTAAAATAAATGCGGGCGTGTGAAATTCCAGTAAGTTCTTCGAGCGCTCTTTTACATCCATCCAGGGAGTATTTGATTGTGTCGCCTCTAAGAAGTCTCTGGCGCAGTGCATTTGTTGTCTCTGGCGCTACTCCTGGGATTGAACTTGTCGGGTTCTCTACGCTTTCAAGGTTTGCGATGTCGGTTTCGAATTCTGTTATCTCTCCACTCAAAACAACAACAGGTCCGAGTGTGTCACAAACTGTATTTACAATCTGGGTGCTTCCTGCGCTGATTACCACTTCGTTCTGTACTACAAAGTTTACATCTCCGTAGGCAGCTTTGGTTCCGGCTGGGATTACGCACTGGCCGTCTGCGCTTGCTGTTGCCACCAGCTGTAAAGTTGAATAGCTTCCTGGGTTTCTGGTAATGGCCGCAATGGGGAGCAGGTTCTGGATTTGCTGGTCGTCGCAGAGTTCAATATTAAAACTGTCGATTGCCTGTGAGAGCTTTGCGTCATTCTCTGCGAAGCGCTGGCCGTCTCCCAGGGCGAGCAGGTACAGTGCATTTCCATAGTTCTTCTTGAGTTGTGCGACGTTTCCATCGCTGTCTTTTACGTTGTTTTCCTGGAGCAGCTCGTTGATTTTATCTATAATGAGGTCAGCGTGCTCTCTTGCTGTCTGTGGTTCCCATGTCTCGCCGTTGATACTAAATGACATTTATTGCATCCTCCTGGACTAGCTTTCCTATACTCATAGTCAATTTGTCCTCTTCAATGTCGTACTGTGGATAAAAATTGTTTTTGCCTACGTTGTCTAAGCTCTGGCGGATGTAAAAATCCAAAACGCCGAACTTGATTTTTTCTGTTAAAAAATCGGTCCAAGGTACGCCGGCCTGCGGCAATAGCGGAACCGTACCCATAATCAGAAAGCCTGCTATTACTGCTGTCTGGAGCTCTTCTTTGTCATCCAGTAAAATCGGCACGTTTCCGTTCTTTACTTCGCAGTCCCAGTTTACGCTGCTAAGGTTTATGTCTTCTGCCTTCATTTTCAAATCCATCTGTCAGCCTCCTGTTACTACTGTTGTAGTCTTCGACGCGCTAATGTCTATTGACATCGGCACTATCGGTGGTGATGTTGGTGCTTCTTCTTCAATGCATGTATGCGTATGCGTATTTAGTTTTGTTATCAATTGCTGCAGGGCCTGGTTCAATTCAGCCCAGGTTACAAACTGTTTGCTATTTCCATTCAGTTCTATTTTTTTCTCTGTTTCAATTTTGAGCGTTCCCGAACCTTTAAGCGTTGTGTTTCCATCTTTAATTTCCAGCTTTACCTTCGCGTCCTTGTTAAACACGCACATTGGGATTGCTTTGAGCGTCTCCCTGGTGTAATGAGTATAAGCCGTTGTTTCTGTGGCGCTGGTCACGTCCTCGACTTTTTTTATGTAGTTCTTCAGTCCAAGAAGGAGCACCTTGTCTCCTTTCTTGTAATCAAACTTGAAGGAAAAGCCAGAGCCGGCCACCGTCAATACTTCTATTTTCTTCGTGAGCGTCTGGTTCAGCTCCTTGCCGTTTAGCAGCTTGAGCTTCTTTGCGTGGATCACGTCTATCGTTTCGTCTGGGTTCACTGTTTTAATGTACCCGTAGTCGATAATGTAAAAACTTGAAAGTATCGATTCTATGAGGCTCCGTTCTGTCAGTCTTTCTGATTCAAATACGCTATTGGCCATTTTCTATTCCTTCACATTAAATCCCTGGACAGTCATGCTGTTTACGCCTCCGGTGGTCCCGAAGTGAATTGACATTGAGTAAATCTGTATAAATTGTGTAGCCTTTGCGCTGGCGTTTACAGTCGTCTTGTATCGCACATATGTTTTCTGTGGAACCTCCAGCCGGTCTCCTATGTTCAGCTGTGGGAGCCATGGTGCGGTTACTGTTGTGTATGCGGTCGCTTCTGAAGTTCCCGCGTTTGGCTGCGGTGGTGCACTCATGTATTCCAGCTTGTGCGAATTTATAAAATCGTTCTTTGTGTAGCAGATTGCGCAGAGCGTTTCGTTTCTAAGGAATACGTGGAGCTTCTCTTCCTGGAAAAGTTTTTCAAGCTCCGCCAGGGCACCTCTCGCGGTTCCGTCAAACGGAAATGGTGTTTCAAGCGTTAAGGCTTTAGCGCTTGGTTTTATCACCACGCTGGTAGCTCCCATCTTTCCTTTGATTTCTTCCAGCACTTTTTCGAGCGGTGTTTTTGCTTCAAAGTTTAACTGGACCGCTGCGTCAAGCCAGGTCTGGAAGTCTCCCATCTCGCACTGTATGATTGTGCTTCCCTCCGGGCCTGGGCTCTCCTGGTAAATCGAAAGAATGGAGCCCGCCATATCGATGTTGTTATTTTCGTACCCGACCTTCATTTCTACCCTGGCGTATTGAACCGGGATCAAGTCGAGGTAAAGGTTTTTAATTTTTATGTTAAACGGCATGAGCGTGTTGTTCGCTGCGTATGACGCATTGATTTCAATACTCGGCTTTCGGCCTCGGCGAGGACAGCCTCCCTGTGGCACCTGGATTCGCTTCCCGTTGGTTGATATAAGTGTGAGGTCTATGATTCTGTTGTAATTCGGGATTTTGTCTACAGCCATTTGATCAGATACATCTCCGTGTTAAAAAGACTGTTGTAGTCTATGCTCTCCTGGTTTGTTTTAAACATGATCCCGTAGTCGCTGAATTCCGACCAGCTTGTCACTCCGGGATAAACTCCCGCCTGGCGCACGTTTCCTTCTGGGGTAGTTACCCAGAGGTTCCATCTGTCGTTGAGCCATTTGAAATGAAAAATAAAATTCCCATATGAGGTCGAACAGTCAAACGTGAAATTTTCAGAAATTCTTACGCCTGGAAACGGCACGCTCTCTATCGTGTTTATAGTCTGCATATTTTTATAGTCATTTTTGCGCCTATCGATTTTTGTGTCGTAATCAATCGACACCTTACGAGTAGTCATGAAGGCCTCTAGGATTGAAAATACCGGGGGTATTTTGAAGTTTTTGAGTAATTTGTCGACCACTTTGAAAATGGCCAGAAACCGGCCTAGAATTGCTCACGTTGCGTCGGGATGTTCTTAACTTGCTAATATTACGCTATAAATGCCGTTTTTTGTCATATTTTGACAGTATTTTGAGTTGGTATGAAATAACTTGAAAATAATATAAATCTACGCACGACGAGTGCTTTTTAACTAACAATCGGTCGGAATGTTTACTAACTTTCGTTAGGTAGTCAGTTAGTTTTCTATGACAAATACTAACAGTCGTTAGTTGCTCTTTCCTAAGCGTCAGCCAGTGAGCTTGTCATTACCGAGTTCGTACTTCCCATTGCTGAGGCAAAGCCTGCAGAGCTTCCAGTCTTTGGAACCGACGCTGATATCTGGTCCGGCGTTGCGGCCGAGTCGAGAGCTCCGGTGTCTGATTCCAGCGGGCTTGTCTCCATGACATTTATTTCTTTGAGGGTGAGTGAGAACGGGATCGCGTTGCCGCTGTCTTTCTGCTGGCTTGTCTGCAGGTCTTTAATTACGACGCGGTCATAAATCTGGGCATTGCCGTCTTTGTACATAAGAACCGCGCCGTGGTTAAACCATGACCATAAAGTGTCGCATTGAAACTGAAGCAGCGGGGTGAAGTAGTTTGTTACCTCGCCGTCTACGTGGAGATAGCCTGTAAGGTGCCAGCTCTTGCTTCCTGGTGCTACGTTGTCAGTAACGTTCTTTTTTGCGTCTGTGGAAATAATAAGGCTTTCCGACACCTCTGCAGCTGCGCTCTTCTGGTTTGTCTCGCAGAGCAGAGGTATTGCGTATTTCGCTCCCTGCTCCGGGTCCGTGTTGATCAGCACCGGAGTTGTTATGCAGGTCTTCGCCAGCGAGATTGCGAGCCGGTTTCCCAGGATAATTGCTTTTGCTATTCCACTTGCGTTTATTGCCATTTGTGTTTCCTTTAATAATCTTGTTCGTGATAGGTGTAGACTACAAAGGTTGCGCCTTTTATAAAGTTTTCAAAAACGTACAGCCTTGTATCATCGTTATAGTCATAAATTGAAATTGTGCTCTCTCCGTTTTCTACCTCTAAAGCTTTTAATTGATCGTATCCGGTTAATTCAAAATTAAACGCACTTGTTGCCATTCTGTTGTTTAAGTATAAATCCTCATCTTTTATACCTTCTGGTATATCGTTTAATATATAAACCATGGGGATTGATTTTGATTTAATTTCATAAACCGGGGCTGTCAATTTTTTTCTAAGTAAATCTGTTTTTTCAGCTCTTATAAAATAAGAAACTGCATATAAACCATTATCTATAAAATGATAATAAACGTTTTTTTCGGTTCCCAGGATTACTTTCCTTTCAGCCTCCGTCTCTTCCCACAGTTTGTCTTCGCCAGGTTCTATTCTGAAAGGTAGTAGTAATTCTTCTTTATTAGAAAACCATTGATGTTTGTTATAACCCGTCTCTGCAAAAAGACCCAAGAATAAAAATGTAATTAAAAGCGTGGTGATTGTTTTTTTCATAGTTTGCCTCCGCTTCTATTTTACTCTACCGTGTTCCGCTCATCAACTGTAACCGGCGCGAGCTCTGGGCCATAATCTGCATGAGTCCGTCCTGGGTTCCGTTGTATGCCTGCTGTCTCAAAACCTGCGGCAGGTCGTTTCCTCCGTTGATTGTGAAGTTCTGAACAATTGAAAATTCCATAATTCCCTGGCCTGTTGTCATGCCTTGTGGAATAAAGGCCCGGGCCAGGTCTCCCAGGTTTCGGGCCGCGAGCACCCAGTCGTCCGGTGCGACCTTTGTTATCGTGCCATCTGGACGCATGATTCCGTCCTGCATTTCTATCCTGCTTTCAATGCCAAGGCCACCAGCGTTTATGTAATCATCGATTACAAATTTCTGATTTTCTGTGAGATTGCTGTATTTTAGTTTTTTCTTTCCATTTGCTTTGTATAATGTTTCTATGTATTTCCAGTCGTCATCAAGTCGGGCTTTATTAATATCATCTAAACCGAATACATCAAATATCCAGCTTGTGTTTGGATTGTTTTTAAATTGTTCTTTGTATTTATTTAATTTTGCGAGAGCTTCTGTCTGTTTTTTGCTTCCTGGTTCTGCTGTTAAGTAATCTTTTATAGCGCCTATTGCTCCGGCTGTTGTTACTCCGGTCCCTACGGTGTTTCCCAGTCCGGTCGCGATTGTTGATAATGCTTCTTTAACATCTTTTCCATTTACACCAAGCCAGTCATTTATTCCTTTTAAGTAGTCCACCAGGTTTTTGCTGATTTCGCCTCCAAAGAAAAGCGCTAATGATTGCAATGATTCATCAAGAGCTTTCCATTCTGTTCTGAAGTTCTGGCTTGCTTCTCTTCCTTCGTTTGTCTGGAATTGTGTTTTACCTGCTTTGCTGAACAGCTCATCTACCGACATTCCGGTTCTTATGAGTTCTGCAAACAAATTGAATACTGATTCTCCCAGGGCGTCCGAGAGCGCGTATCCTATCTGGAGCTTTTCTTCCTCGGTGTTTGCTCCTTTGTATTGTTCGAGTGTGTATTCAAGTACTTTTTTTACGGCCTTATCGCCTGTGAGGTAGTTTCCCTCTGCGTCCTTCAAATCGTTAAGGCTCATGCCTACTTTCGAGAGCTGCTTTGCGTACTTCTCGAGGCCTTCTGCCCATTTGTTATGAAGCGCGTAGTTCAGCTCTTCCATGCTGCTGACTAAGCCTTCGGCGCTGACTCCGGCTATCTTTGCGGCGGCCTTCCAGGTACTTAAAACCTCGGCGTTTACTCCGAGCTTCATTGAGGTTTTATATAATGCGCTGTCTACCTTTCCGGCGTCTGTAGCGAATGAGGCCATGACATTTGCTGCGTTCCTGGCCGTGCCGATCAGCATTGAAAACTTGTTAACAGTTCCGTCTATCATTCTGTAGCCGGTTTCAAAGCTGTTTTTATCTGGGACTAATCCTAATTGAAAAAAAAGACCGCCGAGGTCAGTCAGACTTGCCATTGTATATTTCCTCTATTTCCTGTTTTGCCCTTATACAAGAGAGCCCGTCGATGAAGTCTTCCATATCAACGGGTTCTCTTGCGTATTCGCGGGAGAAGTTATAATAAAGCCACAGGTAACTGTTAGGGCATAGCCTTTGAATTACCCGGTCGGCCCGCATTTCCTTTATTCCGCGTTCTTTGCGGCTGCTTCCTTGGGCGTCGAGAGCCGCCATGATTTTTTTAGTATGTACCCGTACAAACTGTTTGCTATTGCTATCAATGCGAACGGCTCCTTTTCAAACAAAGGGAAGGCGTCGAGGCTGTCTTCTGCGTTTGTCATGCAGAATTTCTCGACGTCTCCGTTCGGGCATTTTACTTCTACGTTCTTGCCAACAATGCAGAGCTTCATCAACTTTACTCTGTTTTCAAGTGACGGGGCCTGCATTATGCGGCAAATTTCGAGCACGCTGGCCTTGTTGATTCCGTCTGGAAATGTAACCTCAAACATCGAGGTGTACTGATCATCCAGGCTGTTGGCCAGATTGATTGCTTCTGTAAAATCTTTCTGTGAAAGAGTGAGCGCTTCCATTTCTTACTCTCCTATAAAGCTTCTTCTTCGCCGTAGTTCCATACTACCTGGTAGTCTGCTGCGTCGTTGCCCTGGATGTTCAATGGTGGGCAGCTTCTTACTGTACATGCAAAGAATGTAGTACCTTCTGTTACGCCGTTGATTTCCTGGGTGATTCGGATTGTTCCGCCTACGCTGTCTCCGGCCTTCTTCAAGAAGTTGGCAATCTTTACCATGTCTCCGGCATTTCCTGTCTTTACAACATTAAATGTCAAAGTTCCGGCGCCGTTGTTGTTTGTAATGGTCAGAGTGTTGCCGTTTGCCAATGCGATAATTTTTGAGCTATCCATTGCCTGCTGGGCCTGTACCATCTGACCTTCAAGTCTGAAGCCGTCGATAGTTGTCGGTGTGCCGTCGTTCCACAAAGGGTGGATAAGCGTTGCACTAAACTGTCCGGCTGCTACGATTGTATGCTGTGGCATTTTCTACTTCCTCCTATCTTGTCGGCTGTGAAAGGTACAGAGTTCCGAATACTGTAACCTCTCTTACGTTGTCGATATAAGTTGCTTCCCATGCGTTTGGCACTGTGATCTGGTCTCCGCTTGGAGGCAGCTTGTCAAATGTTGGCGCTGTAATTGTGAAACCGTCCAGTCTTCCAAATTCGAGGAAAGGTCGCACCTGGTTTGTCAAAATACAGAGGATTCCCTGGTATGTTTCGTTGTTTCTGAAAGTGTTCATGCGGGTGATGTAGTTTGCAGTGATCACCTTGCACATGTATTCGATGTAAGCCTTTACCCAGTTTGCGCCTACGCTGTCGCCGTTCAAATAAAGGCTGCCTTCTGTTACGACGTTCTCGGTGCCGTCTCCTACCCATGTCTGGTAGCCGATTTTCTGATCGTCGAGTGCTGCCTTTTCTGTTGCTGAAAGATTCACATGTTCGCCTTCTGCGTCGGTGCCTCCGCTGGCCTGGATTGTATTAAACTGTACCATATCCATGCTGTTGCCGACCGGAGTTCCTGTCGGATTCACAGAGCTCATTGTTGCACCAAGCTGTGCGAGCGCTCCGTTGATGTTTGAGTCTGCGTTGTAAATAACGCGGGCTGTACTTGCAGCTGTCTTAAGCGCTGTAATGAGTGCAGATGTTTTTGTGAGTACGTCTGCGTCGTCTGTGCCTACCCACAATACCGAATAAAGCGGGTCTGCTTTACAAAGGTTTGAAAGTTCAACCTGTACGCTGTTGTAGTTTGTGCTCTCTTCGCATGCAAACTTGAAATAGCCGTACATTTTCTTTGCCTGGTAAACATCAGCGAGCGGTGCTGTTGCTGGTGTTGGGTCCGGGTCTCCGGCTGTTGGTGTATCAAATACGGCAATTCCTACCTTTGCGGTTGAGGCCTTTGTGAAGAAAGGAACGAGCCAGCTCTTGAGCTTTGCTCCTGTGATTTCTCCGTAGTTTGCCGATGTTAATTCGATGAGGTCGCCTGCGTTCACAGTCGTAACTCCCGGGAGATACGTTGCAGCATTTGCGAGGTCAATAAAAATTAAGGCTCGGCTATAATTTTCTCCTGCAATCGGTGTGATCACCGTCTCAATCGGGTAGTTCACATTTGACTGCGCTATGGAGTTTTTGAATTGTGACATTTTACAGTCCTCCTTTCATTTATAGTTATTTTTGTCTGACATTTCCGTCCAGTGTGAGTTGCGGCATAAAGCCCTGGTTTGTGTCTAAAATCGAATACCACAAAACTTTAAATGAAACATTCCAGGCCATTACTGTGTTTGCTCCGTCCTGGTAAAAGTTCGAGCTTATCGCGTCGTACTCGTCGTTCATTATCGCACCCTGGACTGTCTGGAATTGTGCCTTTACGTCGCTTCTGAACGGCCACATCGAGACGCTGTTTGCGAGCTCTTCGCTTCGTGGTCCTACAAACTGCAGATCAATTTCTGCTATTTTCAAAACGGCTACACCGTTGACCGGTGTGCTATTGTTGCTTCCTTCGTCATAAAATGGAGCGGTGCGGGGCCTGTTGCGTCGTATCTGGTAAGCGCACCAGTTCGCGATGTTCGCTTCCTTGTCCTGCGGGTTCCACCAGTTGCCCTGCTTTGGTACGACGTATTTCGGATCAACCGAAAGAATTTGCGCCAGTATTCCACGCAGCGTTGTCTGATTCAGTTCCATTGTTTCCTACCACCTTTTCTACGCCGTATCTATAAAAACCGCCTTCAAAGCTCCAGTCACTGTCGTCTGGTACTGAAAGGCGATAAACCTTGCCGTTTCTTTGAAAGAACTTTCCCACCAGGCCTCCGGTGTGAGTCCAAAACTCGCAGCCTTCTGCGTCTACCTGGTTTCCGTTGCTGTCCTTAATTCCTCCGCCGCGGGTGTTCTGAAAAACTCCCACGACCTTTGTCTTTATAATCTCGCCGGTCTGCGGGTCCTTTACCGGGTCCCAGCCTGCGTTAATTTCCGGGTTCTGATCATAAACCTCGAGAGGTCTGTTTTGCTCCGGCCATGCCAGGAGCATGTCTCCGTATATTCCGCTCATTTTCCTTCCACTCCGTTAACTAAGAATGTTAGTGAACCCATTAAATCTCCGCCGTCAATCAGCGGCTTGTCGCTTCCCTTGTAATCAATAGTTTTCTTTGAGTTCGGTGTGCTGGTCTTATAAAAGTCGCTTCTTACGAGCTCCTGGACCGCTCCTACGGCCATTGTTCCTATCTTTCTCCAGTTCGCCTGGCCTCCGTCCTTTATTTTTTTGACTTCCTCGGCCATGGCCTTTTCCAGCTCTTTTTCTTTGCTGCGGATTCCGTCTTCCAGGAAAGGTCGTGCTGGAATTGTGGCCGTTCCGTAGTGTAATTCTTTAGCGAGCTCTGCAGTCTCTATCGGCTCTGCGTTCTCGATGTTCTGTCCGTCGTAGGTTTTGTATTCGCCATCCTTGTTTTTGTGGAAAGTAGGGACATGCTCTCGTCCGCTTAGAAAACCGACCAGGATGTTCACCTGCGCTTGCTTGGCGAGCTTCTGGATTTTGCTGGTATCAAGCGTGTTTACGATGTTTACGCGCAGTCCGCTGTTCCATGCGTCGTTAGGCATAAATGCTGAACCTCTCCGGTGCGCTCTGTATCATCATGAGCGCCTTCTGGCCGAATACGTTACTGTTAAGCTGTTTGATTCCTTCCTGCGCGTCCATGTCGGCAAAACTTAGAGACGTTCCTCCGATACTCTTTGAAGTAAGGGCCATACCTCCGTTTCCCATAACTCCGACGGCGCTTCCCGGGTTTGCGTCCAGTAAGTACCAGGCCAGTATAAGGTTCATGCAGAGCGTGCGCTTCTGGGTCCTTATCGGTTCCGGGAGCACAGCCCAGCATTTCAAAACGCCGGAGAACATGACCGACACGATCTCGTATGCAGCGTCTATCTGTGCGTCTGTGAGATTTGGGAAATTTTCAGCAAATTTAAAATCCTGTCGTGTCATGCTCTTCGTCCTTTTATTTTTCTTCTGCAGTTACTTCTGCATCTGGATCATTTTTTACAGTCTCGAGCGCTGCCTTCTTGAGTTCTTCAATCAGCTTTGCTTTCTTCTGATTTGGGTCGATTCCCAGGTCCTTTGCATACTTCTGTAGGTCTTTGTAGTCTGCTTTATCGAAGTCGATTCCTTCGTCGATTCCTGCTACTGCATCGCGTCCTCTGTCACCTTCGAGACCGTCGTCCTGGTCTCCTGCAGGAGCCTTGCCTGCTTCAAGTGCTTTTATCTTTGCCTTTGCTTCCTCGAGCTCTTTGCGGAGCTTTTCTGCTTCGTCGTTTGCTTCATTGATTCTCTGTGCTGGTGGCACGTATGAACTTGGCAAATGGTCGAGCACGCGGATTTTCTTCTTGTCCAAGAGCTCTCTAAAAAATGGCTCGCGCTTTTTGAGCGTGTCGATTTCCTTCTCTGTAAACTCTGCGCAGTTGCGGAGTTCTCCCTGGGCGCTTCTGGCCGGAAT
>JAEIGA010012088.1_pt1 | contig 13100 bp, 11 predicted proteins | sample 9270691 | NCBI WGS metagenome assembly JAEIGA01 (sample SAMN17057246, study PRJNA624740) | gut metagenome | biome: biome; isolation source: fecal sample | host: Bos grunniens | place: China: Xizang | collected 2019 | reverse complement strand
CAGCTTCATCAGGGGTGGTGATTACTTCTTCGGCATCCTCAGAAGGGGTTTCTTCCGGCTCAGAGGGGATCTGTTCGGGTTCGGTTGCCTCTTCTGAGGGCTGCTCAGGCGCTTCTTCGGGTGTGGTATCCTTGGAAGGCGTCTCGGCTTCAGGAGCTTCCTCTTCGGCCTTGGTTTTTCTTCTGTGATCTGCTCGGTGACCGGCGCATCCGACGCATCGGTCTGACCGCAGCCGACCAGAGAGAGCAGCAGAGAGAGGATCATCATGCCGGCCAGCAGACCGGCGATGATCCGAGCAATTTTGCGTGTGGTATTGGGATGCATGATTTACTTGGCCAGCGACAGGAAGGTGTTGACGAAGGCGTCGCTGTTGTTGTTGTCGAGAACCAGCAGGACCAGGTTGCCGACGGCAGCTGTACGGACATTTTCGGGTTCAACGCCGACGCAGATCCACTTGCGGAGGTCAACGGTGGACTTCATGGTCTCCATGGCCTTTTCGGCATCGACACCTTCGTTCAGACGCAGCAGAACGACCGAGTGGGCCTGTGCCATCATCATGGGTTCGGCAGCCAGACCTTCGCTGAAATCAATGTCAGAAGAGCCGATATACCACTTGACGCCGTCGGGATCATTCTTGTCCAGAGGCATGTGGCCGATGCTGAAGTAGGTGACGGGCAGCTTGGCATAGAGAACAGACATGATGGTGGAGAGGTCTTCCTTCTCCAGGTCGAAGTTGCCGGACTGCAGCTTCTCAGCCATAGCCATGGCTTCGGGAGCGAAGACCCATTCTTCGGCCAGTTTCTCGTGGAGCTTCTGCTCGGCGCCGTTCATCTTGCAGTAGAGGGCATTCCAGTAGAGCATGACGGCATCACCGCGTGTGAACTCGCCGTTCTTGTCGGCAGCCAGACCGATCTCAGCGGCCTTGGTCTCCCAGATGTCCCAGATCTTGGCTTCGTCGGTGTCGACATAGCCCAGAGCACGGAGGGTCAGGGTCATGACCTCACGCAGAGAAGCGGGAGCATCGGGGTCAAAGGTGGTTGCGGTTTTGCCGTTGGTCAGGCCGGTGACATAGGCATAGCCCAGATACTCGTTGGCATCCTGCCATGCGGGAGCATCGGTGAAGGGATGGACATAGGGGTTGCCGAGTTCATCGCCATAGATGGCGCTTTCCTTGCCCAGCAGGCGGACCAGCATGATGATGGCTTCCATACGGGTGGGGGCGCGATCCAGTTCGAAGCCCTTATCAGAGCCGCGGAAGAGGTTCAGCGACTTGAGGGCTTCAGCAGTGTTCTGCTGTGCGATGTCGAAGGGAATGTTGGGAGCGGACATGATCAGCAGATCATTGCCGGTAGCCGAAGCAGGCAGAGCCAGCAGGCTGATGCTGAGGATGAGGGCCAGCATCATAGCGAGAGTTTTTTTCATGTTGATTTTCCTTTCTTAATTGGGTTGTACATATAAACAGCCGATGGTTTAGACCGGCTACATACCAAAAGGTTCCGGGGATTTTTTATTTTGTGCGGATTTTTTCCGGCAGGCTGACCAAAATGACCGAGATCAGAATAATAGCAGCACCCAGAATGGCAACGCCGTCGAGGTGCTCCTGCATGAAGAGGACACCGACGATCAGGCTGGTGATGGGTTCAAAGGTGGAGAGCAGCGCAGCACGTCCGGCGCCGATGGCCTTGATGCCCATCTGGCAGAGAACAACGCCAAAGCCCAGCACCTGGGAAGCGACGAGGCCCAGAAGCCATGCGGTGGGGGTCAGATCAAAGGTCAGGTTGCCCGATACCATGCAGCAGATCAGCATGAGGGCGGCATTGCAGAGAGCCAGCCAGAACTGCATCTGCAGGGGAGAAATGCCTTCGAATCCGCCCTTGTCCAGATAGACCATATAAAAGGCATAGGTCAGGCCGGATGCCAGCGCGATGGCCAGACCGGTCATACTGATCTCACCGCCGCGGGGATAGAAGCAGCAGAGGCCAATCATACAGAGGGTCAGGCAGAGTACCGACCGCCGGGTCAGCTTTTCACCGTAAAAGATGGCGCCCAGCAGAAAAACAAAGAGGGGATAGATGAAGTGCACGGTGGTACAGACGCCGGAAGCCATGAAGCTGTAAGAGGCAAAGAGCAGCAGCTGGGTCAGGCCCGAACCGCCGGCCGACAGCAGAAGGATCTTGCCCAGTGTCCGGCGGGGCAGCTTCTGAAAGAGAGGCTGGCCGCTGCGGCAGAGCAGGAAGGCGCTGACCGGCAGGAAAAAGATGTTGCGGAGCAGAGCCATCATCATGGAGTTGCCGCCGCCGCGGGCAAAGGCGGTGACCCATAAGGGGGAAAGGCCGAACATACAGGCCGACAGGATGGCCAGCAGGTCACCTTTGTGTTTTTGCATCATCGGTTATTCTCCAGCAGTTCCTGTGCGGCGGTCTTGTTCAGGCGTTCGATGTCTCGCAGCTTGGCAGCCATATCCTTGAAGAAGCCGGGATCCTGTACGGCACGGTCGATCTGCGCCTGCATCCAGCTGTCATCGATGTCGGTCAGATCACGGCAGCAGGGGTTGCCGGCATATTCCATAAAGCCCTGTACTTTGACGTCGTAGGAAACACCGATGAAGGGAACACCGGCTGCTGCGGCAAAGACCAGCGCGTGAAGACGGATGGCACATACGGCTGTCATGCGGCGCAGAAGGGCCAGCGTCAGTTCGACATCATGGATGCCGTCCAGGATGGCATGCGGGGTCTCCAGACCTTCACAGGCCAGGCGGCTGGGACGGATATCGGTGGGCTGCTCGAAGGGAAGGAAAAGGGCGGTCAGGCCATATTTCTCATAGGCATATCGGGCAGCACGGGTGAAGATGCCATAATCGCTCAGACCCTTCCATGCGCGGAGGGCAAAGCAGATATATTTGCCGTTGGGGTCGAGACCGCGGCTGCGGAGCAGGTCGGCAGCAGCTTCGTCGGCAGCGGGATTGAGGCAGAGGGTGGGGTCGGCCGTCATGCGGATGTCGGGATTGGAGATGCCCATATCTTTGAGCTCACGCAGAGAGCCGGGGTCGCGGAGGGTGATGATATCGGGATCCTTATCGAGAATGGCACGGGCCAGCTTTTTGTTGAAAGGCTTGGCCACATGGCCGATACCACAGCCGTACATCAGTACCTTGCAGCCCAGTCGACGGGCCAGCCAGATGGTACCGAGGTAGAAGTAGAGGGACCGGTTGGAAGTGACATCCTGGATCAGGCTGCCGCCGCCGCTGATGAAGAGACGGCGCTTCTTCATTTCCCGCATAAAGGCCAGCGGGTTGAAGGTGTGTACAGCGCGGACGCGCTTGTGCAGCAGCTCGGTCTCTTTGGGTTTGCGGGTCATAACGGTCAGGGGCAGGAGCGGGTCGATCTCCCGCATGGTATCGAGGATGGCCTGCAGAATGGCTTCGTCACCGGCATTGCCGCGGCCGTAGGCACCGCAGATGAGGACGCCATCACGGTTTTTGCGGCGGGATTCCAGCAGGAGGATATCATCATAGATCTTCTGCTGGGTGGCGGCCATGCTTTCAAGAGAATAGCGCTTGGAGGCGACAGCATAGAGCTTATCGGCAAAGCGCTTGCGTTTGTCGGGGTCGAGGGCCAGATCGACGATATAGGAGGCAAAGGTCTCCACATCGCCGGGATTGAAGATGTAGCCGCTTTCGCCGCTTTCGATCAGGTCGCGCATACCACCGACATCGGAGGTGATGACGGCGCAGCCCTCGCGGATACCTTCCAGAATGGAATAGGGGAAGGATTCAGAGATCGAGCAGAGAACGTCGATATCGCAGGCCGAGAAGAAGGTGGGAATGTCCTTGAGCCAGCCCATGAAGCTGACGCTGCCTTCCAGACCCAGTTCTCTGGAAAGGGCCATCAGCTTGTCCATATCCTCACCATCGCCGCCGATCAGCAGCTTGAGGTTGGGGACGGTCTTTTTGGCCAGGGCAAAGGCACGCAGCAGGGTGGCAATGTCCTTGACTGGGTTGAGACGGGCAGGGATACCGAGGACAACATCACCCTCCTGATACTCCAGGCCGGCCTGGGCCAGATACTCTTTACGGTCGACCTTGGGGGCTTTGGTGGAAAAATCAAGGCCGTTATAGATGGTCATCATCTTGAGGGGATCGAAGCCGCGGTTCAGCAGCATACGGCGGAAATTGTCCGATACTGTGGTGTAGTAATCGAAGAAGCGCAGCGCAGCCGAGTTGAGACGGCCGAAGGTATTGCGCTTGAGGGCGCTGTGCATATAGTCCAGCTTGTAGTCGGAATGTACGGTGGTGACGATGGTGGCACCGGTGAACATCTTGACCAGCACGCCGGCCAGATTGGCCTTGGCACCATGGCAGTGGACGATGTCGGGCTTTTCCCGACGGGCATATTGAATGAGGCGGACATAGTCCATGGGGACATTGCCCGTATAGAAGGTTTCGGTATGGATGCCCATGGCAGCTGCATCTTCGGGGAAATCACCGTCACGCAGGCTGACGAGGGTCAGGTCGCGTGTCTGGCGCAGGCGGGAGCAGAGCGCCAGGATAGGGGGCTTGGCACAGCCCTTGTCGCCGCCGCCGGCGATGTGCATCAGTTTCATAGACTATCTCTCCGTTCCGGGGCCATCGGCCCATAGATATACAGTATAATTATATCGCAACAGGGTAGGAGCGGTCAAGGCAGGTTGATGCCTGTCGGTTCCTTTTTTGTGCTCGCCTTGCCTTTTGTGTACAACTGTGTTAAAATACTTTTTACATTGATCAACACTCGTCATCCCGAAAGGAAGGGTACAGATATGGGTATTCGTTTTGGTCACATCAGCGATATGCATCTGGAAGGGGATGCCGCCTCGGATTCTCTGGTCAGGCTCAAAACTGCCGGCGGTGATCCTCTGGGCAACACCCGTCTGGCGTTGGAGGAACTGGCTGTCGAGAAGCCCGATTTCCTTCTTATGACCGGCGACCTTGTCCACGAAGGTACAGCCGAAGACTATGCGGCGCTGCGCCGCCTGCTGGAAGAGATCCTGCCCGGAGTACCGGTCATTTCCGCCCTGGGCAACCATGATGTTCGTGATGCCTTTCGTCAGGGTTTCCTCGGCATGGCCGATGGTGATGATTCCCCTTATGTCGATACCCTCGAAGTATGCGGCTGGCGGATCCTGTCCATCGATTCGGCCTGGGAAAAGCTGCTGATGGGCGGTGTCAATGATGCACAGCTCGATTGGCTGGAAAAACAGCTGGAGCAGCCGGCAGAAAAGGGCAATATCCTCATCTGCCACCATCCCTTCTGTCCCGCACTGGAGCATGCCGGTATGGCGATGCCCGAAAAGCTGGAAGCTATCCTGCGCAGCGGCAAGATCAGCGCCATCTTCAATGGTCATCTGCATAAGATCTGTGCCGGCTGGGCGGCAGGTGTCCCCCATTTCACAGGACAGTCGCTGGCTTTTGATATCGAAGTGCTCGGTTCGACGGCCATCTATACCACCCGCGGCGGCTACAATATGTGCCAGATCGATCGCGAAGGCCATTTCTTTGTCGACAGCAGAGTGGTATCTCCCAAAGGCAACATCTATCAGACCAAGCCTACGAAGCCGATCTAAATCATAAGAGAAGGAAGTAAGTCCGTTATGTTCAAGAAGTACACAAATGAGTTTCTGCGTGCCAGCAAGTTTGCCGGCTTTTTCGCCATCGGCATGCTGATCGCCACCGGCGTTGTTCCCGCCATTTTCTGCGATACCCTTGTCGAAGCCAAAGAGCAGCTGATCGGTTCGGTCTATGGTATTCTGACCAGCTACTGCGGCATTGTTCTGCTGCTCTGGGCAGCCGAGATCATCCGTACCAAGCGACTGGCCAGGATCAAGGCCGAAAAGAAGGCCGCCCGTATGGCTGCCAAGAAGGCCAAGGCCGAAGCCGAGGCTGTACAGGAAGAAAAGTAAATATTAAGAAAAGCCACTCCAAAAGGAGTGGCTTTTTTGTATGTATGGGGGTTTACAGAACGATGTTGGCAAAGAGAACGATCATGGGGATGGCCAGAACGGTACGCTCCAGGAAGAGGAGGAACAGCTTGCCCATACCGAGGGGAACTTCACTCTTGATGACGATAACGCCAACTTCGGTCAGGTAGATGATCTGGACCAGAGAGAGAACGCCGATGATGAACTTGGTCTTGATGGATGCAACACCGGTGATCAGCAGGGCAGGCAGGAACATATCGGTAAAGCCGATCAGTGTGGCAGGTGCAACAGCAAAGGCTTCCTCAACGCCCAGCAGGCTGAGCAGCAGACCCATGGGATAGGAGATCCAATCAAAGAAGGGGGTATAGGTGGCAACGATGAGGGAGATGGTACCCAGCGCGACAACGATGGGGATCAGGTCGAAGAACATACCCATAACAACTTCCATGCCGCCGCTGATGATATCCTTCAGCTTGAAGTTTTCGGCACGCTTGCAGCTCAGTTCAACAGCATACTTGAGCAGGCTTGTGTTTTCGGGAACATCCTCATTGACCTGGCAGCCAACCTGCTCCTGATAGGTATCGGGCAGCTTGGAGATGGGGGGAATGCGGGCAATGATGACGGCCAGCAGGATGCCGACGACGCAGATGCACAGATAGAAGGCGGGGAAGAGGTGGGCAATGCCGATGGTATCGGCGATCAGCAGGCAGAAGGGAATGGAAACCAGAGAGAAGTTGGTCATGATATAACCGGCTTCACGCTTGGTATAGAAGCCCTTCATGTACTGTTCGCGGGTCAGGATAACGGCGGCATTGGAAGCGCCGAACCAGGAGGCGATCAGGTCGACCGAAGCGCGGCCGGGAACCTTGAAGAGGGGACGGACAACAGGACGTGTGATGACACCGAGGAACTCCATGATGCCGCAGTCGGTCAGGAAGGGCAGGAAGAAGGAGAAGCCGATAACGATGCAGAGCAGTGTACCGCACAGATCGACCATGGTTCCGCCGGTGTCGATGGTGGTGATAAACTCAGGACCAAAGCCCAGAACGACCATGGCAGTGATGACGGTACCGATGACGCGCAGCGTCAGATAGAAAGGTGTGGTCGAGAAACCCTTGCGCAGCAGATGGTTCTTGCGGATCCACTCGGGCTTGCAGAAGTAATCGTAGAGCGCCAGGACCGAAGAAACAACGGCGATGACCAGCAGCATATAGGGCAGAGCGCCGCCGAAGAGATCAGCCAGGAAGTTCTTGACAAAGTCCAGCAGGGTGGTGAAGGAGTCTTCGTGGGGAACGGGAACCAGGAACATCATCATGCCGATGGCCGAACCCACGATGAACTTGAAAAGGTTCTTGTTGTTGATATTTGTTTTCATTTTCGTACTACTTTCAATAAGATTTATTACAGAGCCTCGACGGCACAGAGGGCATCCCAGATCATGTCTTCGCTGACGGGATAGGGGATGTGCTCCATATCGGGGCCGGTGACCGTTTCGTGCAGGACGGCCTTAAGGTAATCGCGGTCGAGCTGGACGTCCATTTCCGCCAGTGTGGTGCGGATATCCAGCTGCTGCAGGAAAGCCTTGAGGCGGCGGGCTTCTTCGATCTCACCGTCGACCAGCAGCTGCACCAGGACGCCGTAAGCGACAACATTGCCATGGAGCTGTGCCTGTTCAAAGCCGGGCAGAAGGACCAGAGCATAATAGACAGAATGGGCGATGGCACAGTTGTATTCATCCAGAACCATCAGAGAGACCAGACCGGTGGAAACAATGTTGGCCAGAACCGCCTGCTTGAGGGCGTGGCTGGCAATGCCGGCACGGCAGTCCTGCAGGGCCTGAACACCATGCTCCAGCAGAGGTGCATAGCACATATTGCTGATCTCGCGGCCCAGTGCCGAATCATGGGCCAGGGTATCACCGCGGGAGGCAAAGTGACACTCGAAATATTTGCCGATGGTATCGCCCATACCGGCCTGCAGATAACGATCGGGCGCCTGAGCGATGACGGTCAGATCGATGAAGGCATGGTAGGGAGGACGGGGATAGAAATAGAAGTTTTCAAAGCTGCCGTCTTCCCGATAGACGACCGACAACGCGGTGGTGGCAGCGCAGGTGGCTGCAATGGTGGGGAAGGTAAAGACGGGCAGACCGGCCTTCTGGGCTGCACCCTTGGCGGTGTCGAGGGCTTTGCCGCCGCCCATGCCGAAGATCATATCGACCTCCAGTTCGCGGGCCATGGCAGCCAGCTCTTCCATACGGGCATAAGTGCATTCATGACCGAAGGTGACTGCAGCAGCAATTTCAAGGGGTGTGCCCTCCAGCGCAGCACGCAGACGGGCTTCGCCGGCTTCCATAGCCAGCTTGCCGCCGATCAGCAGGGCCTTTTTTCCATAAATGCGGCAGGTATCATAAACCTGGCCGTAGACATCGGTACCGATGGAATAATTGCAGAAATATACGGAATGTGTTTGCATCAGGATCATTCTCCTTTCCGGCAGTAATGAGAGAAAGAACTGCCTGTGATAGACAAAAAAATACCGGCAGCGTGCGGATGGGATCATTCTTGGACGCTTGCCGGGTATATCGTTGGATTGCCTCAAAAATAATAACAGTTTGCCTGCTGTTTGTAAAGAGAAAAATGCATAAAATTTAGGGAAAATTTCATAAGTATACATATTTATTCATTTGTATAATAAATATACTTCGGACGGCAGAACAATAGCACAAAAGAAAGGCCCCATCCTATCGAATGGGGCGGATCTTGATAAAGCTGCGGGGATGAAAACGGTACATGGCGCAATAGGTACGGCGGCATTGCAGCCATGTGACCGGGCGGCGGTGGGCGAGGATCTCCATCTCAACGCCCCACATCCGGGCAAAAAGATTGCAGGGGACAAATCCATGGCGCAGATAGAAGCGGCGGCGGGTCATGCGCTGCTCGTTGTTATCGGCAGTGGGATCAACCCGCTCGATCTCAATATAAAAGTAGTGATCGGGATAACGTGCGGTCAGGGCATCAAGGGCCAGGCCGCCCAGACCGAGTCCTCGGAAAGATTCATCGATGGCAAAGTAGTCCAGCAAGGCAGTGTCTTTGACCTTGTGGACAACGGCCAGGCCGCAGCGCACCCCTTCATGGGTGATGAGGAAGAGGTCGCAGAGGCCGCGGGCCTGCAGGTCGAGGATGGCACGGAAGGGCTTCTGCTCGACAAAAGGAAAGGCGCGTACATACAGGCTGTGGATATAATCGATCTCACGGTCCTGTGTGGCGATGTGCAGCTCCATTTATCTGTACCTCGGTGCCTGATAGCGGCGTTTGCCGCGGGACAGAAAGCTGTATTCGATGGCCTCGGTAGGGCAGCCGCAGATGCAGGCCATGCAGTGGGTACAGTTTGTGTCCCATACCGGCTTGCCATTCTGCATGGTGATGTTGTTCAGCACGCAGCCGGCGGCGCACTTGCCGCAGCCGATGCACTTGTTCGATGCTGTAAAGGGTTTGGCGGTGATGAAATATTTACAAAAGATGTTGTTGACGGCGTTGCTCTTGAGGCGGTCAAAGCCGGTGGGTGCTTTGCCGGGGAGCGAACGGCGCTGCTCGATGTGTTCGGCAGCATTCAGCAGGACAGGACGGGCTTCTTCAAAGAGTCGGGCCGATTTTTTCTCGTTGGTAACGGGAAACATGGCGATGTAGTTTTCAGGCAGAGCGACCTCCAGCGTTCCCATATAACGCAGGCCGACGCTCTGGCAGAGTTCTTCCAGAAAGGCGGCTGCACCGCCGATTTCACTGGCACAGGTCAGGACAAAATAGGCTTCCTGTTCGCCCATAAAGCTGCCCGAGCGGATGAACTGCTCGAACAGATGGGGGATCTTCCAGGCATAGGTGGGGCAGACAAAGACCCACGGCTTGCCGGAAATCAGGTCGGCAGCAATGCCGTTCCGGATATAACCAAAGCTGTCGATGACCTCATCCTTCAGGCGGTCGGCCAGCAGGTCGGCACACCAGCGGCTGTTGCCTGTGCCGGAAAAATAGACGATCATGGAGCGTCCTCCTTATTGTAAATCTGATCTTATTATAACAAAGGTGGCGTGGACGGTGCAAGAGGATGGGGTTGCAGGTCTTGCATTTTGATTGCCGGACAGATATAATACAGACAGAAGTACAGACCGTCCTCTGCCGCCGGGTAGAGGGAATCGGAGTCCTGTTTTCCATCGTTAGGCCGCAGAAGATGGAAAAGAGGGCTTTTTTCATTTTGGAGGAAATCATGGGCGCATATCGTATCTTTCTGCGTTATATCACCCTCAGTGTGCTGGGCACACTGGGCGTATCCTGTTACATATTGGCCGATACCTTTTTCATTGCCGAAGGTCTTGGCCCCGATGGCCTGACCGCCCTCAACCTGGCGATCCCGGCATATAACTTTATTTTCGGCACGGCCATTCTGCTGGGTATGGGCGGAGCCACCCGATTTTCCATCGTGCGCGGCACGGGGGATCGGCAGGCGGGAGAGAAGATCTTCCGCTGTACCCTCTGTATGGCTGGGGCAGCATCGGTATTTTTCATGCTCCTTGGCCTGTGTGCATCTGTACCGCTGGCGCGTCTGCTGGGGGCCGATGGCACGGTATTGGAGATGACGGCCACCTATCTGCAGGTGCTTCTGCTTTTTGCACCGGCATTTATTCTCAATAATGTTCTGCTTTGTTTTGTCCGATGTGATGGAAGCCCGCAGATGGCAATGCTCGGCATGCTGCTGGGCAGCCTGGCCAATATCGTGCTGGACTACATCCTCATTTTCCCTCTCGATCTGGGAATTCTGGGTGCTGTTCTGGCCACCGGCATTTCACCGGTCATCAGCCTGATGATTCTCTCCCTTCACTGGCGCAGCAGTGCATGCACCCTGCGGATGTGCCGCGGAGCCTTTGACTTTAAGCTGAGCCGCTATCTGCTGTCCCTCGGTCTGCCCAGTCTGGTCGATCAGCTGGCCGGTGCCGTTGTCATGATCGCCTTCAATCTGCTGATTCTCAGGCTGGAGGGCAACATCGGTGTTGCGGCCTATGGCGTTGTCGCCAATCTGGCCATTGTCATCACCAGCCTGTTTACCGGCGTGGCACAGGGCGTGCAGCCGCTGATCAGCGAGCATTTCGGCCGCAGAGAGATGGAGGAGGTATGGCAGATGAGGCGTTACGGCTTCCGAACGGTGCTTGTTCTTGCTGCAGTGCTCTATGGAGCAACCGCTTTGCTGGCCCACCCCATTGCGGCCGCTTTCAACGGTACCGGGAATGAAGCGCTGCAGGCCATTGCCGTCCGTGGACTTCGCCTGTATTTCCTTGCCAACCTTTTTATGGCCTTCAATATTATGGTAGGTATGTGGTTCACTTCGGTGGAACAGCCGCGGCCGGCGCAGATCCTTTCTCTGCTGCGGGGATGCATTCTGATCCTGCCCATTGCCTTTGGCCTGGCGCATCTGTGGGGTATGACTGGTGTATGGCTGGCGCTGCCGGTGACTGAAGCGCTGGCAGCGCTGTTGGGCTGGTGGATGCTTGCCAAAGGAGACAAACTTTGCTAAGATAAAGCTAACCGAAAAAGGAGGTCCTGTTATGGCCGATCATTACAATAAATACGGACTCAAGCATTTTGCCGGCATCGTAGCCGATTGCATGGAACTGCCTCTGACCGAGCAGTATGCGCCGACCATCCCCTGGGTATCGGAGATCCTCAAGGCTCGTCTGGGCGGCAAGGCCGACCGCGTGGTGCTCTATCACGCCGATGCCGTCGGCATGCACATCTGGCAGAAGTACACCAACCTGCTGGCTCCTGTCTATCTCCATTCCAATATGACCATCCCCTTTGTCAGCACCGTTGAGTCGGTCACCCCTGTAGCCCATGCCACCATGTATTCGGGTATGGATCCCGAAGGTCACGGCATCCGCACCTACGACCGTCCGCAGCTGACCTGTGATACCCTTTTTGACCGTCTGCTGGCTGAGGGTAAGAAGGTCTGCATCATCGCCCAGACCGATTCCACCTTCCTGCACATCTTCAAGGGCAGAAACATGGACTATTTCGAGCTGCCCAACAATGTCGAGATCGTTCGGAAGGCGCTGGAACTGATCGAGGCTGATACCTATGATGTCATCTCCATCCATACCTTCGATTATGACGATGCCGCTCATGCTTTTGGTCCCGAGTCCAAGCAGGCCCTCAATGCCGTATCGCTGGAGGCCGAAGGCTTCCACCACATTGCCGAGGCGCTGGAAGGCTACCGCGGCAAGCATAAGATCCTGCTGACCTATTCTCCCGATCATGGCCAGCATCCCGTCATGGGCGGCACAGGCCAGCATGGCAGCCTGCAGATCGAGGATATGAATATCGTCCACTTCTTCGCCACCATCTGAGGAAAGGATATGGCAAAGTTCAATATTGCGCTGCTGCAGATCGACAGCGGCACCGAACTGGCGGCCAACCTGCAGAAAGGCATCGATGCCTGCAGCAGGGCCAAAGCCATGGGCGCCGATCTGGCCCTCTTTCCCGAAATGTGGAGCTGCGGCTATACCATCCCCGAAGATATTTCCGCGCTCAAGGCGCTGGCCATTCCGGCCGACCATGATTTTGTCGCGGCCTTTGGAAAATTGGCCAAAGAACTGGATATGGCCATCGGCATCACCCTGCTGGAAAGCTGGGAGCCGCTGCCCCGCAATACCCTTGTGGTCTTCGACCGTCACGGCAGGCGGGTACTGACCTATGCCAAAGTACATACCTGCGACTTCGGCGATGAATGCCGTCTGACGCCGGGAGAGGGCTTCTATACCTGCGATCTGGATACCGGAGCAGGCAATGTCCGTCTGGGGGCCATGATCTGCTATGATCGTGAGTTTCCCGAAAGCGCCCGCATCCTCATGCTGCAGGGCGCGAAAATCATCGTCGCTCCCAATGCCTGCCCGATGGAGATCAACCGTCTGAGCCAGCTGCGGGGCCGTGCCTATGAGAATATGGTGGGCATCGCCACCTGCAATTATCCCGCCGGTCATCCCGACTGCAATGGCCATTCCTCTGCCTATGACGGCGTGGCCTATCTGCCCAACCTGATGGGATCGAGAGATACCTGCCTTGTGGAAGCCGATGGAGCAGAGGGGATTTATATGGCCTCTT
>JAEIGA010012087.1_pt1 | contig 13100 bp, 11 predicted proteins | sample 9270691 | NCBI WGS metagenome assembly JAEIGA01 (sample SAMN17057246, study PRJNA624740) | gut metagenome | biome: biome; isolation source: fecal sample | host: Bos grunniens | place: China: Xizang | collected 2019 | reverse complement strand
CTAAAGGAAAAAGAGTTAAAATTGGTAGAATGAAAGGTAAGATTTCTGTAGGTTCAAAAATCTATAGAATTGAAACTGCAAAATTAAACAAATCTATCTTACCTACTTTTAAAGAAGATAAAAACTTTAAAAAAGTTAAAATTAATGGTTTAGCATCTATAAGCGAAGGTTGTCCAATTGCTTTAAAAATATGGTCAGATGAAGGTTTTTATAAAGACATTGAATACAATGCTGTGGCAAACTTTATACCAGAAGCAGCACAAAACAAACCAATTACTGTTGAAAAAATCAAAGAGCAACTTTCTAAAACTGGAAATACAGAATTTGAATTTGCAAATTTAGAAGTAAATCTAAATGGTAACTTATTTCTTCCATCAAGTTCATTAAATGAATTAAGAAGAATCGCTTTAGAAGGTTTAAAAGATTTAATGTTAAAATGTCATTCTAGATTTAATAAAAATATAACTATCGATATTGATAAAACATTCTCAGAATCAAATCTAAGCAATAACAAACAAATATCATTACTAATAAATTTAATTGATTTAAATAACGATTATGCAAGTTTAGAAGGCATAGACAAACTATATATACCACTTAAATATTTCATCTTACCAAAATATGAAATGTTATTAAAAGATTTAAGTAACAAATTTAACTTATATGTATATATGCCTCATGTTATTCTTGATACAAGACAAAAAAATATTAACTTTAATAAAATAACAGAAAACTTTGCTATTAAAGGTTTTGTTGTTTCTCATATCTCTCAAATAGAAACATTAAAACATTTCAATTTAGAATTAATTGGTAACTTCAATTTAAATATATATAACAATTTTTCAATTCAAAAATTAAAAGACTTAAATTTAAATACTATAACATTATCACCTGAACTTGAAAAATTTGAAATTAATGAAGTTGCTTCACATTTAAATACTAACTCTGAGATTATTGTATACGGAAAACTTCCTGTAATGACAAATCAATATTGTTATCTTGGAAAATCAAATAGATGTTATGAAAAATGTGATAAAAAATGTTTATTAAACAATAAATACTTCTTAAATGATAGAATGGAATTTAAATTTAGATTTATACCTGATAATACAGCTTGTTTAACTACAATTTATAATAGTAAAACTCTATCAGTTACTCATGATGATATAAATACAAATTCAATTAGAATAGATGTATTAGATGAAAATATTTTTGAAATTCAAACTATAATTGATACAGTAAAATCAAATAATCGTTTTGAAGGAAAAGAATATACTAATGGTAAATTAAGTTAAAATAAATAAGAGCTTGAAAATAAACTTCAAGCTCTTTATTTTTTATTCAGTTAAAAAGTTCTTTGCTTCAATTTCAAGTTCTCCAGTTACCAATGTATATTCTGTAATATCTGGAAGTTGTACACTTGCTTTATATGTATCTCCAAAAGAAATATTATAATCATAATAGAATATATCTCCATTTGGGAATTCTACTTCAGCTTTAACTAAATGATTCATTTTGCTACTAACCCACATCCTTTTTGTAGAGTTTTCATCACTTACTTCAATTACTTTATATTTTACATCATCTATTTTTTCTGTATATATTTTATTTGCAATATCTCCAGCAAATGCTAATTTACTAAAAAAGCTTGTTGAATATCCTGGAACTAATTGTGCAAATGAATCTCTTAAAACAACACCAACCATTTCTTCAGTTTTTAAAGCTGTAATCTTCTTGTTTTCTTCATCTACCATATAAGCTTTTTCGCCATCATTCCATGTATATATTCCATTTTCAGCAATATTTTTTCCTATACCATCTACATAGTGCATTTCTGTTGTAATAGTTTGATCATTATATTTAACTGTTGTTACTAATGTATAATTTTCTTTTTCTACATATTCATCTAATGCAGAATATATTGCATTTAAATTTAAAAATCTAACCATAGTAATTGTTCCAAATATAAATCCAATTACTATAAATATTATTGCAATAATTAATCCAACAAATAATTTTTTATTCATATTACATTTTCTCCATCATTTCATTTTCTAAAAAGTATAATATCATTTTTAATTATTTTTATCAAGATAAAAAATAACAGAGCACGGAAATTTCCGTGCCCTGCCATATAATACAATATTCAGTTTATTTTTCTTCGAGAACCTCAATAAGTTCTTCAGACTTTACATTGGTGTGGTAAAAATCTTTTTTAGAACATCCAGCTCTACCTCCGCCAGCACACGCACATGCACATGCACAACTACTAACACAAGCACAGCTGCTTCTACCACCAGTATAGATGTAAGTTGATCTGTAACTTCTACCACCGAAACCACTACTTGAACCATAGTCATCGTCACTAAAAATTGCAATCAAGAGCAAAATGACCAAAACAACAACAATGATTATCAAAATAATAGCTCCGGCACCCAAACCTTCTCCATCGTCTTCTTGAACCTGACCTTCTTCGGTAACTTCAAAAGCGTCCAGATTGTAGTAAACAGAAGCATTTAGTTTTTCACCGTATCCAAGGGATGCATTCCAAACATAATATTCTCCATCTAAAACAGGATCTCCTCCTGTCTTTAAAACATTATGTTTGTTCCATTTAATGGTGATATTTTTTACTTCTATTTCATCAAACCAACCGGGTGTAAATGAATATCTAAGCATATGTTCTTCTTGATCAATAACATACATATGACTTTGATGAATTGAGAAATCGAATTTGATTACTTCGTTTGCTCGATATTCCCTATCAAAGTACACATATACATAAGTCAATCCATTTTGCTTATTGTATTCAATACTTTTGATATTGTCAGTATGGGATTTGATTTCGTCCACGTTTTTATTCGGGATACCAATCTTAACCCAAGACAACGGTCCTTCGGATTTGTCGTCTAGAACCTTCCACTCAATATGGTATGCGATGTCCATTGTGCCATCATTTCTCATATCCACTTGAATTGTGTAATCCAAAATTTCATCAAGTGGCTGAGCTGCCATAACAGTAATGGGTGTAAAAGAGATGAACAGTGCGATCATCATACATACCATAGCAATGATTCGAGTCTTTACATTCTTCATACTGTCACCCCCTTAATCTTCTGTTCTAAGCGGGCAAGTTTGTTCAACTTTAGCCGCAAAGACTCTAGTGCTATGGGCTTTTGGTGACTCCCAAATGGTTGTCCATTTGTCAGTAAGCATATTTCCAAGCTTAGCATCACAGCCAAGCCAGCTTTGACAAGGAACAACATCTCCATTAGGAGCAATAGCCATGTTGCTCAAACAAGCACCACATGTAGGTGCTGCAAGTCCAATGCAATCCAGTTTATCCTTAGACACCTGTCCAGGAGATGTAAACGAGATTTCCATCTGATTTTCTCTGCAGAAATCTACAGCTTCTGCCAGAACTCTGAACAGTTCGTGTTCTGTAAGTTGCTGCATCTGAGCATCCTGATTTCTTGCATTGCCAGTGTAAATGATTCCAGAGCAAGAAACGTATTCAACACCCAGTTCATGTAAGAACTTAAGAGTCTTCGCATAATCTTTATTGATTTTGCAAAGGGGTGTGTTAACGCTTACATTCAAGCCAGCTGCCAATGCATTTTTAATGCCTTGTACAGTTTTATCGAATGCATTTGCTCCAGTAAGAGCTTCATGCTCCTCCTTTTCAGAAGAATAAAGTGTAATTTGAACACTGTCCAAACTCACCTTATACAGCGCTTCGCAAAGTTCTTCTGTAAGAAGAATGCCATTGGTATTGAGTCTTGTGACAAACCATTGAGCGTAATTGATCAGTTCTACCAAATCTTTTCTCATAGTAGGTTCGCCACCGGTGAATGTAAGTTGTGGAATACAAGCTTCACGACACTTGTCGATAATCTTTTTCCACTCTTCGGTCGAAAGTTCTTCAACTTCTGCTTGCTGTTGACCTGCCGCATAACAATTGGTACATTTCTGATTACAATGCCAATGACCGTTTTTGGTCATTGCACTAACCATAAGATCCATTCTATGCGGTGCATTCATGTAAGGTGCATATTCTCCGATGCTCATATAAGGAATTTGTGTCTCAGGGACTTTTCCATATGCAACATCGAGCAGCGCCTTAACAAGAATAGCCAAGTCACCCTTCAGTACGTTTTCATCTGTTTTTCTGTAGATCGACTTCATCTTTGCCAAGGTTCTGTCCTTGATTAAACGAAGCTCGTTTTCGCCAAGTTCATGACCGTAAAATCGGTTGATTTGGTCAATCATTTCAGCGAGCATAATAGTCCACGCAGGTTTTAACGGCAGAATGTCTTTGCCATTTAAAATCACTGCACTGATACCATTACGCACTCCTTGCTTCGGCGGAACAAGGTGTATTCTAACAACACCAGGTCCATTCGGATTAAGGGTGGTATGTTTTACCTCCCGTAACCCTCGTAAGTAGAGTATCTCTCTTAGATTCATAGGTTACCTCCTAGTTGTATTATTTTTCTCCAAGAATTGTAGACAATGACTTTTAGCAAGTCATAATAATTCTTGTAAGAAAAGATATCGCCGTAAATTATATCATATTTACATAATGTTTTCAAGGCACAAAAATAGCACAGCCTAAGCTGTGCTATTCATTACTATATTATTTTTCTAATTTATGGAACACTTTTTTACCTTTTTTGATGATTGCATATCCTTCTTTAAAATCTTCATCACTTAATCTATAACCAATATCTTCAACTTTAACATCATTTAAAGTAACTCCACCTTGTGCAATTAATGTTTTTGCTTGTCCTTTTGAAGGAGCAATATTTGTTAAAACTAAAGCATCTAATATTGAAATATTTACATCTTCAACTTTAGTTGTTGGCATATTATCTAAATTACCACCATTTCCAAATAAAGCTTCAGCAGCATCTCTACATTTAATTGCTTCTTCTTCTCCGTGGATTAATTTTGTTATTTCATAAGCAGCTATTTTCTTAGCTTCATTAATTTCTTGATCTTTTAATGCAGATAGTCTATCAACTTCTTCATTAGGTAAAAATGTAAGTAAACTTAATACTTTTCTTACTTCAGTATCTCCTATATTTCTCCAATATTGATAGAATTCATATGGAGATGTTTTTTCTGGGTTTAACCATAAAGCACCTTTTGCTGTTTTACCCATTTTCTTTCCTTCTGCAGTAGTTAATAATTTAAATGTTAAACCATAAGAATCTTCTGTTCCAATTTTTCTTATTAATTCAACACCACCAATTATATTTGACCATTGATCGTTTCCACCAATTTGCATTTTGCAATCATATTTATCATGTAAATATAAGAAGTCATAACTTTGTAATAGTAAGTATCCCATTTCAAAGAATGTAAGACCTGTTTCAAGTCTTGTTTTGTAACATTCTTGAGCAAGCATTCTACTAATAGTAAATTTACTTCCTATATCTCTCATAAATTCAATATAATTTAAATTTAATAACCAATCAGCATTATTTACAATTATAGCTGCATTATCACCTTCAAAAGAAACAAATCTTTCAGCTTGTTTTTTAATCGCTTCAACATTTGCATCAAGTTGTTCTCTTGTAAGCATTTGTCTCATATCAGTTCTTCCTGATGGATCTCCAATAGCAGCAGTTCCACCACCCATTAATATAATAGGTCTATGTCCTGCTTTTTGAAGACGAGCTGCAACCATTAATGCAACAAAGTGTCCAATGTGCATACTGTTTGCTGTTGGATCAATTCCTATATAAAATCTAACACTCTCTTTTTGAAATAATTCTCTCATTTCTTTTTCGTGTGTTAATTGTTCAATATATCCTCTATCCTCTAGTTCTTTAATTATGTCTGTCATTTTTAAACGTCCCTCCAATATTATAAGCTAACTTTTCCTTCTGCTTTTTTACCTTCTACTCCAGTTCCAAAATCTGTTTCTGGAATATAGATACCAGCGAATTCTTCATAGCCTAAATATCGATTTAAATTTCTTGCACTGATTCCTGTTGATGCAGATATCTCTGTTTTTGAAACACCGCTAATATAGTTATCAGCAAAAAATCCTTTTAATTTACTTAAATCTGCTAAATCTTTTTTCTCGCATTCATGGCAAACTTCTACATCTGATGCATAAAATTTTCCACAACGAGCACATCTTTTTAGTTCCATAGTATTTAGACCTCCCATAATTTTATATTGCATATTCTATCATATCTTTTTAAAAAAAGATATATATTTTATAAATTTATTTAGTTTTTATGTAACTTTTTAAAACCAGCTAAAGTAAGCTCTTTTATTTTTCTTAATAACCATACAACTAACACTGATGCTATAAATGTAATTGTAATACTTAACACTAAATAAATAAGTTCTTCTCCTAGTTTTCCAAATTTATCAAATTTGTATAAATCAACTTTTGCAATTAATAAATAATGCACTAAATAAACTCCGAAAGTTTTATCACTTAACCAAGTAATAATTTTTGAGAATCTTTCTGATTTAATCTCAAATGAATATAAAGCCATAAATAAACAAATACTTGAAATTATATTTAAGCTTGTATATTTCCATTCTAAGAAACTACTTCTACCAACTATGTCATAGAAGTTATTAATTACCATATACTCCATCTCTAATTTATATTTTGCAACATTTGCTATTACAAATAATATTAAAGAAATAATACATAATTTTTTATTCTTTTTAATTTTATCTTTATTTACAAATAGTTCATAACCAAATAATACATATAAAATTGCAGGATCAACCATTGTAAATACTTTTAATGAATCTGCTGGAATTGTAATAAATTTTTGAATATCTTGCATGATAAAAGAGAATATTCCAAATCCCATTATCATTCTTCTTGCAAGATTAGGTGTTTGTTCATTTTTACAAATTAACCAAAGTACTGGCATCCAAATTACAATCTTAATATGAGAAAATATATACCAAAGATGAGCACATAAACTATTAATATGTATTACTTCTCCAGTTAAAATTGCTCTTAAAATTCCTTGTAAATTTAGATTTGCAATAGCGTTTTGTAAGCACCACATAATAGTTTGTTTATTAGTTATAAACATATAAAATATTTGAGCAAATAATACATATATTGCTACTGGAATAAGAATTTTCTTCCATACACCCTTCCATGTTTTCTTATAACTACGACCATTCGCAATAAAGAATCCTGTAATCATAAAGAACAATGGAACACCATCTGTAAAGAAACATTTCTCAAATAATCTACTCCAATCTACTTGAGAATAATATTGATTAAACACTTGAAGTGATAAGTGAATTGCAACTACTAATATACAAGCAACAACTCTAATAAGTTCAACTGAAATATCTCTTTTTTTGTTTTCTTTTATTTCAACTTTTTCAGATACTTCTACTTTATCTTCTACTTTCATTATTAAAGTTTTCCCCTTTCATTATTTTAAATATGTCTCTACTTTACCTTTACCATTTTCACTTGTTATTTTTAAAATAGCTCCATTTACTATAGACATTTGTGGTGAAACATGACCAATATCAGCATCACAAATAACTGGTATGTTTAAATCAGCTAAAGCTATTTTGCAAGCTTCATTAAAACTTGTTTCATAATCTTCTCTAATAAATAAAGGTCTTCCAAAAATTATACCTTTACAATAGTTAAAATAACCAGCTGATTTCATTTGCCATAATGTTCTTTGAAGTTCTGCTGTATTCATTTCAAACACTTCTAAAAACCAAATGATTCCCTCTTCTTTATGAGCCTCAATATAATTTTTAACATTGTCATATTTAGTACCAATATAAGATTTAATACAATCTAGACAACCACCAACAGATCTACCTTCCATTTCAATTTTTTCAAGACCTAATATGTTTTTCCATTCTACTGGTTCTGTTGCATTATATCCATCTCTTGGATTTTCTGAATCTGACCATTCTTTTTCATATTTATCAAATGAATATTGAATAACCTCTTCACCAGATGCTAATCTTAAAGCATCAACTAAACTTTGATGAAGTGGAAACATAGCATAATCTTTAATTGTTTGTGCATAAAGAGTTGGAATGTCAAAGTTAATATTAAATATATAACTAATTCCTGTAATATCAGAGTAACCTTGCATCCATTTTGGTTTTAATGTCTTGATTAAATCAAAATCCAAATAATCTAACATCTCACATAAGAAATCTCCGCCAGTTGCAAAAATAATTAATTTAACTTCTTCATTTTGAAGCAAACTCATAAATTCTTCTGCTCTAACTTTTGCACTAGCACTTCTTCCATTCTCTTCACATCTAACAGAAGGAGTTTCTAATACTCTATAGCCCATTTCTTTTAAAGCATTAATTGCTATCTCTAATTTTTCAATTTTTTCTGGTTTAACAATACCAGCAGATGGAGCACATATTCCTATTAAATCTCCTGGTTTTAAATTTTCTGGATAATTCATGTATCCTCCTATTTAATCATTTCTAATATTTCTTTTTTTAGTTCTTCTACAATATTTTCTTCAGGTATTTTTCTTATAATTTCACCTTTTTTAAATAATAAGGCTTCACCTATACCACCAGCAATACCAATATCAGCTTCTCTTGCTTCTCCAGGACCATTAACAGCACATCCCATAATAGCAACTGTTATATCAGATTCTAAAGTAAGCAAGAAACTTTCAATTTCCTTAGCTATCGGAATCATATCATATTGTATTCTTCCACAAGTAGGACAAGCTACAAGTTTTGGACTTTTATTATATAAATTACAATTTTTTAATATTTCTTTACATACTGGAATCTCTTCAATTGGATCATCTGAAAGTGATACTCTAATTGTATCTCCAATTCCTTGTCTTAACATTACTGCTAGTCCAATACTAGACTTAATTGTTCCACTAAATGCTGTTCCAGCTTCAGTAACACCTAGATGAAGTGGATATTTAAATACTTCAGATGCCTTTTCATATGCTTCAATACACATATCTAAACTAGATGCTTTTAATGAAATTGCTATATCATAAAAATCTAATTTTTCTAAAATTTCAACATGACGTCTAGCACTATCAACCATTGCATCACTACATGGTTTGCCATATTTTTCTAATAATTCTTTTTCTAAAGAACCAGCATTAACTCCAATTCTAATTGGAATATTTTTTGCTCTACAAGCTTCAACTACAGCTCTTGTCTTTTCTTCATCTCCAATATTTCCTGGATTAATTCTTATTTTATCAACTCCAGCTTCTATTGCAGCTAAAGCTATTTTATAATCAAAATGAATATCCGCTACAATTGGAATGTGAATTCTTTCTTTAATATCTTTAATTGCTTTTGCATCTTCAACGTCTAAACAAGCAACTCTTATTATTTCACATCCAGCATTTTCTAAAGCTAATATTTGTTTTACTGTATCTTCAACATTTTTTGTTTTTGTATTACACATAGATTGTATAACTACTTTATTTTGACCACCTATTTGTACGTCTCTTACCATTATCGGTCTTGTCTCAGTTCTTTTATACATTAACTACACTCCTTTAATAATAATGTCTCTTTTTAGTAAGTTATCTTTAATTGTTCCTGTGCCTATATAAATATTATTTGAGTCATAAATATTATAAACACCATCTTGATATTCAAATGTTAGCATTACTCCATTTAAAAATAAATCTTCTTTTCTTTTATTTAGAGTTAATTTTGGTAAATGATCAAATACATTTTCCATTTTAATTAATCTTGAATCAACATTTTCTTTAATAGATTCTAACTCTTCAAATGTTATAGCTTGACTGATATTAAACTTATCAACTATAGTTCTATTTAAACTACTCATTGTCCCTATAGTTCCTAAAGTTTTAGCTATATCTTCACAAACTACTCTTATATATGTACCTTTAGAACATGATACTTCAAATTCAATTTCGTCATTTTCTATAGACAACAAATTCAATTTATAAAGTTCAATATCTCTTGGTTCTACTTCAACTTCAATACCTTCTCTTGCGTATTCATAAAGTTTTTTACCATTAATTTTAATGGCAGAATACATAGGTGGTATTTGTTTTTGTTTTCCTAAAAAAGATTTTAATACATTTTCTACATTTGATTTCTCTAATATAGATTTATCAAACTCTTTTTCTTCAATAACATTACCTTCTAAATCTCCAGTATCTGTTTTTAAACCTAATTTTAATTTTGCAACATAAGTTTTATCATGTTCAATTAAATATTTAGAAAGTTTTGTATATTCACCTATTAAAACTGGTAATACTCCTGTTGCCATTGGATCTAATGTACCTGTATGTCCAGCTTTTTTTACATTTAAAATTTTCTTAACCTTTGATACTACATCTTGAGATGTATAACCTTGAGGTTTATTAATAATTAAAATTCCTTGCATATTCTTTCCTTTAAAAACTTGATAAATCTATATATTCTATACTTTCTGGTAAGTCAACTTTTACTTTAGTAATTGTATCATTTTCTAAGAAATCATGTAAATCAATTCTATTACCATCATAATATAAAATACCATCTTGATAATCTTCTAATAATTTATAATCACTATGTTCTTTTGCTCTATTAACCCTATCTTCCATTTTGTCATTTCCCATGCTGATTCCTTTTTTCTTTAAGAAATAAGTTACCATTACATTCTTTACATTTCCTGAACGATATTTTATATAAGATTTTAATTTTTCACCTGGTATAGAAAAACATTTTCCATGCCAGAAAATTGTATCTTTTACATATAAAGAATTAAAGTGATGGAAAAATAATTGTGAAAACAATGCTATTATTTCATTAGTTCTATTACATTTATCAACATCCAAATCTGCTATAACAAGCATTGGATTTGGGAAAATAAAACTAACTTCATCAGAACCAAATATTGAGTATCCATGATACTTTTCAGTAAAGAATTTTACTGTTTTTTCAAACGCATCAGTAAAACTTCCATTATATATTTCAAAAAAATTTATATCTTTACTTTTAGTAACATCTTTACCATCAAATCTTATAACTAATGGTTCTGTTAAACTCACTCTCATATTATATTTAGATTGAATTTGAAAAAAATAGTTTCTCCACATAATTTATCCTTTCTATAAAGCAAAAAAGTAATATAGTATAATTTTAAAAGGAGCAGGAGTTTCCTCCTACTCCTTAATGTATGCGATAACAATTTCTACAATTTCATTTCGTGGAATAAGTTCCATTACACAATATCACATACATGCACATTATACCATATTACTTCTATTAATAACAATATTTTATTCTTTATTTTTACCAATGATAAGTTTCATTATTTGAGATTTTAAAAGCTCTAAATACTTGCTCTAGCAAGAACACTCTAATTAGTTGATGTGGGAATGTCATCTTAGAAAATGAAATAAATTCATTAGCTACATTTAACACCTCTTGTGTTAATCCAAGAGTACCTCCAATAATAAAAGTTATATTGCTAAATCCTTTTACAGGAACATCTTCAATCTTTTTAGAAAACTCTTCTGATGTGAATTGTTTTCCTCTTAAATCTAAAGCCATTACATAAGAATCTTTTTTTATACTATTTAATATTTTAGCACATTCTTTTTGTTTAATGCTTTCAGCAATACTATCATTTATTTTTCCAGGTACCATTTCATCAGCAATTTCGATAATATTTAGATTACAATATTTAGATAGTCTTTTTGAGTATTCATCAATTGCATCTTTTAAATATTTTTCTTTTAATTTACCAACACAAATAATATTAATTCCTAACATTTAACTCTTTCCTTTTTATCTTTTTTCTTTTTATTATTTTGCACAGCTAAAAGCAAACATGACATTATTAATATAATTGTTAATCTATATGTAAAGAACCAATGCATCATAGAATGATCAGCACAAACTAGATACCAAGCAAGAACCATAAAAATTGAAATGTGATATACAAAACAATTTTTATTATATATATTCCCAAATCCATTTCTAATTAAATTAACAATAAATAAAACTGTAGAAAAAACTATAACTGCATAGTTTGCTGGATGCATAATAGATTTAAAGTTATTTTTAAGTGCAAGCATTCTAACAACATTTATATCTTTAGGATTATCTTTTACACCTAATCGAATAAAGATTTGATCTAAAGATACCTTTATAATATCTGTACCTAAAAATAGATCAGATACTACCCATTTTGCTGCCCAAAATCCTACATATCCTATACCCCATGCAATAATATTTTTAAAAAATCTTATAAATATTTTTATAAACTTCTCTTCATTATCTTCTTTTACTAAATTGTTAATAATGATTGGCATTAAACACGTTACAAATGGTACTGTTAAAAAATCTAAATATGCTGTAAACATTCCTATTACAAACAATGAATAACTTAAATTTTTACTATTGATTTTGCCACCTGCAACTAAACAAGATGCTATTAGAGAAATCAACATTACAAACATACCTTGAACATTATATGACCATGTAATTAAATCTATCATAAAGAATGATAATAAAATTACAAGTGACTCATATTTTTTATTATGTTTTTTTATTAATAAAAATGTTAATAAACCTAATAAAGCAATTACAATAAGTTGTAAAATAATTCTTATATCGATTATAGTACCAAAAATTAACATTATTCTAAGCGGCACTATATATCCATGCCAATATCTTCCATATTCATAGATAGATTGATCAACATTATCTTTCATCATTTCATCAAATTCTTTAGTCATTCTAAAGTTTCGATATTCACTAATAAGATTACCTTTACTATCTTCAAAAACATCTTGATTACTTCCAGGAATATGATTTCTTCTTCCTTTCATAATGCCTTCAAATCTATCATCTTCATCTAATCCATATGTAATATTCAACATTATCGCATCAGTTGAATTATGAAAAAGAACTTTATTTCCTAATGATTTTTTATAAAATTTTTCGCCTTGCTCAGCTAAATATGTAGCTGATTTCTTTGTATTATCCTTAATCATAACTTTAGGAATAAAAGTTGCTATATATAGAACCTCTATTCCTAAAATAACTGTTGCAACAAATGTAAAAATATATTTCAAAGAACTTTTTAAAATACTTTTCATCTT
>JAEIGA010012086.1_pt1 | contig 13100 bp, 13 predicted proteins | sample 9270691 | NCBI WGS metagenome assembly JAEIGA01 (sample SAMN17057246, study PRJNA624740) | gut metagenome | biome: biome; isolation source: fecal sample | host: Bos grunniens | place: China: Xizang | collected 2019 | reverse complement strand
GCCCTTCTCGGCTAAAGTATCGCGGAATGTGGTCTTTACCGATACCGAGTCCATAACAGCATCTACAGCAACACCCGCCAAGGCCATCTGCTCCTCGAGAGGGATACCGAGTTTGTCGAATGTGCGCTTAAGTTCTGGATCTACCTCGTCCATAGAGTTTAGTTTTGGTTTCTGCTTAGGCGCAGCATAGTAGATAACATCCTGAAAATCAATCTCGGGGATATCGAGATGCGCCCATTTAGGATGCTCAAGAGTGAGCCAATGACGATATGCTTTCAATCGTCGCTCCAACATCCACTCTGGTTCACCCTTCTTCTCGGAGATGAGCCTTACAACCTCCTCCGAAAGACCACGAGCAATGGTATCAGTCTCAATATCAGAGACAAAACCATACTCATACTCTTTAGTTTCAAGTTCTTGAATTATATCTTTAGTACTCTTTTCCATATATCTTTATAAATAGTCTGCAAAAGTAACAAAAACTATTCAGAAAGTCAATAGATAGAAGAAAAAAGTGACCCGTGAGACAAAAGAGAAGTCGCGGACAACATTTAACTGCACGGCGGTGCCAAGCGCTCGGCAGCAACAACGCGGACAAACGCACATCCTCTGATGCCCGACCTCGCTCTGGTCTCTCTGGTCTCTCTGGTCCCTCTCGTCCCAAAATAACAAGAGACCCGAGAGACGAAAAAGACGCAAGAGACGAAAGCGAAGTCGCGAACAAACGCACGGCAGCGACAACGCACTCTGATACCCGACCTCGCTCCCGTCCCTATCGTCTCTCTGGTCCCTCTCGTCCCAAAATAACAAGAGACCCAAGAGACGAAAAAGACGAAAGAGACGACAGCGAAGTCGCGGACAAACGCACGGCAGTGACAACGCAGACTGATACCCATCCTCGCTCCCGTCCCTATCGTCTCTTTGGTCTCTCTCGTCCCAAAATAACAAGAGACGACAACGAAGTCGCGGACAGTCTGCAACACAACAACGCCACAGCACCGTAACCAATGCTAAGGATTAGGAGCGTTAGCAACTCCTCTTTCACACTACTGAGTGGTGCGCCCATGGAGTTTAGACGGATAAATCCATCCACGGCGCTACTACTTGGCATAAGCCTACCTATGGCGTAGAGCCACTCTGGAAATGCCTCGCGGGGATAGCTCACACCAGCAAGCAGAAGTATCGGCACGGAGCTCCATAGCAACATCATCATTGGGGCTTCGCGACGCTTAAAGAGATGGGATAAGGATTGCGCAAGGTTTGCCGAGGCGAAGATATAGAGACTCATTAGCACGAGGATATTCAACACATTACCATTCATCGGAAAACCAAACACCTGCCATATAGTAAGCATTATTATAGCAAATTCCACTAAGTATATAGCTACATAGACAATATCTCTTGCCACGACTATCTTTATGGCATCAACCCATGTTAATTGTTGCTCCCTACGCCTACGCATCGATACCATAGCAACGCCTATAAGCAGCGTTTGTTGTATGATGACTACGACTATCGAGGGCATAACAAACGAGCCATAGCCCAGCGACGAATTATAGAGTATGGTTTCAGAGAACTTCACTGGCTCAGCGATATTTACAGCCGTTATATCATCCACGCCTTTAGCAACCAAGCTTCCAACCTCGACCTCAGCAGCTTGTGTTAAAGCATCCGATACGCTCTGCTCAAAAACTTTGCTATAAAGCAATAGATGGTCTCCATCGAGTATCAACCCAATGGTCGTGCCCCGCGATGAGAGTAAATCCCTCTCCAAGCCATTAGGTATGACTACGATGCCGTATATTTTTCGTTCAAAGAAGAGTTGCTTTGCCTGGCTGATGGAGTTTACCTCATAGGCAACCCTTGTATTTGGACCAGAACGCAATCCCTCGACAAGTGTGCTACTTGTAGGTGTCTTGTCCCCATCCACAACGGCGATATCTATACTTTGTGCAACCTCAGAGCCGTAAGCCGTTGAGTAGATTATCGTATATATAAGCATCGCAAAAAGCAATATAAGCATCGCTCCGCTATCGGATAGTATCAAGCGTAACTCACGCATAATAATCTTACCCATAGTCACTCCCTTCCCCAATACTCTTTATTTTCAACAACACTATGAATCCGTCGCCACGATAGAGGCACAACCGATATAAAGAGTGCTATGCACAACATTTTGATAGCATCATACTCAATTGGCACACCTCGCATAGCCTGGTCTGTGAATATATCACTAAAGTAGGTAAGCGGAAAGAGGTACGATAGCCCACGCGCCACGCCATACATCGCCATCGTAGGAAAGGTGACGCCTGAGAATGTGAATGCCATCACTGCATACCCACCACCTAACGATAGCGCTAATCTCATATTTGAGGTAAGTGCAACGAAAAGAGTCGCAATAGATTGGTATGCAAGGATAAGCAATAAGGTGGCAATCGAGAGGTAGAGATAGCTCCCCGCGCACTCCATACCCATAATCATAAATAGAATAGCGTATATAAGTTGCGAAAGAAGTAACATCACTATTGTCGTAGGGAGTAGTTTTCCTACGACGCCACCAAGTAGAGAGTCGCATGCCGTAACCATCCACTCTTTAGCCGTTCCATACCTTAGCTCGCGTCCTATTGCATATATCGTCGATATCATCGTAAAGATTATAACCCCCATAATCATAAATATAGGGGCGAGGTAGTAGCCATAATTTAGATATGGATTTGAGACTATGTTAGCATTAACCCTTATGGGCATTATATCCACCATAGCCTGACTATAACCCACTCCCATCATCTGTAGCTTTTCGAGCGCCACACCCTTGGAGAATAGCTGCACAGCTTGTTGCACATCACGCTCAATGATTCCACTTGCAGACAGATTAGTACCAGATAAATAGCACTCCACCGAGGTTGTCACACCACGATAGATGCTCTGCTCAAATCCATCGTCAATATATAGTATGGCAAGAACCTCACCGCCAAGCATTAGCGACTCAGCCTCGTTAACAGATTGCGCTTGAAACGCTATATCAACTCCTGCTGAAGCATCTATCATGCCTCTTAACTTGCGCGACATCACACTATTATCTCTATCGACCACAACAATCGGTAGATTGTCGATAGCACCCCGATAGAACATAATACCGAAGAAGATTATCATCACCACAGGGAGTATGACAACCGATGAAAGATATAGTCTATCCACAACAATCGCTCGCAGTTCCCGCTTTAGAGAGCCTATTAAACCCCTAATAAGCATACACACTTCTTATAAATGCTCATAAACAATTACACTCATACCAGGAAGCATATCCACTCCATCCAACACCTTTGCCCGCACTTGAAAAGTACGAATATCAAAACCTCCTCGTGCGCGTGTAGCGCTCCAAGTGGCAAAATCCGCCTCAGAGGAGATATAATAGACCTCGAACATTGCCCGCTTGCCGAGTGCTGGTATATAACCCTCGAAGTGGTGACCAAGACCCACGCCCTCCAACTGATTCTCCTTAATATTAAAAGTCACCCAACAATTCGACAAATCAAGGATAGTGACAACAGGATAACCGCTGCTTACGAGTTCCCCAGGTTCTGCCACAATATTCGACACCCACCCCGATATCGGCGCATACACCCTTGCATCACTAAGGTATGAGTTCACCTCCTCCACAGCACCTTGCGCCTCCTTCACCTTAGCCTCCACAGCCTCCCTCTGCTCACGCGTAGCGCCCTCACGCACAAGTTTATACTCTGCACGCGCAGCACTCGCCGTAGCCTCCATAGCTCGATAGTTTGCCAACGCCTCATCATACTGCTGGCGCGGAACAACGCCCTTCTCATAGAGATTCTTTACCCGCTTATAACTCAACTCAGCGAGAGTTAATCCCGCCTCAGCCTTATTCATCATACTCCTCACAGCATCAATCTCCTCTTTGCGCACACCCATATCTACCTCCCTATTTATCGCCTCAGCAGCAGCCTCAAGGGCAACCACCTGTCTAAGTTTAGCATCGAGTTCTGGGGTTGAAATAGCATACAACAACTCACCCTTAACCACCATATCCCCCTCCGAAACAAAGAGAGAGTCAATGCGTCCCGCGAGTTTCGATGAGGAGCGATAGCTACGACACTCCACAACACCTTGTATAGTTGGTCGGTTAATACGCGAATAGTGGTTATAAAGCAGTAGAATAACCACACTCAGAGCCGCAACTATAGCTACAATATAAAGACCTCGTTTCACACTAACATTCATAATATTACACTATTTATATTAACAACCTCTGAAGATGAAGCATACCTAACAAAGTCATTACTAAGCCCTGAAAGTTCAAGCAATCGCGCAAGGGATAGCATATGGCGATAGACAGCATCGAGATACTCAACTTGCGCACCTGCAAGCATTGTGCGCGCATCCATCAGCTCCGTGGAGGTAGTAATACCCTCACGAAAGCCCTCCAATATTGTGTAGTAGTAACTCTCGGCAAAACTTATCGAGCGCTCACAGGATTGGACATTGAGTAGTGCGTTACATAGTGTGTGATACTCCTTATCTACAAGCAGAGATATATCCCCCATCAGCTCCTCCGTCATTTCGACCGCGCTTTGTGACTTAGATTGAGCCACGCGTAGTTGATGCTGACGACTAAATCCCCCAAATAGAGGAATTGTCACACCCACACCCATACTCCATCGCGGCACAATATCACTAAGATTATAGTTATAAATTGAGGCAGCACCAATAGCTACAATCTGTGGCAGAAGTTGACTCTTAGCCTCTTCAACCCCCTCCATAGTTAGGGACCTTGCAAGCTGAGCCTGACGGATAATGGGGTTTTGCCACTCAGCACACTCCTTGAAATACTCCACATTAGGAATGGTTGTAGTGATAAACATTCCATCGGCTGGAGATATGTTATTTGTGGTATTCAGCGTTGTCTCTAAGGCGATTTCTGCAACCTGCAACCTCCCTACAGCATCGCCATAGTCGCGCTCAGCCTCGGAGAGTTTGTACTTTAAATATAGTATCGCGCTGTGCGCCAAAACACCCTCCTCCTCCATAGCTAAAGCATCCGACAGATGTTGCTCAACACCCTCCACAACCATTGCTCTCACCTTGACAACTTCGCGTGCTAAGATAACGCCAAAGTATCGCTCTACAAGTTCAGTTATGAGAGAGTTCTCCACACTCACCAAACTATTATTCGCACTCTCAACACCCAAACTTGCAACCCGATTAGCTATATTGATACGCCCACCAAGATATATAGGCATCGTTATAGTCGTGCCAACAAATCCAAAGTCTCTTTTTTGCAGTGTGTAACTCCACTCGGCATCTTTCAAAGGCATCAACCCCTCTCTTAGCAATGAGGCTATAGATGGAGATATAACACCTCCATCAACACCTTTACTTACAAGTTGCTCCAAGGAGTTGGTCACAACGCCCTTTGCGCCACCTAAGTCAATATCTACATCGTGTTGCATAATGGTGTATCCACCAGTGATATCCACTTGAGGAGCACGCAATCCATGTGCTGCACGATACTCCATATAGGCAGCATCCACGCCACACCTCGCACTGTTAATCACACGACTATTCTCAGCGACCATCGCCATAGCATCCTCAAAGCTGATACTCTGTTGAGCTTTAACACACACCCCAATGAGTATAAATAATAGTGATACAACCCACCTCATAGCGCAAATATAGTTTATGCCATCTACAGCAATTATCGTGCGACAAATCTTATGATGTTTGGCACACAAGTTGTGAAAATTGCAGTCGAATACTTTAATTTTGTTAAACTAAAACTATCAGTTATGAAACGAATTAGACTTTTCGCTCTATCGCTACTTACAGTGGCTATTGGAGTGCCATCAGCAATGGCGCAGACAAGAATCTATGAGATAGAGGAGTACACGCCCACTATCTATATGATTGCTGTGGGTGAGGAGACGAAAAATTACGATCCTGAAGTTGTGCGTGTAGCTATTATTGAGGATTTTCAAGAGACTAAGCGTTGTGGATTTCAGCAGGCACACAACCCTCAGTTTATCTTCTCGACACGCAACAACCGCTTCTCATTAGGTATTGGAGGCATGGTAAATCTTCGTACAAGCTACGATTTGAAGGGTGCTGTAGGCAACATAGACTTTGTACCATATGATATTCCTATGGAGCGAAACTATGCAACAGAACAGCGCGTGATGATGGATGCCTCTACCTCACGACTCTTTATGAAGGCTATCATCAATAGCAACACTCTTGGACGCGTGCATGTCTTCACGGATATGGACTTCAGGGGTGGTGAGGAGTTTACCTATATTCCACGCCTTAGGTCTGCCTATGTAAACCTTCTTGGCTTCACCATTGGTCGCGATGTTACCACCTTCTGTGACCTTGGAGCTGCCCCAACAACCATCGACTTCCAAGGTCCTAATGCCTACAATTTCGCATTTAACGAGATGATTAGGTATGAGCGTGGCTTCCTTCGCAACCACTTGCAAATGGGTATTGCTGCCGAGATGCCAGCGGTTGATGCTACCTATGGCGAGAACTTCTCACCAATCTATCAGCGTGTGCCAGATGGTATTGCCTATGTACAGTACGCATGGGGCGAAGGAAAAGCCAGTCATGTGCGTCTATCTGGCGTAATCCGCGATATGTACCTACACAACAATCGCACTGGCGATAACACCACACAGCTCGGCTGGGGCGCACAGTTTAGCGGTCATATCAACCTCGGTCGTTGGGTTGATCTATATATGAATGGAGTATATGGTCGTGGCATCACCCGTTACATTCAGGACTTGGCAGGTACACCATACGACTTTACCTACAATCCTAACGACCCAACCCACCTCCAGATGCCAAAGATGTGGGGTTGGCAGGCTGCTGCTAAGGTGAACATCATCCCAGGTATGTGCTGGGTAACAGGAGGTTATTCTAATGTACATCTTGACAGAGAGAATGGCGCGATATCGGATAATCAGTATAAGCGTGGCGAGTATATCTTCGGCAACGCCTTCTGCAACATCACTCCTAACTTCACCGTGGCTCTTGAGTATCTACATGGCTCTCGTGAGAATATGAACGATGTTCACAAGCGAGCAAACCGTATAAGCATCATGGCACAGTACAACTTCTAAAATACTACTTAACAACTAATTTTGGCAATCTGATAGCAGGTTGCCATTTTTTTTGTAATTTTACACATCGCGATGTTACATTTTCTCGACAACATCGTTATATGAGTAGAAACAAACTTAGAAACCCAAAACTTTGAAGAGCGAGACACAATATATAGAATTTGTATCCGAGCTGCGAAACACACTATATCGCTTAGCTTTTAGCATAACTTCGAATAGTGCCGAGGCAGAGGATATTGTGCAGGATGTCTTTGAGCGAATATGGCGGGCAAGAGACAAAGTTCTAAATAGTGAATTCCCCAGAGCCTACGCCTGTCGTATAGCCCACAACCTGGCAATAGACAGACAACGAACCTCCGCAAGAAGACAAGTGTTCGACCTGAACGAAAAAGTAAGCGGCAGCAATGATGGTTACAACAGTGCGGACCTCTCGGATATGGCGAGCCTTACACGGAGTATAATATCCTCATTACCCGACAAACAACGAGTTGTCATACATCTGAGAGATGTTGAGGAATACGATATAGAGGAGATTGCCGAGGTTCTTGGTATGGATGAAGCAAATGTAAGAATGAATCTCTCAAGAGCCAGAAAAAGCGTCAGAGATGAGTTAACAAAGTTAATAAATTATGGAGTCAAGCAGAATTAAAATATTAGTAGATAGCTACTTTGAAGGCGTTACCACACGCGAGGAGGAGATCGAGTTGGCAAACTATCTTGCATCGACAGATAACCTACCCACAGAGTATGTGTCTGTTAAGATGATGTTCGAAGCCATGGGACTACTCCGCCAGACCCAAGCCCCAAAGCGAATTTTAGAGCGCAAGCGCAAAGCATCTTGGAAGCATCTTACTGCCGGCTTAACCGTGGCAGCATCAATATTACTCATAATAGTAGCAACCACAAACAAAACTATATATACCGAGCAAACCACACCAGCAATTATATGCCATGTCAATGGCACGCTTGTGAGCAATCAAGCAACCGCCGAGCACGAAGCAAGGCGCATACTCGACAACATGAACGCAAACATAACCCTTGCTATGGCAAGTGTTGATAAGATAAGCATTATTTCAAGACAAGTAACTAATAACTAAAAAATAATAGCAATTATGAAGAGATTTTTTATCACATTGAGCCTTATCTTTGCGGCTTTAACCACACTACATGCCCAAGAGACTAATGACAACACCATCACTTTTGGTCAAAAGATGCAGAATACAATCAACCTTGAGGATAATAAAATTAAACTTAAAATCGCAGGTAAGCAGCTTTCGTTGAGTAGCGATGAGAAGGCTATCAAGGCTCTTAAATATGCTGAGAGTGGCGAGAGCATCAGCTCACTTGGTGTAATTGAGTTGGGTATTAACACTCTCGCCAAGGCAGACTACTCTATGTACTCTCCAGAGGATGCGTTGATGATGCAGTTTGGCAATCGCAAGTCGATTTATGTAGCAATGAACTTCTTTACCGAGAACTTCCGCCTAAACAAAAAAGGGTCACTAAGCATTGATATGGGCGTGGGCATCGCTTGGGAGAACTATGTCTTTGCAGGTGACTACTCAATGAGATACAATGAGGGCATGATGCGTCCAATAGAACTCGACGCGAAGATTGAAAAGTCAAAACTTATGGCTCGATACCTCCATATGCCTGTACTCCTCAATTGGACATACAAGGAGAAGTTCTTTATTGCTGCAGGTGTGAACCTCGATGTAAACATAGGCGCACGCTTGACACAAAAGGAGCCAAAGGTGGTATATAAGAGAGAGGTCGTAACGCTCAATCCAATACAAGTAGCAGGTACACTTCGACTTGGAACAGAGGATTTCTATGGCTTTGTCAACTACTCATTCATGGATATGTTCGAGAGTAATACAGGTCCTATGGGACATAGACTATCGGCAGGTTTAGGCATCCACTTCTAACATTAAATAACACTTCATATGAAAAGACTTATAGTACTGATACTATTGTGCATACCACTATCAGTATTCGCACAAACTGATCATATCGAACCGCTAATTAAGAAGTACTCTACCTTCAAGGATTGCTCCACAGTGGTACTCTCCAAGGAGATGATGAAACAGATGTACAAAGACTCTGGAGTAGAGTCTCTACAGGCAATATCGGTTGAGGATCCAGCGTTGCTCGATATACTCCGCAACGACCTTGAGAAGTTTATCAAAGGTTACGCACAGTTGATGTCGGTAAATAGCAATGGTACAAATGTAGAGATATACCATGTGGAGCAACACTACAAATCCAAGACTACGGGCAAACGCGAGAGCATAGATGATATAATCATCGTAGCAATTAGCACAACAGAGGGTGTCGTAGTAAGACTCACAGGACAAGACATCGAACTTGAAGATGCTACATCTTTGCTAAACATATAGCATAGTGATGAAGGAATTACTCATAATCGAGTAGTTCCTTCTCTATTTTAGAAAATATTTGTACATTTGCGTATTAAACATTTCGTATATGAAAAGATTTCTTCTACTATTCATGCTATTGTTGCCCATAAGCGCAATGGCAACACTACCAGAGGTCGAGAAGATGACCGAAAAATACACAGCAAAGGAGCAAGCTTCTGTGGTAAACATCTCCAAGCAAATGCTTAGGATGATAGGACGCGGCATCGCTGGCGTGGAGCATGTCGATAATATCATTATGCTTAGCAGCGACAATAAGTCAGCAATGAAGGGTATCACCAAACGCACAAAAAAAGCAGCCAAGAAACATAAGATGGAGAACTTGGTTACACTCAACGAGAGTGCAGCAACGACATTTGTCTATACACAGATATCAAACAACAAGATTACCGAGGCATTAGTTCTTGTAATCGAGAATAACAAGACAACACTGATAAACATATCAGGCAATATACCGCAAGAGGTGGTAAATAACCTGATTGGGACGCTGAGTATGCTCAAGTAAGAAAGAGGGGTGACTAAAAACTGTTTAGTTACCCCTCATATTTTAGTAGTTATCTGCCATTGTTTGCGTAAATGAGCATTTTGAGGGCAAGCGTAACGACAAAATACACTTTTTATTCACTCTCACTAATAGTTATCTGCCATTGGTTCAAAGTATGCTTGCGGATGTTCGCACGAAGGACAAATCTTCGGAGCCATCTTCGCCTTTACGATATAACCACAGTTGCGGCACTGCCAGACAATCTCGCCATTACGACGGAAGAAATCGCCATCAGTCAAACGACTGAGTATCTTCAAATAGCGACGCTCATGCTCACGCTCTACTTCAGCCACGAACTTAAATGTAAGAGCAATCTTCGAAAAGCCCTCAGCATTAGCCGTCTCTGCAAACGAGGCGTAGAGCATCTCCCACTCCTCACGCTCACCCGCTGCAGCAGCAATAAGATTTTTCTCCGTAGTATCTATGACTCCCGCTGGGAATGATGCATTGTGTATGGTTGCCATACCGCCCTCTAAATATTTAAAGAAACGCTTAGCATGCTCCTTCTCCTGGTCAGCCGTGGTATCAAAGAGCGCTGCTATCTGCTCATAACCCTCCTTCTTAGCCTGCGATGCAAAGTATGTGTAACGATTGCGCGCCTGACTCTCGCCAGCAAAAGCTTTTAAGAGATTCTCCTCGGTAAGTGTACCCTTCAAAATATTTTTCATCCTCAAAGAATTTAATTGGTGAATACATCGCGTCGATGTGCAAAATATAGACCAAAAAACCAAGCCTCCAAGAAATATATACACAAAAAAGGCGTTCCCCGAAAGAAACGCCTTAGAACTCACAGAGTGATTTACTATCTGTGCAAAGTACCAGACTTCTTAATCTCTGAACGCTTGTTATCAGTAAGAAGCGAGAATGGATTCTCACCCTCGTTAAACTCCTTCTTCATGATCAAGTGCACCTTGTGGCGAGTTACAGAGAACAAAGGTACATAGAACAAAGGCATGCGCTGAACCTGAACAACCTCATCCAATACCCAACCGTCGTTGCCGAGGATGTCAAGAGCCTGAGCCATGTTTGCGTTGTTAAGGTTAAAAACCTTGTCGCAATACATGATAGTAACCTTCTGATTCTTAGCACCACCGCGAACATATACATCGCAGTAAGTAGTCTTAGTCTGCTGTGCAGATGCGCTGAATACGCAGCACATGATTACGAAAAGAGAAACGAAAAACTTTTTCATTTTGTTAGTTGTGTTTGTGTACCGTAGCATCTCCAATGCGGTTAGTAGTATAAATACGAAAGCGGGAGATGATTGTCTGCCATATTGGACATACAAATCGCTTCCTCCAAAATTTCTAATCAACCAACCAAAAAGCTATTCACTTCAACAATATGATAAAAAATATTGCGTTAGTGACCTATTGGTAGTACAAATATACAAAATTTTCTTATATCGCAACAATTTTCACAAAGAAAATTCATCTTCGCAGAGCCGATACAAACGCTTGTGCATCAAAATACACACCTAAGGAGTACTTCAAACCACCACCCATAGATGATACTTATATTTATAATTGCTATTCTCGATAATTATTGTTATATTTGCACGATTATACGAATTATACAATATAAACATAATATAATATGGCAGACGAGAAAATAATATTTTCGATGGTTGGTGTTAGCAAAGTGCTTAACAACAACAAGAAAATCTTGAACAACATCTACCTATCGTTCTTCTATGGTGCTAAGATTGGTATCATTGGTCTTAATGGCTCTGGTAAGTCAACGCTTATGAAGATTATCGCAGGTATCGACAAGAGTTTCCAGGGTGAGGTGGTATTCTCTCCTGGTTACACAGTGGGTTACCTTGAGCAGGAGCCACAGCTCGACCCAACAAAGACCGTAAAGGAGATTGTTGAGGAGGGTGCAGCATCTACAGTAGCGTTGCTCAAGGAGTATGAGGATATCAACATGAAGCTCTGCGAGCCAATGGATGATGACGAGATGGCGCGTCTTGTTGAGCGTCAGGGTGAGCTATACGAGAAGATCGATCAGGTGAATGGTTGGGAGCTTGACAGCGTTTTGGAGCGCGCTATGGATGCTTTGCGTTGTCCAGACCCAGACCAGTCTGTTGCTGTTCTCTCGGGTGGTGAGCGTCGCCGTGTAGCGTTGTGCCGTCTGCTTTTGCAGCAGCCAGATGTATTGCTTCTCGATGAGCCTACCAACCACCTCGATGCCGAGAGTATCGATTGGTTGGAGCAGCATCTTCAGCAGTACAAGGGTACAGTTATTGCCGTTACCCACGACCGCTACTTCTTGGACAATGTAGCGGGTTGGATCTTGGAGCTTGACCGTGGTGAGGGTATTCCTTGGAAGGGTAACTACTCAGGTTGGTTGGAGCAGAAGACTCAGCGTATGGCTATGGAGGAGAAGCAGGAGAGCAAGCGTCGCAAGACCTTGGAGCGTGAGTTGGAGTGGGTGCGCATGTCACCATCGGGTCGTCACGCCAAGTCTAAGGCTCGACTTTCTGCCTACGATAAGTTGATGAATGCCGACACGAAGGAGCGCGAGGAGAAGCTCGAGATCTACATTCCTAACGGTCCACGCTTGGGTGATGTGGTTATCGAGGCTCAGGGCGTAAGCAAAGCGTTTGGCGACAGAGTGCTTTATGAGGGTCTTGACTTCAAACTTCCACCAGCAGGTATCGTAGGCGTTATTGGTGCTAATGGTACAGGTAAGACCACCCTATTCCGCATGATTATGGGGCTTGAGGAGCCTACATCGGGTAGCTTCAAGGTTGGCTCTACAGTAAAGCTCGCCTATGTTGACCAGCAGCATAAGTCCATCGATCCAGAGAAGACCGTATATGAGGTTATCTCACAGAACTCAGACCTTATCCAGCTCGGTAACCGTCAGGTCCCAGCGCGTGCCTATGTAGGTCGCTTCAACTTCAACGGTGCAGACCAGGAGAAGAAGTGCGGCGTGTTGTCTGGTGGTGAGCGTAATCGTCTTCACTTGGCACTT
>JAEIGA010012085.1_pt1 | contig 13100 bp, 10 predicted proteins | sample 9270691 | NCBI WGS metagenome assembly JAEIGA01 (sample SAMN17057246, study PRJNA624740) | gut metagenome | biome: biome; isolation source: fecal sample | host: Bos grunniens | place: China: Xizang | collected 2019 | reverse complement strand
GAAGCCATTGACAATCGGGTTCACGAACTCAAGATGGCTTGGATTATTGGCAAGCGAGATGACTGCTTCCCTTGTATTTTCTTCCTTGATTTTCCTGTCAGCACCCAGGTGATATTTCACATCCCCTGTCCATCCGAAGGTAACCCCAATTGATCCTTCTGAAGGGACAAGTTCTTTGTTAGGCGCATGCTGAAACTCAGAGAATATGTTTTTGTAAGGTTTACCCAAAACATGGGCAAGCACATTCAATCTTCCTCTGTGAGCCATTCCTATATTAATAGACTTCGTTCCGCCACGAACCGATTTAGAAACAATCTCATCTAAAAGAGGTACGAGGGAATCAACACCCTCTATAGAGAAACGCTTTTGGCCAACAAAGGTTTTATGAAGGAACTTCTCGAATCCATCCACCTCAGTCAGACGTTTCAGGATACGCTTCTTCTTATCCTCCGGAAGCTTAAAGCCTGAAGCCGTGCTTTCGACCATTTGCGTGAGCCATTTCTTTTCTTCGAGGTCATGAACATGATCTAATTCAAATGAAATCGTCCTCGTATAAAGCATTTTCAAATATTCAATAGCTTCATAGCCATTTGTCAATTTTTTTGGTATAAATTCACTAATAATTGAAGCTGGCATCGCTTTCAAATCTTCAGTCGTCAAACCGTACTGATTTAAATCAAAATCGATGTCGTCTTGATCCCTCTTAAATAGCGGATAGATATCTGCGGCCATATGACCATTTTTGCGAATATCCTCTGCCAATTTTACTGCTTGTGCAACCTTATAAAGAAAATCGGATGCACCATACCCCTTTGCTGTAAACGCTTGATTGCTGTTCTCCCTTATTTGACCAGCTTCCTCAACGATTGGAGGCCCCCACTGCTCAAATAAACTCGCTAATTCCGGATCGACCGAAGCCGGATCCGTTTCGAAAACTTCGTACATTTCCTGAACATATCCCAAGTTAGGACCTTGAAAATCGAGCCAAGGGTTAGTCGTTTCAGGTGTATTAGGTTTCATCGAGAAATCCCCCTGTTATCCTTTGTTTTGCTTTAAACTTTCGACCAAAATAATATATTGTAATAATCTTTCTAATAAGTCGGAAGGATAAAACATTTCCGACATTATTCTACCATGATTTGGCTACAACACTCAAAGTTTTGTGCTCAAAAATGAAAAAATTATGAACTTTCATGTTTAAAAGAATGATATTGATGTAATAATGAATATCCATTCACCCGTGCACCAACGCATTGAAGTGATAGATGCCTAGAGGAAGAGGGAGCTTCAGTGTTTCTATTCTTATTTGGTTATTGGCGGATTAGTGAAGATTACCCGGCTTTTATATTGAAATGGTTGGGCTTTCTCTGACGATTCCCACCTTTTGTCCACCCTTCATAACCTTTGCCTGGGCATAGGCTGGGAATTGCCTGGCTTTTCCCACCTTTCGACCGCCCTTTCCCCACCCTTTATACCCTTTGCCTGGGCATAGGGTGGGAATTGCCTGGCTTTCCCCACCTTTTGACCACCCTTTTCCCACCTTTCCTACCTGAAGCCTGGACGAAGGGTGGGTTTTCTCTGACAATCCCCACCTTTCGTCCACCCTTCACGCTCCTTCCCAAAGCAAAGTACAGGCTTTCTCACCTGCAGGACATCTGTCTCACAATATTCAAATCAATCAACATAAAAACACTGGAAGGATTCATCCTTCCAGCGTCGTTATTTCATTCTATTAACCCCGGCTATCCACATTAAAATACCGTGCATCCGGATGCGAGAACACGAGCGCGGATACTGATGCCTCCGGCTCCATCATAAACCCTTCCGTAAGACGGATTCCAATGTCCTCTGGCTTTAAAAGCCCAAATAGCTTTTCTTGATCTTCGAGGTTCGGACAGGCTGGATAGCCGAATGAGTAGCGCTGGCCTGTGTATTTGGCACTGAAGCGCTCCTTCATCGTCATGTCGACGGAATCGTGGATGCCCCAGGCATCCCGCATCATATGATGCAGCCGTTCGGCGAATCCTTCTGCCGCTTCAAGGGCGAGCGCTTGGATGATGTGGCTCTTTAAGTACTCTCCGTCCCGCTTCCATTGGTCAGCGATTTCCTTCACACCCTTGCCGCTCGTGACAATCATGAAGCCGACGTGATTACGTGTATTAGCTTCCTCATTCGCCACATAATCGGCTAAGCAAAGATATGGTGTCCTCCTTTGCCTTGGGAAGGTGAAGCTTTCGATGACCTCTGTCCTATTTTCATCGGCATAGATTTTTAGCGTATTACCCTCACTTGCTGCCGGATAGAACTGATAAGCTGCATTCAGCTTGATTAAATCCTGTTCGACAATTTCATTGACAATATTCAGCAGGCTCATCACTCTTGCGTCTTCTTCTGCAATGAGCTTATCGATATTGCCTTTTAAGCCAAAATGATGGCCAAACAGCATTTGCTTATTAATATACGGGTACACCTGTTTCAGCGGATAATCCCTTAATATATGCCGCTCTAGGTCCTCTGGCACAGGTGGATTTTGTTCGTCTCGCACAGTCTTTTCTGGTCTCTCTGCGCCCTCAATAGCCACAGCATTAACCTGTGCAGGCTCCTTCTCACTTGTTTTCTCTTCTTTTTGGGAGGGAAGAAAATCCTTTTGTTTTTCTTTGTCATGCAGCTGGTTCACGAGATCAAGCCCATTCATCGCATCCTTTGCATAGACGACAGGCCCATCATATTCAGGGGCAATTTTATTCCCGGTAAATTTCCTTGTCAGGGCCGCACCGCCGACGATGATTGGTGTATTGATTCCCGCTTCCTTCAAGTCCTGTGCTGTGATGACCATTTGCTGAGCTGATTTCACAAGCAGACCGGATAAACCAATGATGGTCGGGTTCTCCTTCCGCACCGTTTCTATCAGGGTTTGCGGGTTCACCTTGATGCCAAGGTCCACGACCTCATAGCCATTATTGCTTAAAATAATATCAACAAGGTTTTTGCCAATATCATGGACATCTCCTTTTACGGTTGCAAGCACCATTTTGCCTTTGACCGATTTATCACCAGAGCTTGTCATCAGCGGCTCGAGCTGAGAGACCGCCGCCTTCATTGCCTCCGCGCTTTGAAGAACCTCTGCGACAATCAGCTGGTTATCATTAAACAATTCCCCGACAGTCGCCATTCCGGACATTAAGGGGCCATTAATGATATCAAGCGGGGCCATTCCTTCTGCAAGGGCTTCTTCTATATCTTCCTTAAGACCTTCCTTTGTTCCCTCTATAATATATTCAGGGAGACGTTCTAACAGCGGAAGCTTCTCTTTCTGCTCCTTTTGCACAGGTTTCTTTGTGCGGTAGAATTCCACAAATTTCGAGAGTGTGTCATCAGAATTGTGGAATAATAATCCTTCCGACAGTTTGATTTCCTCTTCTGGAATGAGGGCAAATCTTTGCAGATTCTCTGTATTGACGATGGCATAGTCAAGTCCGGCCTTTGTGCAATGGTACAGATAGACAGCATTCAGCACTTCCCTTCCTTCAGAGGGAAGGCCGAAGGAGACATTGCTGATTCCAAGAATCGTGAGTGTCCCCGGAAATTCTTCCTTAATCGCCGCAAGTCCTTTGACTGTTTCAGCAGCCCCGTTACGGTACTGCTCATCCCCTGTGCCGACAGGAAATACGAGCGGGTCAAAAATGATATCCTCTGGATGAATCCCATATTTCTTTGTCAGCAGCTCATAGGAACGGCGTGCAACCTCAAGCTTGCGGCTTGCCGTGACCCCCATCCCCTTCTCATCAATCGTCCCGACGACCAGTGCTGCACCATATCGCTTGGCGAGCGGAATGATTTTCTCAAAACGCTCTTCTCCGTCCTCCAGATTAATCGAGTTAATGATGGCCTTCCCTTGTGAATAGCGAAGCGCCCGTTCTATTACCTCTTCATCCGTCGAGTCAATCACGAAAGGCACTTTCACTTTATTGGTGACGACCTTCATGAATTCTTCCATATCGATTACCTCGTCACTATCCGGATCAGCAAGGCATACATCGATGACATGGGCCCCCTTTTTGACCTGCGCGCGGGCGATTTCTGCCGCCTCCTCAAAAGCTCTATCCTTAATGAGGCGTTTGAATTTACGCGATCCGATGACATTTGTACGTTCCCCGACAAATAATGGCCTCATCGACTCATCATAGGTCAGCGCTTCAATGCCTGAGAGCATATGCTTCATCTCGGGCTCCGGTGCCTTGCGCGGCTCTATTCCTTTCACAGCTTCGGCAATTGCCTTAATATGCTCCGGTGTAGTGCCGCAGCAGCCTCCGACAATATTGATCCATCCCTTTTCCGCGAATTGCTTAATTTTCTTCGATAACGATTGCGGCGTTTCGTTGTATTGACCGTTCTCATCCGGGAGACCGGCGTTCGGATAACAGCTGACAGCACTCGGCGTCAGCTCTGACAAGCTGCGCAAATGCTCTGCCATGAACTCAGGACCGGTAGCGCAGTTAAGACCGATCGCCAAGGGGTTCATATGTGATGCAGATATGTAAAAGGACTCAATGCTCTGGCCCGCAAGCGTTGTTCCCATCGGTTCAATTGTCCCTGATAGAATAAGAGGAAGCTCAACATCTTTTAGAGCAAACGCATTCTGCATCCCGATATAGGCAGCCTTCACATTCAGCATATCCTGGCTTGTCTCAAGCAGGAGAAGGTCTGCCCCGCCATCAATCAAACCCTTCACTTGAGTTTCATAGGATTCGACCAGGACTTCAAACGTCGTCCCTCCTGTGACAGACAGGGTCTTGGTTGTTGGACCCATCGACCCGGCGACAAACCGCACTCCTGCCTCCGCCCCGATATTTTCCACTGCCTCTCTGGCCAGCTGAGCTGACTTCACATTAAGCTCATAAGCAAGATGCCCCAGGCCGTATTCATCAAGAACAATTGGAGTCGCCCCAAACGTGTTTGTCTCAATAATATCGGCGCCAGCAAGCAAGTATTTCTCATGGATAGACCTGATTGCATCTGGTCTTGTGATGGATAAGTACTCATTGCACCCATCAAATTCCTCTCCGCCAAAATCCTCTTCAGTAAGATTGAGCGCTTGGATCATCGTCCCCATTGCCCCGTCTAAAATAACAATTCTCTCATTCAGTAATTCTTTCAATTTATGTGCATTCATCGTTCAAACACTTCCCCGCTTATGACTGATTTCTTCTTGCTGGCATAGGACACAAGTTCCCCGCTTAGTTCATACCTCATAAAAGGTGTGATGATGTAATGTCCATTAAAATATTCTGCCGCCGCATCCAAGAGCTCCTTGGAAATGGCAAGGCTTTCCCGCATGCATGCTTCCGAGTCCGTCCCCGCACTCTCCATCGCCCGCAGTACTTGCTCCGGCAGGGTGATTCCCGGAACTTCATTATGCAAGAAAGACGCATTGCGGTAACTCGTCAGCGGCATGATTCCGATGAAAATCGGTGCTTTAATATGCTTGGTTGCTTCATAGACCTCGCGGATTCTTTCGACTGAGAAGACCGGCTGTGTCAGGAAATAATCTGCCCCTGCCTTGATTTTCTTCTCCATTCTTACCACTGCCTTGTCAATATACTTCACATTCGGATTAAATGCTGCGGCAACCTCAAAATTCGTCTGCCCGCCGAGAGGTTTCCCCGAATAGGAGGTACCTGCATTGAATTGCTTAATCAATGAAATCAAATCTATCGAGGATAAATCATAGACAGAGGTCGCTCCAGGGAAGTCCCCAATCTTAGATGGGTCACCTGTGACGACAAGAACCTCGTTCAGCCCTAAAGTATGCATACCCATCAAATGGGACTGCAGGCCAATTAGATTGTGATCACGGCAAGTTAAGTGAACGAGCGGATTTTTCTTATGTTCCGACTTCAGCATCGTGGCAATCGCGACATTCGATATGCGCGGCGAAGCTAATGAGTTATCTGCAAGTGTGATCGTATCGGCGCCCATATCGTGCAAGTATTTGCTGCCCCTCATGAATTCCTCTACCCCGAGCGTTTTTGGCGGATCCAGCTCCACAAGGATGGTCGAATCCTGCTTCACTTTATTTAAAATGGTTTGCTTTGCTGGATGCTTAAAGTCATATGTATATACATGGCTCTTCCGGCTGATGACCTCTTTCTTCTCCCTCAGCGGTACAAGGCCGAGGATACCTTTTTTAATGGCACGTATATGATCAGGAGTAGTTCCGCAGCAGCCGCCTATCAAGCGTACTCCTTGCTCAATCAGCTGTTTTGCGGCATCCGTAAAATAATCGGCGTTCGTCGAGTAAACATAGCGCCCTTCTTCCAAGTCCGGCAGGCTCGCATTCGGATAGGCAGAGTATAGCGCCTCAGGCTTTAATGGCACTTCCTCAAACGAGCGAATCATATGATACGGCCCCATCCGACAATTCAAGCCAATGATGTCCGCCCCATTTTCCTTAATGAGGTCAAAGGCATCTTTGACTTGCATGCCGTTCTGGAGGAGACCTACCTCATGCAAGGAAATGTTGGCGACAATCGGCAAGTTTGTCTCCTTTCTTGCAATTGCAAGCACATACAATAATTCCTCGAGGTCATAATAGGTTTCCAGTAGCAATCCATCCGGTTCCTCTTGAAGCAGCGCATCAAGCTGCTCCTTGAAATGTCTGCTGATTTCCTTCAGGCTAAGCTCAGATTTACGTACACTCCGGAGACCGCCAATCGTCCCCAGTACATAAACTTGACCGTCTGCCGCTTCCTTAGCGAGCCGGACCCCCTCTCTGTTTATCTTAGCAACTTCCCTTTCGAGCCCATAGCGCTTTAGCTTATGGTAATTGGCCCCAAAGGTGTTTGTCTGGATGAGGTCGGCACCTGCTTCTATGTATTCCTTATGCAATCCGATAATACGTTCCGGATTGGTAAGGTTTAATTCCTCATAGCATGTATCTATCCCAAAAGAATAGAGTAAGGTCCCGCTGGCTCCATCTCCTACAAGGATTTCTCCCTTAAGTCTCTCTAGTAAATTCATGATTTTCCCTCCCCTTGAGTGTGCAGATGGATAACCGATTATAAAGAAAGAGCCTTTCAAAATGAAAGCCCCTTGATCAGTACGGCACTCATCTTTCAAGCTAAGCTTGCTGGATTTAGCACCTTGGACACCAGATTTGGTCCAGGTTGCTGAGGTTTCAACGGGCCAGTCCCTCCGCCTCTCTAGATAAGAAAATATTGGATTGTTTATTAAATTTACTACAATTTTTCAGTAATTTCAATTTATTTAGAAAATTATTCCCAAAAAGTTATCACCCCTTTACTTTCGGGTAGGTAATCACAGAGGTGATATTAGCATGAAAGAGTTCATATCCAAACAATTTAAAGAACCCAAAGGATTAGTAGGGAAAGCGGCCGGGAAAGTGATGGCAATTGAAAATGGAGCTTTATATGACTGGACATTTAAGGAGCTTGGGATAACTAGCGGGGATACAGTCCTTGAGATTGGATTCGGACCTGGTGAAGGCCTGCATAAGCTTCTGTCCTCCTTCCCCAAATGCCAAGCCGCTGGTTATGACCCATCAGAAGCCATGGTAGAGCTAGCTAAAGAGAGGAATGAGGACTCAATCAAAAGCGGCCGACTTTCCATCAAGAAAGGAACTGCCCAAGACGTCATTGCCGAGAATCAATATGACCGCATATACAGTGTCAATAGTTTTCCTATGTGGGATGACAAAGAACAATCCCTCCAAAAATTATATTCCCTTCTGAAAAAAGACGGAACGATCTCCATAACAGTTCAGCCCCGGCAAAAGGAAGCGACTGTCAAACAGGCGAGGAATTTAGCCCTTGAAATATCGGCCTTTATGAAGCTGGCAGGCTTCCATTCTATCCGAACGATGGAAAAAGAGCTCAACCCATGTACCGCCGTTTGTGTGTGCGGAACAAAATAAGCTTCCAATTCCAAATCAGCAAAAAATCCTCCTTGTCACGCTCATTTAAGCGCCATTTACAAGGAGGATTTCTTTCGTTTTTATCTTTTCTTCTTACTTCCGAGGAATTCCACGTAATTGAACACCCATGCTGATATAATCAGCCAGACACCGCCTGCTGCATACCCACCTAGCACATCGCTCGGATAATGAACACCCAAATAAATGCGGCTGTACCCCATAAGCAGAATCATCATTCCGCTAACGAAGTAGATTGGGATACGGACATTCCAATTCCTTGTCATCCGTGTGGCGATAATCATTAAAGCCCCATATAGGATGAAAGAGGACATCGAGTGCCCGCTCGGAAAGCTGAATCCATTCTCAACAACAAGCGGATTTAAGGACGGACGCTCACGCTGAAAGGTCCATTTTAAATAGCGGTTAACGAAGCCTCCTGAAAGAGTTACAAATATGAGAAAAGCTGTGCTCAAATATTGCTTTTTCCAGATAAACCAGATTGAAAACAAGATAACCAGCACCGCATTCCCCTTCACTGACCCGAGACTTGTCAATAAAAGCAGGAGCTTTGTGCTTAAATCATTAATGCTTCCTTGCACTACTTGAATAATTCCCATATCGAATCGATAAAGGCTATCTCCATCAATCCCTTTGGCGAGATCAATAAAAAGATAGGTTAGGCCTGCCAGCAGGATGATGGAAAGGAGCAATCTCCCTGCTCTAAATTGAAATCGTCCATTTGATAGCACGATCGATCACACACCTTACATGATTAAGTAACCTACTAGATTGATCCAACGATTTCCTTTACATGGCTTACGAATGCATCATAGGCTTTTGCCTCGTCTTCATATCTCTCTTTTGCTCCAAAATGAACAGTATTATGTTCAAGGTCCGCTTCCAATGTTTCCTTGTACTCATAGGTTGCATTTCCAATCAGGTCAATCCACGTTTTCTCAGCGGAGTCATGAACATGGCATTTCACCATCCCGCCTGGATTATACACGTTAAGAAGGACCTCATCCTCCAGGTTTTCCTCCCACTTCGTCACAAGGCTTGATGCGGACATTGCGGTTCCGCACGCATTCGTGAAGCCTACGCCGCGTTCATATGTACGTACAAAGATATTTTTGTCACCGATGACATTAATGAAGCTCACATTCACGCCATCGGGGAACCATTCATTCTGCCCATTCACATATTTCGCGAGTTTCTCCTGCTTGTCCGATTTGAGGACATCCCTGCTGACGATTGATACAAGATGAGGATTTGGCACGGATAATGCCGTGAAGATAAGTTCCTCATCCAAGAACGGCAGACGTTCATGAATGATTTCCTCCATCTCTGTATTCATCGGCAGATCCTTCGTAGACTTTAGCACAGGTGAGATCTCCACTCTGTATGTCGGAATGTCCTGGTAGATTTCAGGTTCTTTTTTTACCGCCAGGTCAGCCTTCATCGTTTCAATGACTAACTCATCTTTCCCAAGCTTCTCGGAAACATATCGCCCGACACACCGGAGGCCATTTCCGCACATAGATGCCTCAGTCCCGTCTGCATTAAACACTCTCATCTTAGCATCAGCCGTATTTGAGGCTTGTACAAATAAAATCCCATCGGCCCCATTTTCTCCCGTCCTCATGCAAACAGTGACGGAAAGCGCGCTCCTCTCCTTTTCTGTGAGAGGCAATTCTGTACTCATCTCGTCAATTAAGTAGAAGTCATTATTAGACCCATGCACTTTGATCACATCAAATTTCACTACCTTTATCTCCCTTCAGCATATGCTCCATTTACAGAAAACTATTCCTCTATTATATGATAAAAGCGGAGACAAACCATATGATTTTCTCCATTCAATGATTTTGGCCCTGCAAATAATCCACACAATAACTCATGGCAATTCGCTTTTCATCCTCCGTCGCATCCGTAAACGTCAAGACTGGCATATTCGCGTCTAGGAAGCGCGCACTCATAAAGAATGGCATCCATCCGCTCTTATATTCAGCGAATGGGCGGCTCTCATTCGCTTGCACTATCCTGAAAGCTGCTGCATGCTCCATTTTTCCTTCATACTGCCTGATGCCGTATTCATTCGTTACACCGCTTGTCCTGATTCCCTGCTTATACACACCAATCTCACGGCTGTTGGCATCTAAGATAGAGATGGATCCATTCACGCCATGACGCACCTTATATTCTGCTACCGTATTCCCTTCATTATCAGACAGCACATATCTTCTCGGCATAAACAGAAGAAGCGGTGCCGGCATCAACCACATCCAGATATTCCTCCGTTTATCCTTTAAGCTTCCGGCATATACTCCATCAAAGGTGAAAAAAATCAAATGCAGCGTTGGTGAAGGCAAAAAAGCGATGAACAATTGTGATTCTCCTAAGGGAGATGATTCCCTCCACTCTTCGCTTTCCCTAAGTTCTCCTCTTCTCAAGTAAAGAATTCCCAACTTATTTAAAGACACACATCCCAGGATCAGAAATGGCATGATCGCTAATCCGCTGAACAGAAAATGTCCTTTAGTGAGGAAAAAAAGCAACCCAAAGCAGAACCCGGAAGCGAGGAAATACGCCAAGGATTCACCCTTATGCACTTTTAGGATATGGTTATAATATTCCTTTATCGTCAACCCTTTCACCACCAACTTGTTTGGCTTCAAGCATCTATCATTCTAGTCTATGTATCTTAATCAAAATTAGTCGCAGATCCATCAATTTAAAAGTCTATCATCTCTCCTGTTGATTTAGCTTTCATAGTTTAGAGACGATCCAGTCATAAAGGCATAAAAAAACAGGTGAGTCATCCTCACCTGCAGTAATTACCTAATAAACCGGATAATCAGCGGGATTTGATAGTATTGACCGTTGAACGCTTTCACTGCGGCAATGATGGTGAAGACAAGAACATAAATGCTGATTGCCCACGCTAAAATAATGCCAATACCGACAAAAGCAAGAATAAAGGCAACAAGCCAATAGATCGTATAGCTGATTAAGAAATTGAAGTATTCTTTACAATGATAATCGACAAAGTCCGAATCCTTTCTTTTCAACAGCCAAATGACCAGCGGCCCGAACAAGACAAAAACAAAACTGCTTAAATAGACAGCCCCTGCCCAGATTTTATCTTCGCTATGTACCATTTTCTTTCCTCCTCTAAACTATCTCATCGATAATTACGTTAGAATGCCCTTAAATGTTCCAAAAATCTCATACCAAATACAGCCAGTACATACAATGATGTAGATATGAATTCAGACATAGAAAGGATGAGAAAATATGTTTGCTGAATGGAAGGCCATGATTCTTGGCATTATCCAGGGGTTGACAGAGTTTCTGCCCATCTCAAGCACAGGGCATTTATATATCGGGCGGCATCTTTTCGGATTGGACGAGGCTGGCCTTCTCCTTGATACCTTGCTGCATACGGGTACCTTGCTTGCCCTGCTCATTTTTTATTGGCATGAGATTATGAAGCTGCTGCGAAATCCCTTCTCTAAAATGACAGGTTTGTTAATCATCGGCACTTTGCCGGCGGTATTTGCAGGGGTTCTATTGAACGATTTCTTTGAGGAGATTTCAAAGAGCGGTGTTACAATCGGGTGGGAGTTCCTCGTCACCGGGCTTATTTTATGGTGGGCCGATATTATGCCAAAGCAAACGAAAGGGATGGAGGACATCACCTATAAAAACGCCCTGTTCATCGGCATATTCCAAGCTGCCGCTATTTTCCCTGCCATTTCACGCTCTGGTTTCACGCTCGCGGCTGGTTTGATGAGCGGCCTAAACAGAGAGACAGCCGCCTACTTTTCCTTCCTTTTATCCATTCCGGTTATTTTCGGGGGAATCTTGTTCAAAGGTGCAGATCTTTTAAACGGATCAGTGGAAGCTATCAGCTTTAAAGGGCTTCTTGTCGGAACTTTATGCGCGGCGGTATTCGGCTATCTGGCTGTGTCCTGGATGATTAAATACATCAAAAATCATTCATTAAAACCCTTTGCCCTGTATGTCATAGCACTTGGAATCCTCATTCTCATCCTGCAAACAGCAGGGATATTCTAGCCTTGTTTTTTTGGAAAATTACGAAGATAAATATTACGAAAAATGACGAATAAAACCTATTTTCTTTTTGAAAAAATTCTTGTATGATACTTGCAGTAATATAATTTCATAAAGCAAAAATTAGGGAAGGCAAATGGTGCGCCACCAGTAATGGTCCTAGTGGGTTCGATTCCCACCCCGAAATTTTTTATCTACTTTAAAAAATTTCGAGGGGAAATCGCAGGTTAGCGGCTGCCCTCATACGGAGGCGATCTGTATGTTGAAGAAACGTGATCTATCTGACTGTCCTGTTCTTTTTGATTTGATGACCCACCCTGATGTCTATCCCTTTGTTCGTCATAAAACAAAGCAATATGAGGAGTACTTGTTCATCACTAAGCAGATGATTGAAGCTGAGGAACGCGGAGAGCTCATCTCTCGCACCATCCTCGATGAATGGAGTAATCCAATCGGGACCATTACGCTGTACGATATTTCAAACAATGCCGGTTTCTTAGGCACTTGGTTAGGGAAGCCCTATCATGGGAAAGGATTTAATGCCTTAGCTAAACAGCAGTTCTTCGAAGAACTGTTTTTCACCTTAAATATTGAGACGGTTTTCCTTCGCATTCGAAAGAATAATGTTCGTTCCTTAAAAGCTGCATTAAAAATACCATATACGCTTGCCGCAAATGAAACGCGTGCTGCGCTATATGAAGAAATTAATGCAGAGGGACCTATATACGACCTTTTTGAGATTTCAAAAGACCATTTCACGTTGGCACAGAAGCGGTTTGATACAGAGATGTCGGCTGAAATGTCCATTTATGGAGCAAAAGAAGCATAAAAAGTGCGTGACAGGGCAAATTACTTTTGCATACCTGTCACGCACTTTTTACATAGGCGGGGATATTCTGTTCTTTTCCATTGTTTGCTCATAAAGCTGCCGGAGTATGTATGTTTTATATTGTTCCAGTTTCCGGCGCTCAATCGGATGTTTCGTTACACCGAGCTCTTTTAATTTCACTACGTACCAACCCTTAGATCCTATGTGGGCCATTCTCTCCCTCCTAAACCACCCTATACTCACTCCTTTAGGATTATGGCGCTG
>JAEIGA010012084.1_pt1 | contig 13101 bp, 17 predicted proteins | sample 9270691 | NCBI WGS metagenome assembly JAEIGA01 (sample SAMN17057246, study PRJNA624740) | gut metagenome | biome: biome; isolation source: fecal sample | host: Bos grunniens | place: China: Xizang | collected 2019 | reverse complement strand
TGAAATGGGCTCTCAGAGGCTTACAGAGGCATCAACGCACTTCATTATTCCACTGTACTACTTCTACATTATCAGCTGATTCTGGAGTTTCTTTTCTGGTACTTATTGCATAGCCCAGGCTGTTATTAGATGCGAGCACCTGAGTTATATATGTACTTTGAGTACCATATGAAGAGAATCTGGCTGTAGATTGATTCTTGCAGTAGTTTCTTGTGAAAACAATTTTGGATTCTGCATTATTGGCGGAGTTATTGTGATAACTTAATACATCTACTCCTGCCCAGCCTCCATCACAGCTGAATATGCAATCAGCTATCTCTATATAGCCATGCAATCCAAGCCCGCCTCCTATTGTTTGCCGAGTGTTCAGATCGGAAAGAGATGATACATTATTAAGATGCATCACGCAGCCCTGATAAGTATGCTTATAAGAAACATTTACAATATTACATTCATCATGCATTATATATCTGCAGTTTTTTGCTTCAATATTCATATTATGAATGCTAAAATTATTGTTTTTGGAGGCATGTCTAATAGCATTTAATGGGCTAAAATACTTATGTACTTCAGTGTTAGCACCTTCGTAAATGCATGTGAGCTTCGATCCAGGAGCACATATTATTTCTACTCCATTTCCTATTACTGGGCCCCATCCATCGACATTATGATCGTATCCGCTAAAATAGGAACTGCCAAGCTCACTTACTAAGTCATAAGTGCCGGGCTCTATATATAAAATAGAGTTTTCATATGCCATAGCAGCAGATAAGGCCGCATAAAACTGAGTGTAATTTTCTCCTGCGCCGCATCTGAATATTCTTCTAAGAGGCTCTGAGTCCGAGAAATACCATCCTTCAATCTGGCTTGCCGGAAGAGTACCTTTTGATATCATATTAACAGATTGATAATAGCCTCCTGTTATATAAAATATTGCAGGATATGAAATGGTGAATGTTCCACTGGAATTAGCGGCTATGCCTCCATTAAGAGTAGAAAAATCCACTACTGCCTGAGTTATTTTATTACGGAGGAATGAGAATATTCCCTGGATGTTCTTATAATTATATGTTCCGGGGGGAATTTCTATTGTTTGTACTTTATACCCGCTATTTGCTATAGTAAAAATAACATCTGTAACACTATTATACTGATAATACTCTCCCGGAGTAAAAGCTGACATTTTGATATATTGATAAGCATAGCCCTCATTACTTAGTATAGAAAAGCCATCATCTATTCTGGCGTCATTTATTCCTATATCTTCGTTAATTTCAGCCAGCTTTGAGCCTACAACAGCAGCATCAGCAGCTGCTCCTCCTACAGAAAGAGAGGTGTCTACAGGAGGAGAAGATGGATTTGTTATATGATCTGTCAGCCAAGATGTTACCAGCCCTGAAACAGGATCTGCTATATTGTCAGCATAATCTTTAGCTGAAAGCATGTCTGCATGCGCATCCGCAGCATCATCTGAAGCGCTCTGGGCGCTTGCGCCTGCCTGCTCTGCATAATACTTAGCATTGTTTTCATACTGAGGCTCTCCGGGCTGTACTGGCTCTCCCTCATAGTATCCTATAGCCCAGGCTTCAGCTTTGTTTGCGCTGGTATAAGCATTATCAGCTGCCTGCTGAGCAACGGATACGGCCTGATCTGCAATAGCTCTGACTTGTTTGCATTCGTTGATCTCATCAACTACCCATTTTAAGTCATAGCTATAAGGATCTCCGGGGATGTAGGGATTGTTTTCTGGTGTGTAAGCCATTTTAGTACCTCCTTAATAAATCATAAGATTGAACTCAGCATGCCAGTCATCTGCTATAAAATCTATCAGATCCAGCTTAGGAGCCAGGTCTATTTCAGCCTGGAGCATTTGCTGAGATGTTGTGACACCTATATTTCCATGAATATGGCTCTCAAAATCTCTCTGATCCTTGCCAGATCCTATGCTCTTCCTGTCAGGCTGATAGGTGCTGGCATTATCCGCAGATATCTGCTGCTCATAGGAAGCTCCGGGAGAGAAGTCATCATCTGCTTTTTCATGGCGGTCATAGTTTTCCAGCGGATTATATTCTATAGTGATAGCCTTATAGAATCTCTCCCAGATGCTTACTCTTCTGGCACTCCATGAAGTGATATAATACTTCATTACTGCAGGATCCGGAACGAACAGGGGAGCGTTACCATATTTGAAGATGATATGATCCACTATATCCTGGAGGGAAGCAACCTCATTTCCATCTTCATCTTCCGGAAGCGTCATGTTGTCGAAGAGCGTAGGATCATAGTCTATGAGGGCTTTTATACTGCCCTGGTGCAATTCATTCACGAACATCAGACATAACCTCCTCTCCGCCTCCGGGGATGTCCGGCTGATTCAGCTTAGGTACTATGTTCAGACCGAACATAGCATTGACTTTTTTGCAGGATTCCTTGAGTGTTTCTATCCAGACTTCAGATCTGATAAATGTTTCAGCTTTTCCGGCGTCTACTTCGGCAGTAAGCATTCTTTCCTTCTTATCGTCGAGCATCCTCACTCCGATCTCCCTGTAAAAATCTACAAGGGTAGTCCTGCGTGCATCGAGTAAATCGCCAAGTAGATAACTATTCTTGACATCTCGATCAAACTGATACCAGGGTAGGCTGTCCGGATTTGCTTTATCTTTCATTATCTTTTCATCGATGATGACATCATCTCCGTTGATAACTTTCTCCCTGACTGCCTGCAGCGTTCTTGCGCTCTTATCCGAAGATGCTACAAGAGCGTAAGCAAGTCTGCTGTTTCTGGCAGCGCTCTTGATGGAAGTATCTATCTCCTTGAGCTCCGCTGCATACTTAGTGATGATATCATATACTCCGAAGTAATCCGGAGTCAGCTTGATAAGCTCAGCTTCCAGGCCAAGCTTAAGAGGCCTGCTGAACTGAAAATACGGAGTATTGACTATAGCTCCTGCAGGCTGATACTGCAGGCCGAAGCCTGACAGTGTTCCGGGCTGAGGAACTACTCCATATGTCTTAGATCTGAATATTATCTGATATCCTAACATGAAGAGCCCGAACTTAAAAGCATCTTTATCCCAGGCATACTGAATGACAGGGCCGTCCGGAGCTGCTTCAGCGCTTCCCTCCGGAAGTCCTTCAAAGTCTATCAGGGCCTGCAGCCTCTGGAACAGAGATCTGCTCCAGTAGTCCATGGCTGCATTAGGCCCGTTATTCATAAACGGAGGCTGATATAGTCCTCCATAGAAATAGTAGTACATAGCGCCTCCTATTCGTAGAAGAATCCGCTCTCAAGCATGGTCTTTATTTCTCGTTGCTCCGTAATAGTGCCGGGGATAGACACATCTCCCTCAGCTACCATGATATATCCGGAAAGCGTGGAGATCTGCTTTAATTCGCAAAGCGGTCTGCCTCTTAGCGTATTATCCTCGTTAGCTATGTTCATGAATGTAGCATCAAGGACGATATTATACAGAGTAGCCAGCGCTCCTCCACTGGATCCTGTCGAAAAACTCATACCATCTATGGCATGAATAGCAGTGCCTATAGCTCCGGCTCCAGCTCCTATCAGTCCGGCTGCAAGATGCGCAGGATTCAGTGCAGCTGTCGCTACTCCTGCTATTGTGCTCACTATTCCTCCCAGAATAGTTGAGCCTGTATTCTGGCCCTGCAAAGGTACCGGAACTCCTATCTGTGCAGTAAGATCTGCTACTAAAGGCGTTGGATTGCCTCCTGTATGCACTCTGCATCTGCCCTGGCCGGAGAGAGCATCCACAACTATATTAAGATACAATTTTGTTGAGCCTTTTATGGCTGTTGTATCTATGTTTATAGCTCCGAACATAGGAATGTTCAGTGTATATGTACTGTATGGAGCTAAATTGAGATAGGATCCTCTTGTTGCAGCCTGCGGATGTTTAGGTATATCCAGCTCAATTACAGGAAGCTGGAACACAGGATCAGTAATAAGAGTGGCATTTATGTCAGTATCCCAGGTACCTACATAGAATTCTTTTGTAGTGCCTGAGAAATTATATGAGGGCATCCACATAGCTGAAGATACCAGCTTTTCCGGAGAGCCATCCAGGAACTTACTGACAGCATCTAATATATCTGATACTTGGAATACATCTATCTTATTATACAACGCATAGAGCATAGCTCTGAATTCATTAGGAGTAAACTTCCAGAGAGTTGAGCCTCCAGTTGTTGTCATGCCTACACAGTTTACAATGTAGCATCCGAGGCCATAGCCTCCGGGAACAAAACTTGCATCCTCAGATCTGCTGTAGCTTATCGAAGTGGTAGGATATAGGTTATCAAATATGTTTCCATTACTTGTCGAAGCTGACCGGAGAACATATAGTGTCGAGCTTCCTATCTGAGATTTGTATGTTGCAAGGGGATCATGTCTGAGCTGCAGGACGCACAGATTTTCCCTGAGCATATACTTATCTGCGATAAAGAAGTATTTTCCGAACATCGTTGCATAGTTGTAAGGAGCTATTGTAGCCTCACTTACTGACAGTGTAACTTCCGGATCCAGGAGATCACAGCCATTCTTGAGAGTGACATCATAGTCAGCCCACGAGGTTGTCGTGGGCTGTTTCGTACTGTTTTCGAGCTTGGAGAATGTTCCGAGCTTTATCTTGTAAGCCATTTTGCATCCTCCTTCCTGGAATTAAGCCAGATAGTAAACTATCATGTTTTCAGTCTGATCAATTTGGAAGTCCTTGCCCCACGAATAAGTGGTGTTGTAATAACCCCCACGGTTATTCACAGGCGAGGTAAGAACATCTTCCAGGTGAATAGATGTAACAAGAGCGTCTGCATCGAACAGGAAGGCCAGAACATAGCTCTGCTGTACCTGAGTGCCGTTTGCGGATTCTCCGGTAACTACATCGAGAGTGTTCGGAGTGACATCAATAGCCATAGGATCATTAGGATTCTGCCAGTATTCAATTCCGGTATAGTCAGAGAGCCTGAGATAAGAATCGCTGAACAGGGAAGGGAACACTGTGGATTCAGCCTGACGCAGGATAGGCTCATACATGATAAGTCTGCGCTTTCCAGCCGGAGTGTGCCTGTTGAGTACAAGAGCGTTTCCGCTATCATCGTTCTTAGCCGGATAGATATGGAACAGCTCATTGTATTCTTCCATGAGAGCCATATCTCCCTTGATCCTCATTACAAAGAACTTCATGAAGCTCTCAAAGTCTGTTCCCAGAAGATCTGCTACAGTCTTGGAAGTACCATAGAATGCATTGTATTCAGTAACAAGATTAACCTTAGAACGAGCTGCACCTACATCAAGAGTAGCGCCTATAGCATTCAGTACCTGGAGCCTGTTCTCAGCCTCCATGTCAACTTCCAGATCATTAGCGATCTGAATGAGAAGGCCGGATACAAAAGCACTGAAGGCGCTCTCCGACTGGAACATGCCTTTGAGCTGGTAACGCCACATAGTATAATTTTTCTGTGTGACCTTTAAACCGACAAAGTTGATCTCCAGCGGATATGTCTTATTGATCTCCCAGGGATCAATGGATGCACCATCTACAAGCTGAGTAGCGTTGAGGTTGGTGTTGAAATTCCTGCTTTCCTGAAGCTTAGTTGAATAGAAGCTGATCTTTCTTGTGATAAGACCGAACTCCTGGGGAACTCTCATTATTACTCTGAATTTGCCTCTATAGGGCCGGGCTGCAACTATATTTTTGCCGATGACGGCGCTCAGAGCTCCGACTGTATTGTCATAGCCTGTTCTGAGCATGGCTTCGCCCACAGTGCTGAAACTCTGGGTATTGATTGCTGTCAGAGCGTTGTTAGAGCCCCACATTTCCGTAGCCATAGCATTAACTATGCTATAAACATCAGTAGGGGTAAGAGTATTAGCCATTTGTTATTCCTCCTTAAAAAAGTTAGAAATGATATCTTCAATGCCCTTCGGTTTGACATCATCCAGAGAGGGCATTCCTGCCATTTTCATTACTTTGGCCATGTTATCTTCATAGCTCTTCATGTTAGCTGCTATCTGATCAGAGATAGTTTTCTTAATTGATTCCATTACATCTTCCGGCTTTGCTTCCGGTTTAGCTTCCGCAGCAGGATCTTCTTTGACCTCTTCGACCGGAGCAGCAGGGGAGGAAGCAGCTTTGGCTTCCTCCTTCGGCTCCGGCGAAAGGACATGAGAAACGCTGTCTGCGGGGGAAGCAGTCATCTTTCTGATTTCGTCTGCAGTGAATCCTGCATCAATCATTTTCAGTACATCATTAGCGTTCATTGTTTGTCCTCCTTATATCAAGGCATGATCTGCCTTCATGACCGAAATAGTTTTAGGCCCGGCCCAGCCATCTATTTTAAGGCCATGCTTTTTCTGATAGGCCTTAATAGCTTCCTTAGTTTTGGCTCCTGCAATTCCGTCTATTCCTCCGGTATCATAACCTTCCCTGACTAATACCCATTGAATGAATTTGACATATTTGCTCTTAGGAGTTTTGTAAGTGTTGAAGTCTGCAGGAGGGATCTCATAGGGATCCACGTTAGGATTATATATGCATCCGGCAAAGTGATATTCAGAGCTCATTCCATAGTTTTTAGCTTTGCTTATCCATCTGTTTGTCATGTAATGGCCTTTAGCATAGCCCCATCCTGATTCAGATGTATAATAGGAACCTCCGGACACCTTCTCTATAAATATGACATGCCCATTTTTCTTATCTGCCTTGAGCATGACTATGACGCATCCGGGCCTTACAACTGTTCCGGTCTCCAGGCCCTGGGCCTTAGCTTTGCCCAGGAAGCTGCCTGGATTCATGTTGCCCAGGAATCTGCACTTGTTATTCTGCTGCGTTTCATTCAATCTTCCTGTGACCCAGCCTACGCAATTGCTCAGAACGCTGTTAGGATAAAGTCTATTGTCCGGATTGCCCAGGATGCAGGGGCTGTATCCGGCAGGAAGTTTCAGATAGTATTTGTTCTTAGGATCCGGAACTGTTCTTCTTATTTCCATATCAATTCCTCCAGGGATTGAAATCCGTTCTGCGTCTGCGCAGGATCATCAGCATAATAGCATCGTCATCTGTTCCGGGAGTGTATCCGGGAGGATAAAAGATTCCCTGATAAGTATATCCGGAAATTATGTGTTGCCATTGGCCTCCAACTCTGTGATGCGTATATGTTCTTACTATAGGAGTTGTAGTATAGCTCCATCCGGATTCGCTGCATATAACTGTGTTTGCATCTACTACTTGCTCAATTACTGCACAATGCCCGGTATCAGCGCTATCCCAGCAGATAACTCCTCCCACTGCAGGCTCATTTCCATGAGGCAAGCCCTGAGCTATAGCCAGGGCAAGCATCTGATTTGCATTCCGGTTTCCGAGCCAGGTGCAGGCACCTTCATTCAGCATTTCATTGAATCTTCCTACAGTTAAGTATAGCCCACGCAGTTAGGGAGAACAGAGCCTGCAAAAGGGCGCAGGCCGTATGCATTGTTTCCCTGGATGCATGGGCTCCAGCCTCCATAAGAAGTCATGATATAATAGTTGGAATAAATGTCTGCCGGCATTAAAGTTTATCCTCTATAAGCTGCTTGAGTGCAGTCAGTGCTGCAGTGTTTTCTGATATTACTTTTGAGAATTCATTAGATTCTTTACTATGCTCTTCCCTGATCTGCTGAATTTCAGCTCTTGAATCTGTTCTTTCCTTCTGGATCATCCAGGCTGCCCAGCAGAAAGAAGCTATAGGGAAGCCAATTGTGCTTATAAGCTGAGATATAGCTTGTGTATCCATTTATACTCCTCCTATGAAAAAAGAAGAGGCACAGTAGGCCGTCGCTGCCAGATCCCGCGCCTTCCGGGCGCTCTTCGTGGGCTGTGCCTCCTCTTCTTTTGTATCATATGAACAAAAATATGTCAAGATATTTGTGATAAAATATTAGTTTATATCAAATATCTGTTTGAATATCGTAAGGACTGCAAGATCTGAGAACAGAACGCAGCCTGCATAATAATAAGGCTTCATCCAGGCGAACTCCATAGCCAGCTTCTCCCGGTCTGTCCTGCTGTCGGAATACTTAGGAGCATAAGGAGTTTTGAACTTCGCTCTGCAGATGTAGTATCCTTCCTGCCTCTCCCAGCAGAAGAGCTTATCTCCATAGCTCCAGGCAGGCTGAAGATGCTTAAGAGGGATGTTCTGAACATAAGGGCTTTCATCATAAGCGAACTCATTCTGCATAGCCATCTTATAAAAGTTGCTCTTCTTGTTTATGGCTCTCATAAGAGCTGTATCAGATCTGAGCTCCGTCACCTTAGCCGAGAACGGCTGCAGGATGTAATATCCGGAATCCGTCAGGAGCTCTTCTATTCCTTTCCGCCTCATGTATAATACATCGTCCATAACATCCAGAGCTTTTAATATAGGAGAATCTATCCTGTTTGTATTAGCCAGAAGCCAGGCCCTTAAGGGCGGATATCCTTCTATCTCCCTGTTGCCATTGATAGTTGTATAAGCATTCAGGAAGCTGTCACCTTCCGTTGTCCTTGTTACAACTCCCTTCTCCGGAATAAACTCATCAAAGACAAGATCAGTGAAAGCTCTTCCGGAGAATCCTCTCATGTGAGCTATCTCAGCAAGGGATGTAGCTATTCCTCTTTGCTCTCCCGGAATGGCTTTTCCTTCTGGATCCGGAAGCCAGTCACAGATCCTGCAGAGCTTCTTATTCTGCCTGAACAGTCCTACATGATATTCAGGCTCAAATGCTTTATAAGGATTCAGATCCGGAGAGGCGCTGATAAGATCCAGCTCCGCTGTAGTCCTCCTGAGCAGTACATGCTGGATGTTGTGCCGGAGCATGGCCTGCAGTGCTCCATATGTTTTGCCCACCTGACGTTTACCCAGAATAATTATCATAAAGGCAGGCTTACTCATTATGTACTCAAAGTTGAGCCATCCCTCAGGGAGATATAAATCCTGATTTTCGTTCATAGAAACTCCTTTCCACATCCAGGACATTTAATATCTTCTTGCTTAACATGACTACCACAATGAGAACATGTATAAGTAAACATGCCCAGCCTGCTCTCATGACCATGATACCAGCTTTGCTTCTTTACTCTATCTTCCTTTTCATTATTCCATCTGTTCCAGGCTTCCTGCATTTCAGTATAATAGCTCATAAATCCTCCTCATTAATAGTGTTCTTATCTCCATCCTTGAATTTCCAGTGGAAATTCCCTTCAATGCTTAAACATTCCTGATAATCTCTGCTTATACTTAGCAGATAGTCACAGGGCAGCATGGCAACGTTATAATGCACTTCTATCTCTCTTCCCTGTTCATCATGCAGCTTGAACTTCGGAGGCGGATTGTACCAGAGGCAATTCTTTCCGGTATCTTTACCTTTAAAATTAAGCCCTATTTTAAAATTAGAAAGATTTCCGATTATCTTACTTCCGGCTTTTTTAGGTACACCGGCTATAGTGCATGTCAGTTTGCCATCTTCTACTGTAGCATACTTCTTAGCTCCCCAGACACGCATCTCCTGGACATAGGGCTCCTCTGATATATCTCCGAGCTCATGCTCCCGGCCCTTGATGTCTTTATAAACAAGCTGCAGACCGCACTTCCTGTGATAAGCTTTGAGCTCTTCAGCCAGGGCTTTTATCTTCGGCCTGTTGGCTTCCGGATGCAGGCAGAAGATGCTATCTGTATCGCAGTATATGAAGTCATCTCCTACTGCATCTATCATGCGCTGGAGAAAAACTCTTCCAAGCATCGCCGTAGCTGCCCCATGAACATACGGCATGAAGTAGCTTATGCTCTTCTGGTATTTCTCCAGGAACTCTTCCGGATCCTCTGGATCCTTGAGCACTATACCAGCTTCCGATAGCTCATACTGATCTCGAAGAGGCGCTGTATATGCCATGCCGAAAACTCCATTGACATAAGTTTTAGCCAGGGCATATTCTACCTCCTGCCCCGGAACGTTCTTCAGCTCCGTTTTCTTTGCGTAAAGCTCCAGGATGAAATTTCTTATGATGTCCGGAAGATAACCTTTCCGGGAGTACCATCCCCGGATGATGATAGCATCAGAGAAATCATACTGCCTTTTGATGATATCCCACTCAGCGCCAAAGAGGGAGAGTTGGATAGCCTTTAAGCCTCCTATATATCTTCCGTTGTCAGTGTAGCTCATTCCGGAGCCCTCTATTATTACCATCTTAGATATAGAGATATACGGAACTGTAACTCCCTTCTTAAGCTCCGGATCCATGAGCACTACATCAAATATGCAGCAGTATCCATTCTCTTCAAACAGCTCCACAGTATCCATAAAAGAGCCTGGAGTTATGGCGCTCCAGTGCCCTACCGGATATTCCGGATAGCAGACCATCTGAGCCGGATAGGAGGAAACGATATCTACATGCAGGATGTCTTTTAAGATCTTACCTGTATAGAATCTGTTTGCATGAGTATTTCCGCCTCTTGCCAGGCGCTGGAGCAGCTGATATTGCTTCAGATCTATATGCTGCTTATCAAGCATCTTCCAATATCTCTTCTGCTCTTCGGAGCGCTTCTTTACTCCAACTCCTATCCGCTGTTTGAGCTGTTTGCGGATGAATGATGTAGATGTAGGGCAGTTAGTCCATATGGACTCATTCCTTGCCTCAAGAAAGCCTGAAATCGCCTCGCTGAGCGACAAAACATCAAGAGCCGAGTAAATATACGTTTGCTCGTCTAAAACGCTGTAAGGCGTTCTCAGGAGGCTGTAGTCCATTATCTCCTTGTCCTTCTTCCAGACCTTGCCCCAGTCTTTTGTCAGGCTCTCCAGGCTCATATTAGTCATTTTATATGAATCCCTGAACATCCAGCCATCCCTGGTGACTACAGTAACAGGATGATGGTCATCCAGTGCAAAGCATCTCTCAGGCTCTACATCCCAGAGCCCTTGAAAGAAGAAGTGCTCATATCCGAGATTGTGGTCGAAGCAGACAAGCCTCCTGTTTCCGGCAAGCCGGAAATATCTGCTTATCCAGGAGAAGATCTGCATGGCATGCTTATATTCTCTGACCATAATGACATGCCCATATATGTTCCACTGGAACAGATACGGAAAAGCTATAGGAGGATCATCGTCTGTTCCGGCATAGTCGAGCTCTCCGGGCTTAATAGTAGTCGTTTCGATATCGAAGCTGCACGGATAGTTATAATACTCTATGCGATTTCTTCCGTTTCCTTTTGAGCAGACAACTGTTATATCTCCGGCATACAGATCAGAGAGCTGCATAATGAGCCTTTCCGCATCAGCATATTCATAGATATCTATTTGTTTCTCATGCCAGTAAACTGTTCTCACTTTTTCTTCCTGGGATTCTTCCCGATAGACAGTGCAACCTTGTTTCGCCTTTCCTGAAGCTGTTTCTCTCTCTTAGCTTCCGCTTTCCGTCTTGCCTTGATAGCCTCTCTTGACTTCAGAGCAGCTTCCAGAGCTTCCGAGGCTTCCATCTTCTGAGCAATAGCATCTGATATCTGCTCTTCGGATCCGCTCCATATATCTCCTTCCAGCTCCGCTTCATTCTTGGAAGCCTGAACGAGATTGACAGCTCTGTAAAATTCCTGAGTATTAGAAGTATCTATCTGCATAAGGATCTCAGCCAGCTCTTCATCCGTCAGATCGTATCCGGCTTTGCCAAGCGTCTGATTTGCTTTAGCTACATTTGCCTGCTTAACAGCTTTCCATCCTGCTTTAGTAGTAGACTTCCCGGAAAGAAATTTATTGAGTTTTTCTATCTGAGCCTGAGCCTGCTCATAGGTAAAGCCTTTGGAGGCAGCAGAGAACTTCTCCTGGCCTATGTAAAACTCCATAGCTTTTCTCTGGCCTGCAGAAGCTCTCTCTATTCTTCTGTTTGCTCTCCTCGTAAGCAGCCTTATCTCTGACTGCTGCTGTTTTGTCATCTTCGCCATAATAACCTCCTATGAGAAAATGCCCGGCTTTATAGCCGGGCTTACTGCATTACCTTCTGCCCTTCTCAACCTTCCGGCGCTGGCTCTCAAGCTGCTTTGCTACCTCATCCAGAATAGCTTCCACATCTTCATCAGAGAGCTTCAGGAAGAAGCGCTTATAATACTTGTTATCCTTGCCCAGATCCTCCGGCATTCCTATGAAGCTATCATAGTTTTTACCGGCAGGCACTACTCTGAGATTATACAGGGCCAAGCCCGGCATCTCAAGTGTGAAAAATGTTCCGAACTCCAGTGCTCTTACGTTCTTTACTTCCCAGTCCTTTCCCAGCTGGAAGCATACTCTTTCTTCTTTCTTAGCCATGATTTGTACTCCTTTACTTGTTTGGCTCTAGAGTGATCTCTTGATTGCAGCCCGGATCTCATCCCAGGTGCTGCTGTCTATATCCTCAAAGCAGCTGCTTATCACTGCTCCAAGTGCGCTCTTGTCATCTCTTGGAGTTTCCCTCATCCGGATCAGGCCCTGGAGCACGATGTCTGTTACTACCAGGCTGATGATCCTCTCTCCATGTTTTTCCTTCAATTCTGTGTAGCTCATTATAACCTCCATAAAAGCATCATAGTAGCTGTGGCCCAGAAAGCCATCCATATTCCGCATGCAATCACTTTCTTCATATTAAATACTCCCACTTTCCGAAAAATCCTACAGTATCATCTATCTTAGCCAGGAGCTCCGTCAGGCTTCCGTAAAAGGCCTTGCTCTCCCTTCCATATTCGCTCCATGTTACCATGTAGCAAGGCGGATATCCCCGGAGGGCTATGCGCCTGATATATCTTCCCTTATACAGGATCCTGTTGTTGCTTGTGTGCTTCATGCATCTGCCCTCCTTTTGATCTTCCAAGAATCGATCTCATTATACTCTTCTGTTGTCAGATCTAAATCGCAGCAGGCCACATGCACAAGGCCCTGAAGCCTCCTTACTGCAGCTGCATAGTGCATGTCCTTATAATCTCCATTGAGAGTACATGCATCATAGATCTGCTGAATCGTTTCAAATGCTCTTCTGTACTTGTCCATGTTCTTTCCCTCCCGGCCGGAGCCGTTTTTGTTTTCATTATACTCTTATATAGGCCATCTGTGTG
>JAEIGA010012083.1_pt1 | contig 13102 bp, 2 predicted proteins | sample 9270691 | NCBI WGS metagenome assembly JAEIGA01 (sample SAMN17057246, study PRJNA624740) | gut metagenome | biome: biome; isolation source: fecal sample | host: Bos grunniens | place: China: Xizang | collected 2019 | reverse complement strand
GTGCGGAATTAGCAGAACGATTGCAGATAAGTGAAAGAAAAACGCGGATGTGTATAGAACAACTGAAGAAAGAAGGCATTTTAATAAGAGAAGGATCAACTAAACGAGGTAAATGGATTGTAATAGGAAATTAACATAAAATAATGGTTCAGAGCGTAGCGATGAAGGTCCCCACCTTTACACTTTACACTTTACACTCTACACCAACAAGCGGCTTTGCCGCCCAACATGAATATTATTAACAACCAAAATATTGTGCCAAAAAGGTACAAATAAAGCTTATGAAAAAAATATTGTCAGTTTTAGTATTTACTCTATTCTCTATAGTAGGAGTATTTGCTCAGTCTTACATCAAGTTTAACGTACAACTCGCAGCTGATAGTAAAGATATGGGATATGTTACTGTAAGTTCTAGTAATACTGTCTCCAATGACTATACTACCACGAAGGCTGAGTATTCATCTGTATCTACTAAATGTACCACTTTTATTATACACTTGGGGCATGGTGACAAGCCTTCACAAGGATATGCTTTTGCGCGTACTAGTGATGATAATAGGTATCACTTTGTAGGATGGTCAAAGACAAATAATGTAGAAGATATAATTTCAGAAGATTATCTTTATGGCCCTATAGGTGACATATCAAAAGATTTATATCATTGTAAGAAGATAATAGATGATAATGGAACTTTTTATGCTCACTTTGCGGAAAATGAAGGATGGGATTTTATCTTTAATCCAGTAAGAGAAGGTGGTCAATATACAGTTGCTTCTAAATCTGGTGCGGGATCGAGTACTACTATTACAACTACGAGTGCTCCACTGCAGATTTTAGGAGTGACAAATGTAAATGATGCTATTTTTACCTTGACGCATAAAGCAGATGATGCCAACGGTTTTCGTTTTGTACGATGGCGTTTTGAGTATAGCGATGGCAAAGTTGACTATGACAATTCTATTAATACAAGCATAGAGAAAATCTTTACTAAATCGGCTACTATTTCATGCGAATTTATAAGTAAAGAATATGCTCAGTTTAGTCTTAAAGGCGGAAATAACTCATATTTCAAGTTGAGTGATGCTATTATAGCGGCGCAAGCACCATCTGCGGTTTCAAAAGTGATCGTTGTGAAAGAATCAGGTGTGTTATACAAAGAAACAGAATCTACCACTTATTATGATCTAGCAGAAAATACCTATACTATTCCGGCTGGTATCACTTTGCTGATTCCTGGTGATGATGCACAAACGGTCAATATGGATAATTTGACTACAAATGACTTACATTACCAAGCTAGCGGTTCTACTTTTACCAATAAAAAGAAATTAACGGTGTCGGATGGGCAGGATTTTGATATATACGGATATTTGTGTGTATATGCTCAAGTACATTGTAATATGCCTGCAATGGGACAGCCATACACCTATGGTTGGTTAGATTTGGGAGCGGATAGTCATATTACCTTACAAAATGGAGCTCGTGCGAATGTTTTTGGTTATATTACAGGAGATCCAAACAACTCGTCTGTACACGCTCTCTCTGGTTCTACGGTGCGAGAATTATTACAAGTGATGGACTGGCGTGGACCAGAGGCTATATCAAGTGTAATCTCTCAAGCATCGTATAAGGCGTTTCCATTTAATCAGTATTATGCACAAAATGTAGAAACAAAGTTAATATTAGAATCAGGTGCTGTGGAATATGTTGCTACAGCTTCATCGTATAAAATATTAGAGGTGGCCAAGGTTGATATCAATGCTCCTATGGTTGTCCCTGATGATCCTCAATACCCTAACGGATTATTTCGTCTAGGAACAGGAGCACAATTGATTAAATATTATTTAAAGGATAAGGATCGACAAGTGTATGAGATTACCAAAGATCCTACTTATGAATCTGCGAATGCGACACTAGGCAATATTGCAATATCTTTGAAGTTGGGTTTGATGGGAAGTCCTGAGATAACATCAGCAAACTATGTGATGCCGATTAATAATAACATGGATATTATTACAAGAAAAGGAGTTAACTTATCTGTGTCGTCTGATTTTGAGTTCTTAGCGGGAGCATCATTCCTAATTGAAGAAAATTCAAATGTAACTATAGCAGAGAATGCCAGCTGCTTTGTATATGATGCTCAACAACATCATGTGTTAAATACAACAGGCAAAGCTAATGCCCTTGCTAATACCTACTATAACTATTTTTATGGTGGTGCTCTAAAATGCATCAAGAATCGTCCAGGCGGTGTGCAATATAACCGTGAATCAAATGATCTAGTTAGCGCAACAGGTACAAATCCTGCTGGTACAGCAAAGACGACTAAATTGTTGAAAAATAATGGTAGTATAACAATCAATGGTAAGGTAAGTGGCGCGATTTACACCACAGGCGATGATTCTTCACTTGGTGGTGCAAGAATTATTTCTACAGCCAATGGAAAGATTGCATTATCATCACTATCAAGTACAAAAAAAACATATCAGTTGGTACAGTATAGTGACAATGGAAAAGATGGCGTACTACCTAACACCGTTCCACTTACGTCCGCAAAATTGCTCAATGCGGATGGCTCTTATTCTGCGGGTGCGGGAGAAGGAGACAATGGAAAAGAATATACATATTATCCTACATGGGATAATGGCGAAGGCAAACCTAAAGGCAGATGGGCTAGTAGTTTGCTAGACGGAAACATAGTTGACGAAAACCTACTAGGAAATACGATAATAGCTAAAACACCAAAATCACAAGAGGGTACTATAACCTTCTATCCAAAAACAGGTGAGGGATTGTCGATCAAGAGTTTAAGTGATATGGCATTTGCTACTGATGGCCGCTTTACTAAAAAGGGCGAGGCAACCTTTGTTGATGGTTTAGTAACTATCCCATATACATATTTGCCAACCCAATCCCATGGTGATAATGTAACTGAAACTCTTACGCTGACATTTACTTGTTATAATATTGCTTATAGTAGGGATGAGGATATTACGATGTCAATAGAGTTGACTGCTACGCAAGATTATCAACCAGCATTCCTTGTGAATGAAAAGGCAGATGAAAAGATTACACTGAACTTTGGCGATGTGTTTGTGCATGCCGCATCTGCTGAACAGACGATTTTGATTAATCCAGTTGCGGGCAATGTTACAGATCGCACATATAAAGATGAATCATGGTATGTAACATGGAGCCCTACCACCTTGTCTGTAAATAGTCCATTCGAAATTGTAAGTGGAGATTATTTCAGCGGTGTAAAAGTGCAGTACAAACCAACAACTATAGCGGGTACGAATACAGAGGGCTATCATACACAAACGCTAACAGTTACTGCAAAATATAGCGATGGAGTAGAAACAACCAAAACTATTGTGTTACAAGGTAAACCGTTGCGTGCAGACAACCCATTGCAGTTTGTGGGAGATCGAGAGATACACCCTAACGAAGTGATAGATCCGTTATTTATCTCTACAGGTAATAAGACGGAGATTACTTATACCTATAATGGTGAGGAAACAAGCAATTTAGTCGAGATAATAGAGAGTGGAGAGAACTATAAGTTGCAAGTGAAATCAGGTGCGAATATTATCACTAAACAGGAGATAATAATTAAGGCTTCACAATCGTACAACGATATTACGAATGAGGGATCGGATGAAATAAAGGTAACGATTACTCCTACCGTACAATGGAATTGGTCGAAACTTTATTTTGGTGGAGAATATGACAATGCGGCAGATGTGATAGGTGACGCAGAATATCAAGTTATCTATAACAAAGATTGTGCTACAATTCCCGAAACTAATTTCTATGAGAACGATGATGCCGATCCTGATAAACGTTATTCAGTCACAGTGGGTACTGGCGAAGAATGCACAGCAACATTCAATGTGGTACATGAGGGCGTTACATATACATTCTCGTCTGAAGTGTATGCAGATCCTCGCGTGTTGGATATGTGTATGCGGGATGAAAATGCAGCACGTACATATCGAGATGTTACTATAGAAAGTACCAATGTGAAATATGAAGATGGTATTGTATTCGCCACTACTGAGAGTGCTGGTGCAGCATGGACGATGGAGTTGATTGGTATTCCAGATAAGATGGAATTTGTTCCTCAAGGTACAGGTAAGAGATGGACAATTATGGAGTATGATGGTGCTAACTGGAGTGTAACGTATGCGGAGTCTGAGATAGTATTGAACGCGGGTCAGTCTTTTGTACATAAATTGAAAGCATCTACCCAACAGATACGTGTTGTTTGTTCATCGGGTGCAGAGTCTGGCAAGATTACAGATTTGTGTATATACGCATTGGATGCATCCGTAAGTGCAAATGCTGAAACATTGTATATGCCAATTGTAAGGGATGAAAATGACAATATCACGCAGTCGCAAAAGAGTGTAGTTTTGAGTTATGTAAACCCAACTTCTGATTTATGGTTGAGTGTGGTAGATGGAATGGGTAATATCGTTCCGGATATTGTATTGTCTGGTGCTAATCTTATCGATGGAAAATTGCCAAAAACCACAATAGAAAATATCTATCGCGAAGAAACAATCATAGTGTCAAGTACTCATCCTACAGAAGGCATAGTGTATATGTTGGTTAAAGACAACGCGGATAGTGAAATGCTAAAATTACCTGTTCGTTTGTATAATTATCCGCAACCTTTACCTGTTCGCACTGCGGAATGGAAAGATGAGAATGCTGAAAAGTATTATTTCTATAACGACCTTGAAAATAGTCAAAATGTACAATTTAACGCTGCAACGCAAAAGTTAACATTTGCATCAGTCGGAAATGAACAACGATTCGTAACGTTTGCTTTCCGCGGAGGACCAAGTTATATCAGTTTCGAGTCAACTATAGCTGCAGTGCCTCAAGAAAATGTCAAAGTCGAAGAATTAGTATTGCAAGAATGGTATGATTATTGGACATTAGAGGTAACTGATGGTGAAACCCATCGCTTGGTGGCTAATAGTGTAGAAGCACAGGTAAAGCCAGAGATTACTGCTGAGGTAAAAGATGGTAAGACATATTACCAAATACGCATCGCTATTCCATATACTACGAAGTCTCTGACATTGCAAAACAAGCGTGTTTTGCCTATTGAGGTACAAAATGTTGTGATAGATGGAGATCCAGATTTAGATGTAGTATTAGGTAATCATACTATAGAGCATGAGAGTGAGGCGAACTTCTCAACAGAAATAAAGTCTCGTACGGTAGAAGTAACTGCAATTAATTTGCCTTCTCTCAAAATCTCATGCAATAATCCTAACTTCGTGGTAAAACATGGCGATGTTTCCATAAATTCCACACCTACAGAATTGACCGCTGTAGAATGTCCTAAAGCATTGGGTACATATCAGGTAGGTAATATTAGTTTTGATGTGACATGGAACCGTACAACCTTTGATGCTGTAGATGAAGGCTTACTTATCTTTACTGATGAAAATGACCAGCAACTTGCTATCATCCGTTTGCTAGGAACGGAAGATTATATTTTGGCAGGAAATGCATCCTCAACAGGACTCTATACAGGTTTTGCAGAGAATATAACAGCGCATCCTTTCTCGGATTTCTTCAGTAAGAGTGAGAAGTACAAAGTGGAGAGACATCAGGTGGATTTGACGAATGCATTTGACCAAAATGGCACAGCGCTATTTGATTATTTGATTATTTATGGTGAGACTACTACTGCAGATCAGTCTAATGTGGTAACAGCTCCTTCTGATGCAACAGTAAAGAATGGAACACCGCATGGTAGTAATGCAAAAACACCATACTATATTTATAAAAAAGTGCAACACGCTGGAAAATATGATAGATACCAGTTTGTGTATGATTCAGAGAATGCGAACGTGGGCAATAAGGCTACAATAGAGAATGTACCACATGCCCAGATAGATAGTGAAGAAACAAATTATATTCAAATTTCGGCTAATGAGCAACTCAAAGTGTATGTAACTGGTTTCTGCCCATATGCTACTACTGGATATACGAAACATCAAGAAGGTGTATGGTTCTTCCGAGGTGAGCCTACCGCTCAATTAGATCTATATTTGGAAGATTGCCATATCTATAGTCGTAATAAAACAGAGATAGGATGTAACTCTGGTAAGTTTGATTTTAATAATCCATTCACAGAAGATTATGCACGTGGTTCAGGCGGTGTGTTTGTCTTTGAATGTGATAATGAGGGTGAATATATTGTACCAGAAGCAGATGCCTTCCGAATAAATATTCATACTCGTGGGGAAAACGTACTCAAGAGTAACTATGGTTCTTTCTACGAGATTTGGGGTATGCGTGCATATCAGGTATCTTCACCTATTCAGGTGCATATGGCTAGTGATGAGCATGTCCATAACTCAAGAAGTAATTTGACATTTGATGACTTATGGCCAACAGCTACGCAGCCAGTTCGTACCAATGGTTTCCTCAGTTTGCAGAAATTAGCCAATAATGCGCCATCTATAGATCTTGGTAACCCACTTACCGAGGTTAACTTCCGTGGTGGACAAGTGGAGTTGCAAAATGCACAAAATGTGAGTGATAAGTATAAAACTACATTGGCAATTTCATACCGATCTGGTATTATGGCGGCAGGTGGTGTAGAACTACAAATGGCGTTTGGTATTGGTACGGATGCTGCTACTGAAGGTACTGTTAATTTTTATGATGGTACAATCTCAGTTATTCCAATGAAGGTGAAAGAGTCTGAACGCAAGTTCTATCTAATGGATCCACAAATAGATCAAAATGGTGATACGATTAAGGATGCGAATGGTAATCCTTTGGATTCTGAATGGACTTCTTGCTTGCGTTGTCCACAGCATACGTTTGTCTATGGAGGTTCGATAGGTATGATTCGTACTTGTATGTCGCCAACATCCAAAGGTGGTGCGCCTACTGATGGCAATAAACCATTAGGCCGTTATATATATGATGGAGATAAACTAGGATTGATTTATTATAATAACAATGGAGCTAAACCAATTGGAAATGTAGCTGCTGAAAAATGGTTGGTAAAACCGGATAAATTCCCTACTGATCCTTCATTATTCCAATTGTTGCAGGAGTACTATACTATGAGTGACTATACATATGGATTGAATAGCATTACCCCAGACAAAAATGACAATCTTACTTTCTGGATTCCTGAAGGCTATGCGAATGTGAAAGTGGAAAACGATCGTTATTTGATACCTTGGAAAGCTTGTATGACGCAAATTTCAGCGGAATTGGCACCTGAGTTTGGTGGAGAAGTAGGTGGTGATGTTACCATTGAGAGCAACGAAGATGTAAGCAACTTACTATACTGTCATATAGATGATTATACCCACGCTGTCATTTCAGAACATACTGGAACTTTGCAAGACGATAATATTCAGTATAAATATAAGGCACCGGTGATGATTCCAGAAAACTTTAGTATGCCTGGATTTGAAGTGGGTGGTCAATATATGTACTTAGAACCTAGCAATGTGGGTGATAAAGCATATGAAGTGATTACTCCTACAGGTGGAGACTATAAAATCAACAATAAGGTGTATTATATTACCACGGCGCTTTCTGATACGTGGATGAACTTTACCATGCCATTTGATGTGGAAAATATCTATGTTGTTGAGTCATATCCTGACTTTAAACTAGATAACTATTTGAATGATGAGAATGTTATTGAAAAGTGTATGGCTCAATTCCCAGATTTGGATTTGCAAAAAATCAATTTAGAAGATAATCCATACGCTGCAACTCGTATTTTCCAAGGTAAACATAATGCAGACTTTGCAGCATTCTTTGGTATGACAATGGCTCTCGGTAGTGATGCTTCGTTCGAGGAGATGCAACAAGATTTCTTGGATTGGGCATATCTACAAGATACAAGTGAGGATCTTCCTGATGGTGAGCGCTATACTGGAACCAGAAAAGATTACGATTGGCGAGGAGTATGGCCAATGGTTCACTATGATGGTTCTAATTTTACAACATCTAACTTCTATTTATATGTCAATAATGGAGAATGGAAGACGGATGAATCAGTGTCAGAATTTACTACCAGATGGGAGATAGCTCCTGCTAAAGATCCTGAAACAAAGATTCTTCTCCATAAGAATCAAACGTACTCAATGCTCTTCCCTTATTGTTGGGGATGTGATCAGGATGAGGATCGCGGGTATTGGGATTATTGGACAGGAAAATTCTTGATTTTTGAAAGTACCACTGCTTCTGAAAAGAAACCTCATGAAATTGCTGGTAAAAATGCAGTGTTATCTGATTTTAATGTATCTCCTGTAGAGAGTACTAATGCGCGATTGACAGGAAATAATTCATTTGCTCAAATAAGTTATGGAGACTCTGAACGTGAAGATATGTTTGCATACCAGTCAGCACGTGCAGGAGGAGAATTTATGTCGTTAACATACGAAGAGGAGAACATTGAAACAGGTGTTACTAACATAGTAAATCGCATAATCTATCCTACAAATACTGTTTTACTTACTAACTTTGCAGAACCTGCACAAGTACTTAGCGTGTCACGCGAAGGTAAGATTATGTATCGCAATAATGGCAATGGTGGTAACGGCGATGGCGGCGTGACTACAGGTGGTGGAAATGTGCCTACTGTAGGTGGTGGAAACGACCTCTTTATCACTGCGATTAGTGGTGGTATCAATGTGGCTGTTGCTGCGCCACAACATGTACGCGTGATTTCTTCTACCGGTATAGTTCTCTTTAATGGTATGGTACAATCTTCTGTGAATGTATTCCTACCACTCAACGGAATCTATGTGGTTAGCGGCGAAAACGAAGTACAAAAGATATTGTATTAATCCCTAAGTTATATCAATATCACTCAATAAATCAAGGGTCATCTCCACCCGAGATGACCCTTGAACTTGAAAAATGTTAATGGCTTTTGTTGCATACCTGAAAAAGTTCTATCCCTGCAAGTGAAATCTGTTTGTTAATTTTTTAAGTACTTAATCATTCACAATGAAACAATTTATACGTCTTTCGCTCGTATTCTCCATCCTATGCGCATGCGTGTTGCCAGTGATGGCTTCTACAGATTGTACTGGCTATAAGGATACCTATCCGGATCACTATTGCGATTGCAATAATCCTACCAAAATATATGGTCTGTCCGAACTGCAAGACCTCAACTTCTCTGACTCAATCTGGTTCAAAACTAGCATCACTACCTTCACTAGTGCGGGTATGACTGCCTATCTGTTCTCTGAGTCAGATGTACAAGTGGATATATACCAAAATTGTAGAACCTTCAGCAAGGCATACTCCTTCCTAGTGCCTAAAAACCAAACACGCGATATGGACCACCAAACCATTCTCGACAAATTGGAACAGAATGGCGTCAGTGGACTCAATGCTGCCATCTATGTACTTTTCTATCCCGTGCAAGATGGTGCTGATTGCCGTCTCATGTGTTATCCATACAATACAGGTCCTAACTCTACAGCCGCTGACCCATTGCCAATGCTCGTAGGTATGACCTATGTTAGCTCCCATGCACACGATGTGTATGAACTCAAAGCGGAGAATATCCCTGCATCGTGTTTACTATATACCCAATGGGTGGAAGAGAATGATTCTCCTTGCTATATGTATGTCACCCGTGGAAATGCAGAGGACGGAGAAGTGGTGGCGGAGCATGATTTCGTATCTGCAACGTCTTACTTTCATTTTGATAAACAATTGTTAGAAGAGGTTCGCACGTCTGGCGAATCACTCTACTTGCATTTCGATCATGATGAAACAGCTGCTGGACGCATTGTAACCAAAGAGGTAGGGATCAACTACGAAATGACCGATATTCATATTTGCCAAGGCAAAACATGGGAATACAACGGACAGGTATATACCTCTTCTGCCATCATTCCTTACGACACCATATGGGCTTCAGATATCAAGATGAGTGTCTATGCATACAACCTAATTGTAGATACTCCAGAGGTACAAAACGATACCCTTGCACTACGCAATACCGAGCTCCCATATCTCTATCGCGGGCAAGAAACTATTCATACATTCGGCGATTATCAGTTCTTGATTCAGACACCTGGCGAATGCGACGAACGAATAGATCTTCATGTGAAACATCTACTCACTACTATTACCAATGTAGTAGATACCACCCTTTGCCAAGGCAAACTCTATCAGTCGCCAGATGGCAAACTTTATCAAAATGATGTGACGCTCATTGATTCAGTATATACCGACAATGGTGATACACTTTATATTACTCAAACCAATGTCTATTTCAGCGCACTAGATATATTGTATGATACGTTAGCAGTCAAGAAGAGCGCACTGCCAATCCGTATGCATGGTACCGTAGTGGCGGATTTTGGTGACTATCGTTTCTTAGTCTATGACAACAACGATTGTCCCGATTCGCTCTATATGCATATTTATCATGATCTAACCACCATACGCAAGGAGGTGGAGAAGATATTTTGCGAAGGTGCTGAATATACCCACAATGGGGTAGTGTACACCTCCTCCGTAACGCTCGTAGATACCGTCTTTACCGACAATGGCGATACGCAGACTATCACTACTACCCATGTGCTGTTCGTGACCGACGAATTGCAATATGATACGCTATCGCTCCGACAAGCGCAACTACCATATGATTACAGAGGCGAGACTATTCCTGATTTCGGAGAGTATGACCTTACTTTTGAGTATGGCGAATGTGATCAGCGACTCCATCTGACAGTCAACCATCTCGTAGATACCATCTATCAAGTGGTGGATACAGCAATGTGCCAGGGCAAATCGTATGTTATGAATGAGCAATCTTATACCATAGATACCACTCTGGTGGCTCTATCATGGCCTCATCCTGATACGTTGCTATCGACGACTATCAATCTGATATTTATAGCCCCAGAGGCGCAATCCGACACACTTTCCTTGCTCACTACCGAATTGCCATACCTCTATCGCGGTCAGGATACCATCGCGCAATTTGGTAATTATGACATTACGATTCATACAGATGGCGAATGCGACGAGCGCTATGCACTGCATGTTTATCATCGTGTAGATACAGTTCGTGCAAGCATTGATACTACCCTTTGTCAAGGTCGTATCTATCCATATAGAGATGGCTTGTCTATCACTACTGATACCGCATTCGTAGATACGACGCAAGTTAATGTGGATACATTGAAGATTACCTCGGTGAATGTTTTCTTTACCCAACCTGAAGCGCAATACGATACGCTCTATCTCAAGACGACAGACTTACCATATGTAATTTATGATCAGTGTGTTATACCTGTAGGAGGATTGGATAAGGATTATGAATATGTAGTACATCAGCCAGATGTTTGTGATGCGTATTTCGTAGTATATGCGGCACACGATATAGATACGATTTATCAGACTCTAGATACTACTCTTTGTCAGGGTAAAGTGTATGAATATCAGGGGAATACATATACAACCAATTCTACGATCAGAACGGCAGAGTTTGTTCATCCAGATACCTTGCAGATTACCAGTTTGAATCTAATTTTCGCAGCCCCAGAATCTCAACCGGATACGCTGGCGTTGCTTACCACCGAATTGCCCTACCTCTATCGTAATCAAGAGACAATAGATCGGTTTGGAAATTACGATATAACGATTCATTCAGACGGCGAATGCGACGAGCGTTACAACCTATTTGTGTATCATCGTGTGGATACCATCAACCAAGTAGTAAATACTACTGTATGTTATGGAGCAAGTTTTGAATATAACGGAAAAACCTACTTCTCGGATCAGGCATTCGTTACGGAAACTCAATTGAATGAGGATACTGTCATACTACAAGGTATTTATTTCCATGTGGACACCGAACCAATGGCTATCTATGATACTTTGGGCTTGAAGATGAGCCAATTACCATATACCTATATGTGGCCCGATTATACAGATGTAGTGGTACGAGATTTTGGGGACTATGACTACGAATATACCAACTATACGACTTGGTGTATCGAGCATGCTTATTTGCATGTTTATCACGATGTAGATACAATTACCAATATAGTGGATACAACCCTTTGCGAGGGACGAATCTTCCTGTATGATGGAGTGGAGTATGTGCAATCTACGGTATTGCAAAATAGCGAGAAGGTAGATGAAGATACTTGGAAAGTGACAGTCACCAATCTGTTCTTTGACGCGCCTGAAATGGAATACGATACAGTGGTAGTGACTGCAAGTCAGCTTGCGACGGGCTATTATTATGCTCCAGCAGATACGATGGTGTATGCCGCAGGGGATTATGTGTATGAGATTTTGCAGTACGACGAATGTACACGCTTGATAACCCTTACAGTAAAGACTACTGTGGCAACTTCTGTAGATAATCTTCTCGATTCTAGTGATGTCAAACTCATCTTGCGCGATGGTATAATTTATATCCTTCGCGATGAGCAACGATACACATTATTGGGCGAGAAACTCTAATCAATAAACATAAAAGTTATTCAATCTAGAGGCACTGCTATGCGGTGCCTCTGTTTGTGTAGCCTCTAGATGTGCTTACGATAGGCTTACGAAGTGCTTACGATGTCCATACATGGTCGCGAAATTAACAAGTAATTTGGTGTAGGGTGTAAGGTGTAAGAGGGGAGTGATAGGATTTTATGATTTTTTTTTACTAAAATCTTTGATTTTATTTGTGTATTTGCAAAAAAAGTAGTAATTTTGCAGATTATTTACTATGCGGTTTTATACGCGTTTTTTACACGCGCGCGTATGCATAAGGTAATAGGCTGTTTGAAAAAGAATTAACTAATTGATAATAAATAACTAAAATAATCAAAACAATGCGTAAATTTTTACTATCTACTGTCGCGATGATGTTTTCTGTAGTCATGTTGGCTGCAGGTTCTGGCGATGGTAAGTCAAAAGCGAACGCGAGTGACTTTAATTGGGTAGATGGCCATGAGCATGTAGGTACTGCATGGTATCGTGTTGACTTGTCACAAATTAATGGCATGGTTGACCCTACTTTGGCGCTCTATCTGACCAACCTGACAGATGAGTCTGTTAAGGTTAATGT
>JAEIGA010012082.1_pt1 | contig 13102 bp, 9 predicted proteins | sample 9270691 | NCBI WGS metagenome assembly JAEIGA01 (sample SAMN17057246, study PRJNA624740) | gut metagenome | biome: biome; isolation source: fecal sample | host: Bos grunniens | place: China: Xizang | collected 2019 | reverse complement strand
TCTCCGGTGCCGTGAGTCAGTTTCAACATGACGGGTTCGACAGAAGATTTCTCGACTTCGCTCGAAATGACATTAGACGCTCCTCGCAATGACGTATATGATGTCGGATAGCCTGACACATAGTTCATCACCTTTGACACTTCGTAGCCCTCAGGATTATTCTGAGGTGTATCCATATAACGCTCTGTATAATGCGAGTCATAGAGAGCCCAGTCATAAACGCCACCGCCGGCAATTCCATAGTGGAACTTGTCTGAAGCCTGCATCAGAAGCATACAGGTCATGGTTCCGCCAAATGAGAATCCCTCGACACCGATCTTGTCTCCGTCTACATATGGAAGGGACTGCAGCCATGAAGCCCATGCACAGAAGTCCTTTACCTCCCATACTGTCAGCTGGCGATAGATCATATCAAGGCCAGCACGTCCGTTGTGACCGGCAGCACGAGGATCCACTGTGATCTGAATGATGCCATTTTCAGAATACCACTGATTAGACGCATTCGGAGTCACCCAGCGGTCACGCACCATCGGAGTATTCGGACCGCCATAGATATCTACATGTACAGGATATTTCTTAGCCGGGTCAAAATCCTTCGGATAAACGATCGTTCCTGGAAGTCTGAATCCATCCTCCGTCAAAATAGTAACTATTTCGCCCAAAGCATACTTTGATGAATCATATTCAGGTCCGCGTCTGTCTGCCACAAGAATATGCTCAGGACTGAAGCGTGCTCCAAGGTAGTCCGGGCCGATGCGGCCACGATCTGGAGCACAGATACAATAACTTCCGTCTGACTCCCATCCGCCTTTGGTCTGGAATATTCCTATCCTGTCAGGAGTCTGAAGGTTTGAATACGAGGCCACAAAATATTTTCCATCCGGAGAGAACGAAATGCCTGTAGCATTATAGTCAGGATGGGTCAGAGCCCAGATCCTGCCCTTCTTGTCAACCTTGTAGAGAGCCTGCTTTGCTACACGCTCACGTTTTGCAGTGAAGTATACCTCACCATTCTTCTCATCCACGCGTACGATAGACACATTCCAGTTAGGTCCATCTGTAAGACGACGGAAAGTCTTTCCATCATATGAGAGGAAATATATCTGCTGCCAGCCTGTCTCGAACTCACGGGCCATATAAAGTCCGCTTTCAGTGAACACAACACCTTCAAACCAGTTGAGCCAGGTCTTGTAAGTCTCATTGTAGACATGACGTTTCGAGCCATCAGCCACACTGACTGCATACAGGTCAATGGTATTCTGAAGTCTAGGCATACGTGCTATGAAGAACTCCTGCGAATCCGGTCCCCAGAACGGAATTCCGAAATACTGGTCATCGGACGGATTGAAATCCGCCCATGTAGTCTTATTGTTGTCAAGATCGACGATTCCAATCTGTACCTGAGGGTTAGTCTGGCCAGCCTTCGGATAGCGTGTCTCGCTGAGTGATCCGCCAAGGGCGAGATCTGTCACGCGAGGACTCTGGGACTGAGAAACCGCAGCCTCTGGATTTGCAAAAGCTGAATAGATCGGGAACATAGGCACCTGAGAATTGTCAAAGCGGTAGAAACCTATCTTCCTGCTGTCCGGAGACCACCAGAATGCCTTATACCTGGACGGACGGCCAAGAATTTCCTCATAGTACACCCATGAGGCATAGCCGTTCAAAATAACATCAGAGCCATCAAATGTCAGACGTGTCTCCACTTCTGTTGCAATATCCACTACATAAAGATCGTTATCACGTGTGAATGCCAGTTTTGTCTGGTCCGGCGAGTAGGTCAGGTTTACTGCCCCCACAGGATTGATCGGAAACTCAGAATATTTAGCCGGAGCCATCACATCCTCTGTGCGCTTGCCTGTGCGTGCATTTACAGAAAATGCCGTAGTGTCGGCATAAGTTCCGTCATAAGTAAAGATCACATCGTCAGCATCAAGCCACTTCCACCTAAGCGGAATCGGATTGAATTCCTGAGCCATAGCTCCAACGGTCATCAGCGCCGCCAATGTCGCCACAATAATTCTCTTCATATTATATTCCTTTAAATTTCGGTATTAAGATCCTTCGCTTCGCTCAGGATGACAGTTATAATTTCAGAATGACAGTTATAATTTCAGAATGACAGTTATAATTTCAGGATGACATTAATACTATTCTGCGAACAGTTCATCTTTGAAGTTTACCAGGTAGACCTTCTCGGTTGCACGGGTCATTGCAGTGTAAAGCCACTTGAGGTCATCCACCGTAAGCTCTTCCTGCCAGAAAGGATTGTCAATGAAGACACATTTCCACTGGCCTCCCTGTGACTTATGGCAGGTTATGGCATTGGCGTACTTCAGTTGCAGGGCATTGTAGTACTTGTCTTCACGCACGGCCTCATAACGTTTCTTCTTAGTCGTGATATGAGCATAATCCTCATTCACACCCTGGTACAATGCATTAGACTGTTCATAAGTCAAGGACGCACTCTCAGACTCCAGAGTATCCAGAATCACCTTCGCAACAATCTCCTGATCGCCATAGTCAGGGAAGGATATGCGCGCCTGGGCGAAATGAAGCCCGTATCGTTCCTCAAACTTTGAGATCTTTTCAAGCTTTGCAATATCACCGTTGGCTATATAATCCATGCCTTCAATCCCCTCGACAAACTGATAGCAGTTCTTCACAATCATAAGTTTGTCATCACGCACCAGTCTGTCCTCCTTGAACTGAACGGTAGAGCGTACGCCTAGGTTATACTTTATCGCCCTCTTGTTCGAGCGGCACAGGATTATTGTCTCATCCTCCCCATAAGATGCATAGGCATCTGATATCTTCTCTATAAGATCACCGCCACCAATCCTTTCCACATCATCGAAAGAGCCCACTTCCAGCTGCAGGTCACATATATCCATAACCCCAGGACCATTCTCCAGTTCGAGGATAAGCTGCCGTATCAGTGTTGCATTGTACAGAACTCCAGACTCCTTCTGCTGACGCACGACAGTCGAAAGTTCGGCAAAACTTACTCCCCCCATCATAGCCATATAGTCCCTCAACAGGGCCGGACTGGCATCCAAGCCGACAGGAGGAAGCTGCGCGGAATCACCGATGAGGATCACCTTGCACTCCGCTCCCGAACGCACAAATGCAATCAGGTCATCCAGAAGATTGCCGGAGCCGAAACTGGATGTCGACGGCTGCTGACCTGCATCAATACCGATCAGAGAGACCTCGTCTACTATGAAAAGCGTATCCTTGTCCTTGTTTGGCGCAAGGGAAAACTGACCGAAACCGTCACCACCTACAGACTTCTGTCGGTAGATGTGCTTATGTATTGTAAATGCAGGCTGCCCCGCATATGAAGAAAGGACCTTTGCGGCACGACCTGTAGGTGCAAGAAGCACACACTTGGTCTGAAACTCCTTCATTACAGAAATGACCGCTGATATGGCGGTAGTCTTTCCCGTACCGGCATATCCGTTCACCACAAGGATGTCATCATCATCAGAGCTCACAAATTCAGAGACTTTCCTCAGAAGTCCTTCCTGACACGAAGTTGGATGATGAGGGAAACGGGATAAGAATGATGTATATAGAAAGTCACTCCTACCCATATTACCTACGCTTGAAAATCATCGATAAAACTACAAGTATAGGAAATATCTCCACACGACCTAAAAACATGTCGAATGAGTATATGAATTTAGCCATGACCGGCTGAGCCGAATAATTGTCAAGGCATCCGAGTTCACCAAGACCAGGACCCACCGATCCGATGGATGCAACTACACCTGAAAAGGCAGTAGCTGGATCGGAGCCGCAAAGCATGACGCCAATTACGGAAATAAATATAGCGAACACATATACGACAATGAACATCATCACGGCATTCACAGAACCTTCTGTAAGGTTCTGACCGCTCATACGCACAGTACTTACTGAAGAAGGATGAAGCCTGCGCTTTATCTCGTGTCCTATCGCCTTGAATGCAATCACTATACGATCCACCTTGATACCTCCCGTAGTCGAGCCCGAACAACCGCACTGGAATGACACGAAAATGAGTACAATACCAGCCAATGCCGGCCATGTGGCGTTATCACATATGGCAAATCCTGCTGTGGACATATAACTGATCACAGTAAAAGACGAATCCATTGCTGCATTTCCCCATGAATCATAGCCACCTTGAGTCATCAATGAGATCATGATGATGACGGAACAGACTAATATTGACCCGAAATAATACCTGACTACAGCATTGTTCATCGGCTTCAATGACCCTGTCACAATCACTGCATATATAAGCCCGAAATGCATGGCACCCACAGCCATGAGGACCATCACTATACCATTTATGAGCTGGGAATCATAATAACCTATGGACAGATTTCTGGTACTGAATCCTCCTGTTGCTGCAATGCTGAATGCATGATTTACAGCATCAAACAATGACATCCCTGCAGCCCATAGAGAGAAGAATGAAATTACGGCAAGGCCGATATATATATACACAATGATTCTGATCACCTTGCTGGAATTGTACTTGTAGCCTCCTTTTGAGAGGGAAGACATCTCCATGTTTGTGAGCTTCATACGGTATGGGCTGGCCTGGGGAAGGACAAGGAGAAGGAAAACCACGACTCCCAGACCTCCGATGAAATGTGTGGAGGACCTCCAGAACAAAAGACTCTTCGGCAGCGCCTCAACATCGTTCAGGATCGTAGACCCTGTCGTGGTATATCCTGATACGCTCTCGAACCAGGCATTGATGATTGTAAACTCACCACCCCATATGATATATGGCAGCATTCCGAACACAAAGGATAACAGCCAGGCAAGGATGATGGTTACAAATCCATCCTTAAGCGACATCTGGGGAGCAGATTTGACGAAAATGAAAGGAAACGCTCCGACCAAGGCTGTCAGGATACAGCTTATCAGAAGAGGAGTAAAGCCTGAATCCATCCCGTAAAACACTGATACGGCAACAGACATCAGCATAAACAAGGCACTGACCAGCAATGCCTTGCCCACATTAAGGGTTATCGCTTTCAGATTCATTTTTCCTCTTTCAGATTTTTGACACGCTGCTTGAGTTCAATGTTTTCCTCAACAATCTCTGTGACGCCGGCATTTATATCCGCCAGATGATCCTCACCTTCCATGATATAGCCATAACGTTTACCGGTTGCCTTATATGCATTTATTCCCTCGGCAATCCTATACATCGGATTGACATAATTGGAAATGGTAAAGTACATCAGCAGCATTACCAGCAGCAGGCCTGCACAGACACATACAACACCTGGTATAATACTGCGATAGAAGCTTGCATCGAAGTTCAATGAGTTATCATGCAGTTCCTTATGAATCGCAGAATTCAAGTCATTCATATCATGACAGAACTCATTGTATGCAGGCTGCAGTGTACCGAAAAACCATTCGCCGGTATTAACCGTATCGGCAAGAAACACTTCATCGAATTTCTGTGATGTCATTATGAAGTTATCGAACGACGAATCTACTTTCTGAACCACAGGTAGGGTACTTTCGGCAGTAATTGAATTTTTGAGCGAATCGGACTGGGACATGAAGTAATCCTTATTGAAATCAGGCATTATGCTGATTTCATTCTGGATCACCACAGCAAGCATCTGGTGGTTATATTCTTCAGTGATATCCGAAAGTTTCTGAGACAAGGTAATGCTTCTGATGTTCTCAGATATAAGATCAGATACATAGTCACTGATTCTTCTGTATTCCAAAATAGATATCACTCCTGAAAGCACCAGAATGACCGCCAAAGTTCCTAAAGAAAACACAGCCTTCTTCCTGATTGAAGGCTTGTTCTTTTTCCTACGTCTGAATAATCCGAATGCCATAAAATTCATTTTTACATTCTGCAAACTTACATAAAAACTTTTAGTTTTTACGTTATTTTATATCCGGGAGTATTATTTTTGTTAAATTTGCTTCTAAGAACCAACAATAGAAGATATGAAATATTTTTGCACCCTTATCATGGCCGCACTTGCAAGCGCCAATATTTTCATTGCGTGCGGCAATAATACCAAAGACAACAAGAAAGCAGAGGTCATAGAACTGAATTCTGAAGACTTCAACAAAAAGGTATATGATCTCGACGCAGAGACTCTGACATATCTGGGAGATCTTCCAGCAATAGTGGACTTCAATGCATCATGGTGCGGTCCATGCAGAAAAATCGCACCTATCCTTGAAGAACTTGCAGCCGAGTACAGCGGCCAGATTGTCATTTACAAGGTTGACGTGGACAAATGCGGAGACATTGCCTCAGCATTCGGCATCCAGTCAATTCCGGCACTGCTCTACATCCCGTTGGATGGAGACCCACAGATGACAGTCGGTTCACGTGGCAAGGCACAGTTCAAGGAGGAAATACAAAAGATGCTTTTGAAGAAATAGCATAAACTCATGAAAGAATATTCTGCAGACATTATAATAATCGGTGGTGGGGCTGCTGGATTGATGGCTGCTGTCGGAGCAGCCAGTACATTGAATGGATCAGGAAAGGTCGTCGTTCTGGAAAAGATGCCGCGCCCCGGCAGGAAGATCATGATCACAGGAAAGGGACGTTGCAACTTCACAAATGCAAAGCCTTGGAATGAATTCAGCGCACATATACATCCGAAGCCAAATTTCCTTAAACCCGCATTCTACAACCTCAGTTCGGAAAAGTTGATTGACTTCCTGTCCTCATACGGAATGGAAAGCGTCATCGAGCGCGGTGACCGAGCATTCCCGGCATCTCACCTTGCATCTGACGTGGTCGACACATTGGTAAGGGCAGCAGAGCAATCTGGAGCTGACATCATATGCGGATGCGAAGTCAAGGACATCACTTGTCATCCTGAGCATTCCCCATATCATCCTGAGCATTCCCCATGTCATCCTGAGCGCAGCGAAGGATCTTTCCACCTCACATGCACAGACGGCACAGGATATTCCTGCAGAAAGCTCATCATATGCACCGGCGGACTATCATACCCTAAGACAGGATCTACAGGCGACGGTTACAGATGGGCCGAGGGAATGGGTCACAAGATCAGGCCGTTGTTCCCTTCGTTGACTGCTGTGGTGCCTAAAGGTTATAAAGATCTCTCGACTTCGCTCGAGATGACAAAGAAGGGACATATACATCGAAACGACCCACTGAGCGAAACAGGGCAGATGCTATGCGGCAATCAGCTGAAAAATGTTGGGCTGACAATGTTTATCGACGGAAACGAGGTTCAGAATGAGTTCGGAGACCTTGACTTCACAGACGGCGGCATCGAAGGCCCCATCGGATTCAAGGTGAGCAGAAAATGCGTGAATGCCATCATAAATGGATCTAAGGTTACGGCTACGCTTGACCTTAAGCCGGCTGTGGAAATCGAAGACCTCACTGTGCGCATCAACACTCTTTGGAACGAAATTTCAAAAGACAAGCGCAACGCTCAGAAGCTTTACAAGGACAGATTCAGAATACTGCTGACAAAGGTATTGCCTATGTCACTTATCCCGGCATTCGTCAGATATCATCCCAATGCAGACCACAAGACCCTGAGCAAGGCTCTGAAGAACTGGAAATTTGACATCGAGGGGTATGTAGGATATGAGAGATGTGTCGTGACTGCCGGAGGTATATCCCAGGAGGAAGTCACTCCTAAGACTCTGGAATCCAAGCTCATACCGGGCTTATACTTCGCAGGGGAAGTGCTTGATCTTGACGCTGACACAGGCGGTTATAACCTCCAGGCTGCATTCTCTACAGGATATCTTGCCGGCATCAATGCCGCTAAATGACTCCTGAACCGATCATTTCTACAGAGGTGTCTTTGGCGCGAGTCTCCAAAGATGCCTCTACCGGTTCATACCAGGCTGCAAACTGACCTGACGTGATACCTCTTTGAGGAGTATCGAAATGAATATACAGACCGTTCTCACGCATTATCAGGGTCGCATCCTGAAGGGGCTGGCGGTAGCGTATGCGCACGCGGTATCTGCGGCACTCTCCCACAGCCATTCCAAGGTCTTCCCTGATCCAATGAATCTCGGCCGGATCTATGCGCAGACAACTACGGGAAAGGCCCTTATGTGTGTGTCCCTCACCGACATAGATGATGTTCTGCGGAATATCGGTCTCGATGACGAAAAGAGAATCCTTGTGACCTCCCACATTCAATCCTTTTCGCTGGCCAATCGTATAGAACTGAGCTCCATCATGCTTTCCGACAATCTTACCATAAGGATTTTCCTTATAACGGGTCTTCTTGATGTGCTTTCTGCCGCTTCTATAAGTTTCTGTTTCGAACCGGATATCATATACCACAGGTTGAGAGAGTCTCAGCAGATCATTATCTGAAAGCTGTTCGATTTTCGAGAGATCGAAAGGACAACCTGACTCAATCACGGGCACTGCCTTATCCTCAGATACATAATCCGTAATCATCTTTACCTCAGCATTACCATCCTTCAAGAGAGCCTCGAGGGTAGATCTTACAAAATCATACTGCTCATTTTCAGCATAATACGCATCAAACACCTCAACTATATCACCCTCACAAGGCTTGAGTTTCTGCTGAAGAAATGTCGGAAGATCCACCTTGCCTACAAAGCATATTCCCTGAGAATCCTTTTTGTCAGCAGACGGCAGATCAGCCTCATGCGCAAGACGACGAACTTCAGGTTTTTCAATGTCTCCTATCGGGAACATGGCCTGCGAGAGCTGCTCCTGGGTCAGCTGGCAGAGGAAATAGCTCTGATCCTTGTTCGGATCGGCTCCGGCAAGGATACGATATACCTCTTTACCATCGTCCCCTACAATTGTTTCCTTACGGCAATAATGCCCGGTGGCGACAAAGTCCGCACCAAGCTTCTTGGCACAGTTAAGGAAGGCATCAAACTTTATCTCCCTGTTACAGAGGACATCCGGATTCGGAGTACGACCTTTTTCATACTCATCGAACATATAATCCACCACTCTCTTGCGGTATTCTGCACTAAGGTCAACAAAATAGAACGGAATACCTATCTTACGGGCAACCATCTCTGCGACAAAACGGTCTTCCTCCCACTCGCAATCTCCATGCAGAGTTGTGGATGCATCATGCCAGTTCTGCATGAAAAGCGCAAACACATCATACCCCTGACGCTTGAGAAGGAGAGCCGCAACACTGGAGTCAACGCCTCCGGAAAGCCCTATACAGACCTTGATTTTGCCGTTATCTGCCATAAAACAGGTATTTATGAATAAAAAGTATTATATTTGTAAGGTGTGCAAAGATAACTCAAATAAACAGTTATGACAAACAAAGAAATCAAAATCGCCTATCAGGAATTCCAAAGTCTCGAAGAGCTTGAGGCAAAGGACATGGAGCTGGCACAAGCTGCGGTAGAGGCGACAGAACTGGCATACGCGCCTTATTCGAAATTCAACGTAGGAGCAGCAGTCCTTTTTGAGGACGGCGTCATAATAAAAGGTTCAAACCAGGAGAATGCTGCATATCCTTCAGGACTCTGCGCAGAAAGAACGGCTCTTTTCTATGCGAGCGCAAGCCGCCCGGACAAGGCCATGACCGCTATCGCCATAGCAGCAGCACAGAACGGAGTTCTTTGCCAGACCCCTGCAACCCCTTGCGGAGCATGCCGTCAGGTAATGGCGCAATATCAGCTCAAGAGCGGTCTTCCGATGAGTGTTCTGCTTGTAGGCGCACACAAAATATGGAAATTCGAGAAGGTCGATGACCTGCTTCCTCTAATTTTTGACAGTATTTAGGTAGTTATTTTTGCTGGTTTGTAAAAATTGTCTACCTTTGCAGCCGGGTAAGTCTTACACGACCAGCTCCCTCTGAATTCCCCCAGGACTTGACCGTAGCAAGGGTAGGAGGTCGTAGCGGTGCGATGTAATCAGCTTACCCTTTTTTCGTATATAGACATTTCGTCAACAATAATTCTCAAACATATGAAACGCACATTGGTTTTCCTTGCCTTCCTGGCAGGCACACTCAGCGCAAACGCACAGATTCTCTGGAAAGTTTCAGGCAACGGGCTTCAGAAGCCGTCATACATCCTCGGAACCCACCATGCCGCATCAAAGGACATATGCGACAGCATATCAGGATTCAATGACGCTTACGCATCCATCGAGCAGGTCTATGGAGAGGTTGACACGAAAGAAATGAATTCTGCGGCAACGCAGATCAAGATGATGCCCCACATGAAGATGCCTAAAGGCCAGACCTTGTCATCACTCTATACAGAGGAACAACTGAAGAAGATTGACGACTATATCACACCTTTGCTTGGAATGGGCGTCAATGCATTCGACAAGATAAAACCGGCAGTACTTTCTGCGAGCATTCAATTGACCATTATAATGAAGATCTATCCCGAATTTGACCCGGCCAAGGGCATCGACTCGCAGATGCAGACTATGGCCAGAAAAGACAAAAAGTCAGCCCTGGGACTTGAGACAGTGGACTTCCAGGTAGATCTTCTTTACAACTCCCCACTTGAAGAGCAGGCTGCCGAGCTTCTTGAAATGGTTGAAGAGGGGCAGGAGACTGAGGAAATGATTATCGATCTGACAAACCGCTATCTCAAGCAGGACCTTCCGGGACTGTGGGAGCTCATGCAGAAAGACTCCGAGCCGGAAGAGCTGGAGAAGCTGGTATACAGCCGCAACAGAAACTGGACTGCACAGATGAAGGAGATCATGCCACAGACCCCTACAATGTTCGTCGTAGGCGCAGGACACCTCCCTGGCGAACAAGGCCTTATCAAGCTTCTGGAGCAGGAGGGCTATAAGCTTGAGCCTGTCTGGTAAAGATCCAACCAACCTAAAGCACCTATGAAAACCTTAAATCTGCTGTTTTACATCCTCTTGTTAATGCTGGGAGCATACCCGGCGGAAGCACAAGTGGAACAGGTTCTCACAGAACTGGACAAGTACATCGAGACCAGCGACACCTACATTAAAGAGAAGAATTATCGTATAAACAGACTCAGAAAAAGGCTACAGGAACTTTCCATTGAGAAGCAGGAACAGACCGCATTCGACCTGAACTATGAATTGTTTGAAGAATACCAATCCTTCAAATATGACTCGGCATACTTTTATGCCAACAGGTCCTTGAACATGGCAAGAAGAATGGGCGACAGCGACAAAATGGTCAGGGCCCAGTGCGCAATTGTGTTCTGTCATATGTCATCCGGTCTCTTCGTCGAAGCATTCAATGAAATGGAGAAAGTCAACCTGTCAGGTGCTTCGACAATGACCAAAGCCAACTATTACGCTTTATATAACAGATTGTACTATGATGCATCGGACTTCAACAACTCCGAAGAGTGGAGTCATCTGTATACTGAGCAGGGAACAGCATACGCCGATTCGTTAAAGGCAATCGTGCCTACCGACAGTTACGAATACGCATTTGCCCAAGCCCAATGCCAGATCAAGCATTGGCACTATAATGAGTGCATCGGCTCATACAAAAGGATTCTTCAGGATTTTGAGATCAGCGCACACAACAAGGCGATCATAAATTCCAGCATCGGAGGAGCATATAGAATACTTGAACAGAATGACAGTGCTGTGGTATACCTGGCCAAGGCTGCAATCAACGACATTGAGTCTGCCACGAAAGAAACGACAGCACTATACAGGCTCGCTGAAATTCTCTGCGAAAGAGGAGACACTGAAAGGGCATATACCTATATACATACCGCCCTTGCCGATGCTGACTTCTACAATGCCAGACACAGAAAGCTGAGCATCAATCCCCTTCTGCCGATCATCGAGCAGGCCCGCCTTGACGCCATAACAAAACAGAAAAATCAGATGGTGACTATAATGTGGCTCTGCATAGCGCTCATTGTGGTCCTTCTGGCCGGCACGACTGTAATCCTCAAGCAGAACAGAAAGCTCAAGAGAAGAACCAGACAGCTGGGAGAGGCGAACAAGATCAAGGAAGAGTACATCGGACACTCCTTCTACGTCAATTCTGAATTCATTGCAGAAGTGGAAGAACTATACAAGACCATCAACCAGAAAATCACAGCACACCAGTATGATGATTTGCGGGATGTCTCGAAACTGTCGAAGATAAACAAGAAAAGGGAAAGCATGTACGAGTCATTCGATAAGTGCTTCCTGAAGCTGTTCCCTTCGTTCATCATCGAATATGCCAAGCTGTTCCCGGAAGGATATATCGACCCTAACTCCACTACCCTGACTCCGGAGATGAGGATATTCGCACTGATCCGACTCGGCATCAACGACAGCGAACGAATCTCAAAATTCCTCAACTATTCAGTCCACACGATCTATACATACAAGACCCGTGTAAAGACAAAAAGCATCGTTACAAACGAAGAATTCGAGGCCAGAATCAAGTCCGTCGAGATGATTTAGAGCTAAATTCCATTAATACAAACCGCTGATAATCAGTTATACAACACATTGATTATCAGCGGTTTTTCTTATATGCTTCCCAAATAACATTAATACAACACCTTAATATTTTCTTTTACGCGCATAAAAAGAGGAAATTTGTTATACGATAAAACACATTAACAAAACACTAACCAAAATCTTATGAATCGCTTATTAGCCTTATTTGCGGGAATCATGCTTTCCGGCATACTCTCGCTTTCAGCAGTCGCTCAGAGCGGCTATGAGGTTAAGGGAAATGTCGTCGACGAGTATGGTCCGGTGGTTGCAGCAACTGTTCTCGAACAGGGAACAACAACCGGAACTTCGACTGATATCGACGGTTATTTCTCTCTCAAGGTTTCAGGTCCGGATGCAGTCATCGAAATCAGCTGCATAGGATATGCAACTCAGACCTTCATCGCTTCAGCAGTCCCTTCAAAGATCGTCCTGTCAGAGGACACAATGTTCCTGGAGGAAACAGTCGTGATCGGATACGGCTCTCTCAGCAAGAAGGAACTCTCAAGCTCAATCGTACAGGTGGGCAAGGAGGATCTCTTCAAGGGAGCGATGAACAATCCTATGGAAATGCTTACAGGTAAAGTTGCCGGTCTTAATGTGACTACTGAGGCTGCTGCAAACCCTAACTCAAGCTCAAGCCTT
>JAEIGA010012081.1_pt1 | contig 13102 bp, 6 predicted proteins | sample 9270691 | NCBI WGS metagenome assembly JAEIGA01 (sample SAMN17057246, study PRJNA624740) | gut metagenome | biome: biome; isolation source: fecal sample | host: Bos grunniens | place: China: Xizang | collected 2019 | reverse complement strand
TATTACTACCTGTATGCTGCCATTGCCAGCGTCAATAATGCCTTGGAAAAGGCAACTCTCCTGCAGGATCAGGAGGCAGTTGCCCCGTATGTTGCCGAACTCTATGCGATGCGTGGACTTTTCCACTTTCATCTGGCCACATACTTTGCTCCTATTCCGACATCCGGAAATCCTAATACAAACGGTATCGTGTTGTCTGACAGAGTGTTTGATATTGATCATATCGGCCAAAGAGCAGATCTTGATGCGACCTACGAGTTCATTGTCGCAGATTTTACAAGGGCTGTCGAGAGTGGCCTGAATAAAGAACGCAAAACCGGCCATATCAATTATTGGGCGGCACTTGCCCTGCGCGCCAGAGCCAATCTTTATCGAGGCAATTATGCCGCCGCTCTGTCAGATGCGGTTGAGGTGATTTCGGACTCTCCTTATTCGCTTTATTCGATGGAAAACTATGCGAAAGCATGGTCGCAGGAGGGTGCGGATGAGATGATTTTTGAGTACCTCCAGACCGATGTCTACAACGCTCAGAGATATGCTCCCGGATACTATACTTCTCCTCTTGGATATTCTGAATATGGCGTGTCGGAGTCTTTTTATAACTGGTTAATCTCCAATCCTTTAGATGTGCGCTCGAAGATGGTTGCAGACTGCATGCAGGCGCCGGAATCCGAGCCTGACTATCATGTCGGATATTACCCTTTGAAGTACCCTGGAAACATGGGTGCATCGGTGTCGGCATATACTAACAACATCAAGGTCATCAGGCTCTCGGAAATCTATCTTATCGCAGCCGAATCTGCCTTGAAGGAAGGCGCTGATGCATCTGCATATCTGAACGTTTTACGCACGAACAGAATCGGTGGTTATGTCGATGTCGAGGATGTTTCTATGGATGATGTCCTGGATGAAAGGAGAAAGGAACTTTTCGCCGAAGGACAGGTCGCTTTTGACTTCTGGAGAAATGGAAGGACCGTTGAAAATGGGGCCTTCAGTATAGGCCCGGAGGACTATAGGACGGTATTGCCTCTTCCGATAGAGGAAATCGATCTTTCGAAGGGTAAGTTGGAGCAGAATCCTGGCTACGGCAAATAGTTTTTCTGAAATTAATGTACATAATCTGATAAAAAAATTATATCTTTGTTTGCTTTATTATTAACAACTAGTTAACTCATGACTAAACTAAAACTTTTTCTTACAGTTCTGGCTATGATGCTGTCATCCTGGGCTTATGCTCAGAACCTGACTGTAACAGGAACTGTGAAGGATTCGTCTACAGGTGAGCCGGTGCCGTTTGCTGCCTTTCAGCTCAAGGGTACTATGATCGGAGGTATGACCGACATGGATGGTTTATACTCGATTTCGGTTCCTGCAGACGGAGTCCTTGTATTCTCGTCGATAGGTTATAAGGACGTCGAAGTGCCTGTTGCTTCAAAAGCGACACACGACGTCATGTTGTCCCCTGACACGGAGATGATCGAAGAGACAATCGTCGTGGCGTTCGGTACTGCTACGAAGGAGTCTTTTACCGGATCCGCTACCGTGGTCAAATCATCGGACATTCAGAAGACCCAGTCTACTGATGTGACCCGTGCCCTCGAGGGTATGGTTGCCGGTGTCCAGATGACTACATCATCAGGATCGCTCGGAAGCTCTCCAAGCATCATGATCCGTGGTGTCAGCTCCATCAATGCCGGTACAGCTCCTCTCTATGTGGTGGACGGTGTGCCATACAGCGGTGATATGAATAACCTTAACTCGGCAGATATCGAATCTATGACTGTCCTCAAGGATGCTGCTTCAAATGCCCTCTATGGTGCCCGTGGTGCTAACGGTGTCATCATGATCACTACAAAGAAGGCAAAGCTTGGAGAAGCAAAGGTGAGTGTCGATGCCAAGTGGGGTCTTAATACAAAGGCTCTCAAGAGCTATGACTACATCACAGATGCAGGACAGTACTATGAGACACACTATAATGCCCTCTACAACTACTACAGAATTGAGAAGGGCATGTCTAACGAGGAAGCTAATGTGCTCGCTGCCAAGAATGTGACAGGTTCCGCTGCTGATGGTGGACTTGGTTATCTCACATTCACAGTTCCGGAGGGCCAGTCTCTTATCGGAAGCAACGGTAAGCTGAATCCATATGCGACTCCAGGACGTCTGGTGAACTATATGGGTGAGCAGTACTGGTTGCAGCCGGACAACTGGATGGATGCGACATACAAGAACTCACTTCGTCAGGAGTACAATGTCAGCGTTGCAGGTACAACAGGTAACGCTAACATCTTCGCATCGTTCGGTTACCTGAACAATCAGGCTATCGTCGACGGAGGTGACATGTATCGTTACACAGCTCGTATCAGAGCGGATTATCAGGCGAAGGAGTGGTTGAAGATCGGTATGAACATGGGTTACACCAACTTCAACTGGAACAACGGTAACTCTGATGAGGGATCTGCCGGTTCTGTAGGTAATATCTTCGGCTTTGCTACTATGGTGGCTCCGATCTATCCGGTATTTCTCAGAAATGCAGACCGAAGCATCAAGTATGACCAGTATGGCAATATGCGCTATGACTTCGGTGATGGCAGCAACGCAGGTCTTTCGCGTCCTATCTCCGGTAATGCCAATGCCCTCCAGACAGTTACTCTCGATACAAACAACAGCGAGGGTAACGCGATCAATGGTACCGGTTACTTCGAAATCAAATTCCTGAAGGATTTCACATTTACTTTCAATGCCGGTGTGGGTGTTGACGAGACCAGAAGTACAAACATCAGCAATATGTACTATGGTCAGTTTGCTGCCAACGGCGGTATTATTTCAAAGAGCCATGGACGTTCGTTCTATTTGAACCTCCAGCAGCTCTTGAACTGGCACAGAACTTTTGAAGAGCATCATAATGTGACAGTTCTCGTAGGTCATGAGTGGTATAAATCAAGCGGCGTAAGCCTCGGTGCTTCAAAGAGCAAGATGTTCTCGCTGAATAATACTGAGCTCGGCGGTGCGGTAATCGATGGTCAGGCAGCATCTTCTGGCCGTTCAGATTACAACAACGAGGGTTACTTCCTTAGAGCGCAGTACGACTATCAGAACAGAATCTTCGGTAGCTTCTCTTTCCGTAGAGATGCTTCTTCACGCTTCCATCCGGATCACCGTTGGGGTAACTTCTGGTCACTCGGTGGAGGTTGGCTCATCGATCAGGAAGACTGGTTCCCAAGTCTTTACTGGCTCGACATGTTGAAGGTAAAGGCTTCCATCGGTTCGCAGGGTAACGATAACATTGCAGATTACCTCTACACAGATATGTACTCTATCACAAACAGTGATGGTGAGATCGGTGTCAAGAGAGGATCTATCGGAAACCCTAACATCACATGGGAGACCAATACAAACTTCAATGCCGGATTTGACTTCGACCTCTTCAAGGGTCGCGTGTCAGGATCGCTCGAGTACTTCTATCGTCTGACTTCAGACATGCTTTACTTCGTGTCTATCCCTATCTCATACGGTTTCAGCGGATATTATGACAACATCGGTGACATGAGAAACTCGGGTATCGAGTTCGCTATCAACGGAACTGTTCTTGAGACAAGAGATCTTCGTTGGGATGCATACGTGAACTTCACTCACTACACAAATAAGGTCATCTACCTTCCTGACGAGCATAAGACACGTAATATCGACGGATATCTCGGTTATGCATCAGGTAACAAGTATGTGGCGGAGGGACTTCCTCTCAACACATTCCTCATGCCTAAGTATGCAGGTGTAGACAAGACAAACGGTCTGCCGATGTGGTACAAGGATGTACTTGATGATAAGGGTAATGTAGTGGGAACAACAATGACTTCTGAGTACTCGGAGGCTACAGACTATCTCTGTGGAGACCCTACACCAGCTCTTTATGGTGGTTTCGGAACTTCAGTAAGCTATCGCAACTTCGATTTCTCAGCGTCATTCACATATCAGCTTGGCGGTCAGACATATGACTCAGGATATGCGACATATATGTCTCCTCCAGGTGGATCTGTAGGTTCAAACTTCCACAAGGATGTTCTTAAGGCATGGAGCCCTGAGAATAAGAATTCGGACATTCCGCGCTTCGTTTATAACGACCAGAATATCAATGCATCTTCTGACAGATTCCTTGTTCCTGCAAGCTATCTTAACTTCCAGAATGCTCAGATCGGATACACTCTTCCGTCAAATGTTCTGCAGCACATAAAGATCGACAAGATGAGAGTCTACCTTGCATGCGATAATATCTGGTATACTTCATACAGACAGGGATTGGACCCACGCAGCAGCTTCTCAGGAGGTTCAAACTATGCAAGCAACTCGCCTGTCAGAACAATCACAGGTGGTATCAACATCACATTCTAATCAGAGGAGACAAAAGATATGAAGAAAACAATACTTAAAGTTTCTGCAATTCTTACTGCTACCGTTCTTGCAGCATCATGTATACAGGAGAGCATTCCTGTAGGTGGTTCTGTGACACAGGAGCAGGTGTCGGCATCTGATTTCGCTTTGATGTCGATGATCAACTCCATGACAGCCAGCATGACAACGTCAGGTACTGGTGGTTATGCCGGTGCTTATGGAGATCACACTGACTTTGGTGTCCCTGGTATTCACTTGCGTTTCGAGCACATGCTTGAAGACATCGCTACCATGGCGGACAACCCATACTACAACCGTTTCTATGCATATGATCTGAACCAGGCACAGGGCCCTCAGTACACATATTGTGCGTACTTCTGGAATATGTACTATACTTGGATCAGACTTGCAAATGACGTTATCGCATCCATGATTCCAGCTATCGAGGATGGCGCAGATGATGAGACATTGGCAAAGCTGAAGCACAATCTCGGTCAGGCATATGCCTACAGAGCATGGTGCTACCTTGACCTTGCACGTCTTTATGAGCCAAAGGAGAATGCTGAGGTTCCTATTCCGTCGGAAATTCTTGAACTTACAGTTCCGATTGTAGATGAGAACATCACATATCTGCATCCTGATGAGGCTGACAAGCTTGGAGTGATAACTTGTAAGAACAATCCTCGTGCGACACGTCAGGAGATCTATCAGTTCATTCTCGACGATCTCAAGCGTGCAGAGGAGTATCTTGACGGAGCATCAGCATCTTGGTCACAGCCAAACCTCATGATGGTGAACGGACTTTATGCACGTACTTACATCGAGCTTGGTTATGAGCGCAAGGGATATAATCCTGAGATGTTTGAAAAGGCAGCAGAATATGCTGGCAAGGTCATCAAGGAGAGCGGCAAGACTCCTCTTACCAAGGAGCAGTGGACTGACCCTACAAACGGATTCAACAATGCAGCGTCAAACAATGCATGGATCTGGGGTCTTGGTCTTTCTGCTGAGAACTTGAACAACCTCCTTTCATTCACATCTCATATGTCGAATGAGGCAGCATGGGGATATGCATGTTATGCACAGTTCGGTGCCAGCCAGCTTCTATACGATGCGGTTCCGGAGACAGACTTCAGAAAGCTTTCTTGGCTTGGACCTAACAAGGAGGACTGGGATTCCGGCAAATATCGTTTTGCAGGAAGTGAGGCAGACAAGACATCGTTCCTTAATGGTGCAGGTCGTCCAGGAGCAAAGCCATACACAGCTCTCAAGTTCCGTCCTGCACAGGGTGAGTGCAATGACTTCAATGTCGGAAATGCAATCGACTACTGTATGATGCGTGTTGAGGAGATGTACTTCATCGAGATGGAGGCTAAATATCACCTTAACCCTACAGAGGGTGTCGAGCTCTTGAAGACTTTCATGACAAAGTATCGTGATGCTTCATACAACCGTATTCAGTCAGGCGCAGACTTCGCTACATTCAAGAAGGAACTTCTTCTTCAGAAACGTATCGAGTTCTGGGGTGAGGGTGTTCTGTTGTTCGACTACAAGCGTCTTGATGAGCCTGTTGACAGGTCTGCATCAAATCACGCTGGTGTGTTCAAGCTCAGAACAAAGCGCAGATCCCCTCAGTGGAATATCGTGATCACTCGTTCAGAGTTCCAGTCAAACACTGCGATCAACGATAGCAACAACAACCCTGACCCATCTGAAAAGATTGAACTTCTTTAATCATAAGAATGATGAAAAAGTACTTATATATATTAATGACAGCCGTGCTGTCTATGGCTCTGGTCTCTTGCGTCGAGGAGGAACAGCCATATGCTCCTGGCGAATTTGACAACGAGGATTGCTATGGTGTGTATTTCCCGACACAGAAAGGTGTTGGAGACCTTCAGATTGAGCCTGACGATCCGACTACTCTCACATTCATTGCCCGCAGATCTAAGACAAGAGGTGAGATTCATGTTCCTGTGACCGTTAGATCAAACTATCCTATCTTCACTGTTGATGAGGTGGTTTTCGAGGACGGCTCACCTGTAGCTGACGTCGTGGTACACTTCCCGTCAGCAAAGATCGCTACAACATATGAATGTACACTTATGTTTGAAGGAGAGGAATTTGTATCAAAGTATTCTTCAAACCAGAGTCACTTGAACTTCAGTGTTACTCGAGTTAAGTGGAATGATGTTATCGGTTCAAACGGTGAGACAACAGGTAGATGGCGTGATGGTATCTTCCCTGAGTGGTTCTCTGTAGCATCTCCTAACCTTGAGAGAACAATCACTCTCCAGGAGCGTGATGACATGCCGGGATTCTATAGAACATGGGACGTGTACAGCGAAGCTTATCTTTCAGATATGTTCGCTTCTAATATGTCAAGCATTTGTGTATCACAGCATTATACATATATTGATGCTACCGATCCAGATAAGGTATGGATCCCTACATTCCAGACAGGTGCGATCTTCAGCCCTTCATATGGAATGACAAGCGTCGGTTCGTATGTTGTGGAGAACAGCAACGACTTCGATGCATCCATTGCTTCTGTATATGGTACATTGAAGGATGGTGTGATCACATTCCCATATGGATCTCTTCAGATGAAGCTGGAAAGCTTGGGCTGGTATTCGACAAATTCATCAGGACTCCACAGAATTATCCTTCCAGGATATAGAGCCAAGGATTATGATATGACTGTGACCCCTGGTGTTTCTGACCAGTATGGCAACCTTCCAGTAAACGTGTCGTTCGGAACAGACATTGCTCAGGTAAGACTCGCTGTGTTCGAGGGCACACTTACAGAGTCTGTAGCAGCTCAGAAGGCTCAGCTTCTTGCCGATAATGCAGGTTCGGAGGAACTTGGTGAGGTCGTTACCGTTACATCTGCCAGTGCAGTTGATTATTCGTTCGACAAGAGCGGTATGTACACAGTAGTTGCAGCAGGCTTTGATGTCGCAGGAACATATCGCGTGATGAGTCAGTCGACTTTCGGATATCTCAAGAAAGGTGACGACAGCAACGAGATCATCCTCACATGCGGACTGATCTGCTCAGATAAGTATGCTGCAGATGGTATGACTGCAAAGAACTCGATGGAGATCTATATTACAGGTAAGAATATCCAGCGTCTGCATGCAGGTTTCTATACCAAGGAGCAGTGGACTAAGAACGAGGCTCAGATCAAGAAGGAGCTTGAGGGTTCACAGATGACCAAGGCCAGCCTCGATCAGATCAATGGATCTGGTCTCTTCCTCAAGCAGGGATACCTTGTGCCAGGAACAGATTATGTCTTGGTAATCAAGGCCTACAACGGATATCGTGAGCAGTACTTCATCGCAGAGCAGAGAACTGGCGGTGATTGGGATCCAAGACTCGCCGAGTATGATCTGTCAAATGTGGACATGAACCTTATTCCTGCAGATCAGACAGGTTACTTTGGAAAATATCACTATTATGCATTCGAGGGCGATATGTACTCAAGAGCATATCTTGGTGATGTGACAATCTCTCAGGATTTCCCTTCCGGCTATACTCCTAGCCTCTCAGGATATACATTCGTGAACATCAAGGGACTCTTCCCGATGGCAAGAACATTCGGTCTTGAGGATGATTCATACACATTCCTCTACTACGATAGTGTTCTCTATAACTTCGAGCAGGCGTTCGAGAGCTTCTATGCACAGGGCGCGCTCTTCTATCCTGCAGCTTACATGTACTCAGCCGGTGGATCTGCCTTTGGCGGAAGAATGGGTCTGATGGGTGCGTTCGTACAGGATGGATACCTTGCTCTCATCGATTCAGGAATGTTTGCTGATTATGGTGAGGTGATCGAGGGTATGGCTGTGATCGCATACCAGGATCCTAACCATACGACATATTCAGGTGTGATCGACATCGTTACAGGTATGCTTCTGGTTCGTGAGGATCTCGATCCGAATCCGATCTATGATGAGCGTCATGATGAGAAGGAGACAGCTTCTGCAGCAGCAGTACAGTCATATTTCTCAGCATACAATGAGACTCTCAGAAGAGGACCTCAGAACTATGTCGAGACATTTGAGACATATCTCATGAAGGCTCTTCAGGCCAGCCGCTCACAGGTAAGGATCAAGAATTACCTCGATGTAAACAATTTGCAGACTGTAGACTCTATCGAAATGAAACCAGCAGCGCACACTGCGACTGTTAGATAATCTGAATAAAGTATGAATAAAACTATGATAAGAAGATTTTTCAGTTTAACGCTTCCTGCGGTATTGCTTGCCGTAGGATGCGCTGAAAAGGAACTGCCGGTTCTTGAGGAATCTAACGTTGTCAAGACTCCTCTCGCGACCAAGTCCATCAATACGTCGCAGAACGCTGATGCCGGAACTCTTCTCGTCTATCTTGATGAGGAGGTTGCCTTGAACCTTGAAAAGGGCGAGGGTACACCAGAGTGGGAGGCTGCATGTGCCGAACTCGGTGTGGAGTCAGTTGCCAAACTCTTCCCAAGGACAGATGACGAGCTGGCTCGCAGCTATGGTCTTCACCGTTGGTTCATCCTCACATTCCCTGAGTCTGAGGGTGTAACAAAGGTAGCAACAGAGATGGCTAAGCTTGAGGATGTGACAGCTATTCAGTACAACACCACATATGAAAGACGTTTCGGTGTTGAGGGACCTTCTGAGTGGAAGCCGTTCCAGCGCGATGGTTACACAGAGTTCAACCTTCCGTTCAACGATCCTATGCTTGTGGATCAGTGGCACTACATCAATAACAAGGACCTCAGCGTTGCAGAGACTGTCCGCGCTGGTGCAGATATCAACGTAAAGAATGCCTGGGGCCTTACAGCAGGTGATCCTCGTATCATCGTAGCCGTGTGTGATGAGGGAGTAAAATATACTCATCCTGACCTCAAGGACAATATGTGGGTCAATGAGGGCGAGATTCCTGGCAACGGTATCGATGACGATGATAACGGTTATGTCGATGATATCTACGGATGGAACTTCCTCAGCACTGAGAAGTATCCTAAGGAGATCAGCTGGAATGAAGCAGGTGATGTAAGCCATGGTACGCATGTGGCAGGTACTGTTGCAGGAGTAAACAACAATGGTCTTGGAATCAGCGGTGTTGCCGGTGGTACAGGTAAGGGTGACGGCTGCCGCATCATGTCTTGCCAGGTGTTCTCAGGTAACAGTTCAGCAACTACAGGTGCTCGTGCTGCAGCATATTACTATGCAGCCAAGATGGGTGCTTCGGTGCTTCAGTGTTCATACGGACAGCCTGCAGGTTATATGACTTCAGACAATGGTTTCGAGCAGGCTTATGCTGCTGAGATCGTTGCATTGAGATATTTCCGTGATTTCGGTAACCAGAATAACGGCTCGCCAGTAAACAAGAATATCATTGTCTTTGCTTCCGGTAATGATGGTTCATCAATCTCTGGTTATCCTGCTGCCCACAGAGAGTTCATTTCTGTATCAGCTTTCGGTCCGGACTTCCTCCCTACCAACTATACCAACTATGGTCCTGGAGTGAATATCTCAGCTCCTGGTGGAGACGTTGCGATCAATCTTACTGCGAATTCAGACAGAGCGATGATCCTTTCAACAACAGCTAAGGAGTCTTCTAATTATGACACAGACTACGGCTGGATGCAGGGTACATCCATGGCTTGTCCTCATGTTTCAGGTGTTGTAGCACTCGGACTTTCATATGCACTGAAGATCAATAAGACATTCGACTATGATGATTTCGTAGCGATCCTGTATTCTTCAGTAAATGACCTCGACTACTACATCGAGACTTGCAGCAAGAAGGCAAATGGTGTAAGCTTCGACCTTACTCCGTTCTGGAAGCAGATGGGTACAGGTGCGATCGATACATGGAAGTTCCTCATGAATCTTGAGGGAACACCGAACCTTGTAGCTAAGGTCGGAGGCGAGTCAAAGGTTTCTCTCGTGCCATGCTTCGGTGAGCCTGCAGCAAACCTTACTTATACAAAGATCGAGATCGGCCAGGATGCAAAAGATGCTCTCGGCATCGAGGGTACACCATATATCAAGAATGGTCACCTCTATATCAAGTGTACTAAGTATGGTTCTGCAAAGATCAAGATCACAGCTATTGCCGGTGGCGCAAATGTGGGAACTGATGCAGTGATGGGTGGTAGCGAGTTCACTAGAGAGGTTTCACTCCTTTCGCGTGACAGCATTGCAGAAAACGGTGGTTGGCTCTAAAATGTATATGTTTATGAGAAAGATTTTTACTAAGATAATCGTAATTGTTGCAGCAGTGTTCACTCTTGCTGCATGCGGCCTTTCAGATGCCAGAAAGTTTGACAGGCTAGTTGGAGAGTGGCATTATACAGGTCAGGAGTCAGGTGTTTCGATCGATATCTATCTTGCTTTATATGGAGATAATTCTTTCGATCTATATCAGAAGGTAGGAGAGGGTCCACACTACCTGTATAAGGGTACATTTGAGTTTAGTGAAGATGTGCTTGTCGGCACATATTCAGACTACACTCCATGGGCGCACGACTACACAGTCACAACATCAAAGACTACTTTGACAATGACTTCTGTGGCAGATCCGAACTACAAGCTTTCGTTCACTAAGGAAGCCATTCCGGAATCAGTTCGTACGCATTACATGCCAGTAACCAAGGCAGAGGATCAGGTACTTCCAATCCTTTAATATAATATGAGAGGCTGACCAAACGGTCAGCCTCTTCTGTTTTGTCATCTCGAGCGAAGTCGAGATGTCTCTTATAATTTATCAGTCTTGAGCTTTTCGACGTAGCGGTCGATCTTGCGGATCTCCTTAGGTATGTCGATGCTCTGAGGACAGTGCTCCATGCATTTGCCACATCCGATGCATCTGGCTGCCTGCCTCAGCTTCGGTACGGCTCTGTCATAGCTGACCAGATATGCCCTTCTGGCCTTGCTGTAGTTGCTGTCTGTTCGGCTTGCAGCAATCTCTCCTTCGTTGACACATTTGTTGTAGTGGAGCAGGATTGCAGGAATATCGATGCCGTATGGACATGGCATACAATATTTACAATCGTTGCAAGGAATAGTAGGGTATTCCTGCATCAATGTAGCTGTATCCTCCAGAAATTCCAATTCTGAGTCGCTTAGCGGTACCAGAGGTGAGTATGTCTTGAGGTTGTCCTGAAGGTGCTCCATGTATGTCATGCCGCTAAGTATGCATAGAACTCCTTTTGGAGTACCTGCAAAGCGGAATGCCCATGATGCAACACTGTTCTGAGGACTTTGCTCCTTAAGTCTTGTGGCGATGTTCTCAGGAACTTTAGCCAATCGACCGCCCAGCAGCGGCTCCATGATGATGGATGGAATGCCTCTCTTATCAAGTTCCTGCTGGAGGTATTCTGCATTGGTATTGCGTGAGCCTGCATGTTTCCAGTCTACGTAGTTCAACTGGATCTGTACAAAGTCCCAATGATACTTTTCATGGGTCGCCATAAGTTCGTCCCATCCTTTCTTGGATCCGTGGAATGAGAATCCGAGGTTCCTGATTCTACCGGCTTTTCTTTCCTCAAGAAGGAAGTCGATCACGCCGTTGTCTACATATCTTTTCTGGAAAGCCTCCATCCCGCTTATGCTATGCAGGAGATAGTAGTCAATATAATCTACCTGCAGGTTCTCGAATGACTTGCGGTACATCTCAAGAGAATTTTCCCTTGAGTGATTGCTGAAGTTCGAGAGTTTGGTCGCAATGAAGTAGCTTTCTCTAGGATGACGTTTCAATGCCGCTCCAGTAGCCTTTTCGCTCTGTCCCTGGAGGTATACAGGAGCTGTGTCAAAGTAGTTGACGCCATGCTCCAGCGCATAGTCTACAAGCCTGTTTGTGGTTTCCTGATCAACGATTTCTGTGTCGTCCTCGTTCTTGATCATAGGCCACCTCATACATCCGTAGCCAAGAATGCTGACCTTGTCGCCATTTTCCGGATGTGTTCTGTATGTCATTGTTCCTTCGGCCAGACCATTGCCCTCTGTGCTGCCCTTCTCGGATGATCTGCCGCAGCTTGCAATAGCTCCAATGCTGCTTACGCCTATGGCCGCGCAACCTGCTTTCTTCAGGAATTCTCTTCTGCTTATATTCTGCTTCATAGTCTGTTTCGTTTAGAGTTCTCGATGTACTTCATGCCCTTCAACATGGATTGCGGCTACCGGTCTTGCCGGACAAAGGTTTTCACACGCTCCGCAACCTATACAACGCTCCTCGTTCACAGTAGGGATAGATAATGAATTCTTATCATCCTTGTTCTTGCGAACCAATTTGATCGCTCCTACCGGACAATGACGAGCGCAGTTTCCACATTTGACATCATCTGTATTTACAACGCACAGATCAAGGTTGACCACGGCGTGTCCTATCTGAATTGAAGACTTCTCCTCCTTGCTGATTGGCTTGATTGCGCCAGCAGGACATACTTGAGAACATTTGGTGCATTCAGGACGGCAATAGCCACGCTCATACGACATCTCAGGCTGCATCAATGTCTCCAGGTCGGTAGATGGTCTGAGGACCTGATTCGGACATACACTCACGCAAAGCTGGCAAGCTGTACAATGATCGCTGAAGTTCTTCAGACTCTTTGCACCAGCTGGCACGATAGGGGTGTTTCTGCAAGGTTTAGTGGCGTTGCTGATCGGTGCAAGGCCTCCGTCGACTTTCATCTCCTGAGCCTTGATAGTTG
>JAEIGA010012080.1_pt1 | contig 13102 bp, 6 predicted proteins | sample 9270691 | NCBI WGS metagenome assembly JAEIGA01 (sample SAMN17057246, study PRJNA624740) | gut metagenome | biome: biome; isolation source: fecal sample | host: Bos grunniens | place: China: Xizang | collected 2019 | reverse complement strand
TTACTATTTAAGGTTGCAAAGTTAGCGATTTTTCTCTAAATCACAAAATGACATGCCCTAATGTCGTTGAAAATCACTACAAAGCAATTTAAAGAAGCTTCCTTAATAAAGCGAAAGAGGATGCGACGTCGCACCCTCTTTCGGAATATTGATGAAATGAGAAGTTTGTTTTACTTCACGATTACCTTGAATGACTTGCCTGCCACGCGCACAACGTATACGCCTGTCGCAAGGTTTTCGCCATTTACGCGAACGCCACCGATAGAGTAGATTTCAGCACCTTCTGGAGCGATGATGTCGCGACCAACGATAGCGATAGGCTGATCGAGTGCTACGCCTTCCACTGAATTCATGTCGATAAATTCGCATACGAGGATTTGATAGTTGCCCTTGTAAGAGCTTACGAAACCACGGATTTCGTAAAGGCCTTCTTCAGCAGGAAGAGCCACCACCGGGTCAGAATATGCATTGTTCCATTGAGCGTAGATGGCAGCTGTGCCTTCAGAGTCTGTAGCGACGCCGTTCTTTTCGTCTGTAGCAGCGAAGTTTGCTGTCAAAGACACATATTTGTGGTAGTTGGCGTCAGCGACTTCGTTAGACTTGATAGCGACAGGAGCAACTTCGCTGCCTGCAGTAGCAGCGTTGAAGTCTGAGACAGGGATCAATTGACCATGCTCGTCGTTGACAGCGTAGATAGCCTTGAAGCCAGAGATTACGTCGCCATTCTTGTAAGCTGGCATTTCGACATCGTTCTTGTTGTAGAGGAGAGTCCAAGCAGAGTCGTCCTTAACGTAGATGTTGCGGTTGTTTTTGTAGACTACAGTCACATCGCCGGTGATAGTGATAGCTTCAGTTTCGCCGTTAGCACCCATTTGGAGAGCTTCAGCGAGAGTAGCAGCTGTCAATTCAGCAGGAGGAGTGTCGATGCCACGGAATTCTACAGGATAAACTTGTAGTTCAGGAGCTTCTGCGCCCTTAGCTTGATAGTAGTTGACGATAGCCACTACGTCGTAAGTGCCGGCTTCAGGGATTTCGATAGCAAACTTGTTGTAGTATGTGATGTCGGCATCGATAGCGTCGATAAACTTAGAGTTTTCGATGTCGAGAGTCACGTTTTCGAGGAGGATGTAGTGGTTTTGGATTTCAGGCACGATGTTTTCGATGTAGGTAGCCTTAGGCTCTACAGCAGCGCCTGCAGTAGCAGCGCCGAAAGAAGTGCTGACAGCCATGAATTCATATGTGCTGTAGTAGTTTTTGAAAGAGCCTTGGATGCCTGTGAGGCGGTCGCCGTTGTTGTAAGTGTTTTGGAGCGAACCGTACACGAGGATTTCGCCTGTAGCGTCTTGAACGTAGAGGTTTTGACCGTTTTGATATGTCACAGCCACTTCGCCGGTGATTTCGAAGATAGTAGACTCGTCGCTAAGACCCTTTTCGATGAATTCAGCGATGTTAGCCACTTGAGTAGCAGGCTTTTCGTCGCCCTCTGCGACTACTTCAGTCACGATGAGGTTGGCATATTTGCCGCTTGATACAGAGATGAAGTAACCTTTGAGTTTCACATCTTGACCGTTAGCCATCTGTGCCTTTACTTCGTCAGTTGCGTAGTAGATTGAGCCTTGTACGTTGTCAAGACCGAGGTCTACGTTGTAGTAGTTGCCTGAGATGGCAAGTGTGCCTTCCATTGTAGTGTAGTAAGCGCGTTCAGAAGCAGAACGAGCTACGGCTGATGCCCAGTCGATAGTGGTAGGAGCAGGGTAAGTGTATGCTTGGTTGCCCCACTTTTCGATAGTCACAGCAGCGCCGTCAAATTGAAGGCCTGTGCCGTATTCGCCTACAGTGCCGGTGAAAGATACTTGGTCGCCGATAGCGTAGTCCTTGTAAGGGAATGAAGAGCTGTAGACGAAGAGTGAGCCGCTATTGTCGGTCACAACGATACCGCGTGTGCAGATAGCAGTCACGACGCCACCGACTGAGAGTTCGCTGCCAAGTGTAGCCGAGCCGAGAACGCTTGTCATTTGGAATTCGCCTGAACGATAAGTGTAGGTCTGTTCTGCGACAGCTGAAGCAGACTTGCCTTCTTCGATAGCGATAGCCTTCACTGTAGCAGTCGCCGTCAAAGCGATAGGAGCTGCGTAGAGTTCAGAAGCTTCGGTAGGAGTAGTGCCGTCGAGAGTGTAGTAGATGCTTGCACCCGCAGCAGCAGAGATAGTCACGAGCATGCCGTCGTCGCCGAAAGTAGTGCTTTCAGGAGAGATGACAGGAGTTTCGCTGCGTTCGATGCCCGCGCCGCCTGTAGTCACTTCCATAGCAGAAACTACGAAACGACCTGCTTTGCCTGATTCTGTACCCCAATCAGACTTTGTTCCGACAGTGAATGTAACTTCTGAAGCAGAACCTGTCCATGTCACTGTCCATGCTGAATTGTCTAATGTCACAGCACCTTCAGATGCAGTGATAGCAGCAAGACGTTTTTGTCCATTGCCACTTGACGGAATAGTGAAGACGATATTCTCAAAATTTGTACCATCGGTGGTTGACAATGTCATAGTTCCATCTGCGTAAACACGAAGGTCTGCGTTGGAATTGTTGTAACTTGGGACAGTTTGTCCGGCTTCTTTTGATGTCACAGCATCAATGATGTCGTAAGTAAAACCTTCGATTTCAGGGTTTCCATAGTCGTCGGCTTTGCCATTGGTCTTCAAAGTGACCTGATCCATTGTGAAGGAAATTGTAGCTGCAGATGCGTAGCTGACAAGGCCGAGCACCATGGCTAACGAAAGTAAAAATTTCTTCATAGAACTAAATTATTTTGTTGGTTAATAAATCTCATTTCGAGGGCTGAATTGATAGACAAAAAGAACACAGTCCACATCATCCTTTACAACGGATTTGTAGCAACTATGTTCTGACTCGCCTTTCAAATATAGGGCAAAGTTACACAAAAAACCTGATACATAAAACTTTATCCACTGAAATTGCCAATATTGTCGCAAAAATGCCGACTTATCAGTGCGTGGTTGAGTGCTTTTGCTCTCTTCGAAGATGAGTGGTCGCAATCTATCGTTCTGCACTTTCTCTTTACTATAGTATAGAAAAGCGGAGACTCTCACGAGCCCCCGCTTCTTGGTGTTTACAATTATGAAAAATAAATTTAGCGAATGATCAGTTTAGCCACTTCGTTGCCGGCCTTGATGACATAGACGCCCGGGTCTAATAGTATCACTTGTCGGTCGGACTGAAGTTGTTGATTAGCAATCACCTTACCGTCGACAGTGGCGATAGAAATCTTGTCGCCCATGTGTCCTGTCACAACGATGCCGCCATCTATTGCGAAGATGCTTGCTGCGTCGGTGATGTCTTCCACGCCGAGCGGAGTGACGAACGCATTGTTGGACTTAGAGCCGCGGCTGCCGTTGCTGAGCACAGGCACTACGTTGTAGCGATAGCGCATAGCAGGGTCGGTGATGGTGTTGTCAACGTAGTCGCTGTTGACTACGCTTTGTGCGATAGTCTCGTCATCGCGAAGCACATCGTAGCCTACAACGGTGACGCCGTTGAAGAGAGATGTGTAGCGAATGTCGTCGATGATGATACCCATGATGTCTTTAGAGACGTAGCGGATAGCGAAGTAGCGAGCGTCGCTTGGGAGTGTCGCGCGACATTCTTCCCACTCGATCATATCGTCAGGTTTAGATGGGTCGCCCACCTTGAACGATGCTACGAGTTGGAACGAACCTACTTCGTCGGTGGTCGATGAAGCGAGCAATTCGATAGTCTCTGCGCCGTATACGTTGGTGACAGGTTGAGCGTAGAATGTCACGTCTGTGCCACCTTTCACTTCTTCAGAAATCAACCAGTCGTCGGCTACAGGAGCAGCGCCGAGGGCTACGTCCCACATTGGCGACATAGCGATGAGGAAGTTGTCGCCTTCGTGAGCTGTAAATTCGCCGATAACGCCGTAAGAAGCCATCAATTCGTTGACTTGAGTAGCGTTCCACACCACCCATGCAGCAGGAAGAGCTTGGTTAGGACATGCCCAGTTGCTGAAATAGTTGAGAGCCGCACCGTCGCCGTCGATATTCTTGAATGGCGCGATGGTAGGAGTGATTTCAAACGGAGTGTTGTTTTCGAAGCTGCCGTCGCCGAAGTTGAGGTTGAGGTCGCTCCAGTCGAGGCTTACCGAAGAGTCTGTCGCGTCTACAGCACGGAGGTCGGTCACTACGATAGTGGAGTTATCGTTTTTGACTTCGATGGTTGTGCTTGCCTTGTTGTTGGCGAGGTTCATATCTTCGCGAAGGAGTTCAAACACTACTTCGACGTTACCGATGTATTCGGTAGTAGGTTGAAGCGTGTAGGTGTATTCGTATTCAGTGCCCGGAGCGGCAATGTCGTCTGTATAGAAATCATTGACATATTCATCGAGGAGCTCACCATTGTTGTAGACCGACCATTTGTAGGCAGGGTTGCCTGTAGGCGATCCTTCAGTGCCGAGCACTTTGGTTTTGGCGTGGAATTCGGCAGTCTGGTCGATGGTGATCATAGAAGGACCTGTGACGCTGATGACTGCATCGTCGTCAGCCACCATGTTGCGTATCTCGTATTGTCCTACGATGATGAATGTGTAAGCGATAGGGTAGGTCGCATCGATGTAGAGTTCCACCCATTTCTTGTCTTGGAACTCAGCAGGCAATGTCATTGAGATTGAGCCCCAACCGTCACCTTCGAAGTCGGCAGTAGAGCCGATTTTCACCGGTTCGGTCATTCCGTAGGTCAAAGCGAGGATATCGCCGTCGACGCCACGGAAGTAGTAGTCGAATGTGAATACAGGGTTGGTAGCACCTTCGGTTGAGAACTTAGCAAGGCTGAGACGGCCTTTGCTGAGAGCTGAAGAACCGAAGCCTACGATAGCTGCGCCCTTGTCGTAGGCAGCGTTAGGAGCATATTTACCCGGCTCGTCGACAAACCATGATGAGCCGTTGTAGTCTTCGCTTGGAGTCCATGACATCATAGGGTTGTAGCTTGACATACCGCCCGGGAATGTCTCTACGACAGGCAATTTGTAAGGCTCGCCTGCTACGACATAGATAGAGCTTACTGCAGGGCATCGACCGGCTTCGTTGACGGCAGTGATACCGATGTTGTATGCGCCGAGAGGTTCGCCCTTTGGCACTTGATAGTCAAATGAAGTCTTGCTCAATGGAGGGATAGTAGGGTCGACTGTCCAACCTGCGTATTCTGAGTAGTAGCATACGCGGTAGGTCAAACCATCAGGATCGATATAGCCGCCATTGTAGCCGAAATATGGAGGATTCCAAGTGAGGTGGATGGTCATATTGTCTTCGCTCACAGATGATTTGATGCCTGTCACATAGTTAGGCACATCAACACCTGTATAGACCGAAAATTCTGTCACCTTACCCTTACCTTGCTCGTTTTCAGGAGTGATTTTGACAGTGTTGTAGCCTTGTTGTGTGTTGAGTGTGACGCGAAGTCTTGCGCCCGGTTTGCCCGACTTGGTGATAGTCTCAGTGTCGGTGCAGACAGTCGCAGAGATTTCTGTCGATTTGTCAAGAGGATTGCCCTTCATGTCGACTTCCGGCAGACGGAATGTGACAGTAGCACTGAGGCCGCCTTCAGAAGCAGGCTTGGTGGTGATGTCGTAGATTTCACCCGGTACGCCTGTGGTGCGTTCTGATTGAGCGAGTCGAATGTTGGCTACACGAAGCATATATTGTGCCGCCTTTGAAGTGGCACGGATACCGATGTAGTAATTGCCTGTAGCGTCGATGGTGAAGATGTCGGAGTAGGTCTTAAATGCACTGCCGCTGACATCGTTGCGACCGAAAATTTTGGTCATCGTCGCAGGTGTAGGACTTCCGCCGATATACACTTCGAAGGCTTCAGTGTAGTTGCCGGCTACGGCAGCAGCATCAAGGCTGATTTCGTAGATATGGTCGGTCGAAGTGAGTTTGATGGCAGGAGTGATTAGCCAGTCGTCGGCATCGTTGTAGTAGTTATAGAAGTTGTAGAAGCAAGCCATTGAAGGGTCGTACACCCAAGTTGAGCCGTCATCGTTGGCGTCAACCATGTTGAACAATAGAGCTTGGCGTTCGGTCGGAGTGAACACTGCAGGCGATGTGTAAGGGTCGCCATAGATGACAGTGTTTGAGACGCCCGGCTCAGAGAGTTTGCCGTTGTAGACAGCATAGACCTTGGCTGTGTAGGCATCGATGGTCTTGCCTTTAGGGAAGTCGTAGGCGTAGATAGGATATTTAGAAGTGCCCTGTTTTTCGTCGTTGACATAGATTTCATAAGTCATAGCAGATGACTCGATGTAGCCACCATTGACACCTTCAGTGACAGCGTCCCAACGAAGGCCTGTCTGGTCGAGTTTTACATTGGTTGGAGCTTTAGGGATGTCGGTGCCGACATAAAGGTCGTGAACAGTTTCTTGGCTCTTCTTACCATTGGCAACGCAGTAGCATTTGATAGAGCGGAAACCTTCTTCGAGAGTGAGAGCGACTTTGACATCTTGGCCGGCTGATGCTGAGCCTTGAGCCACTTGCTTGTCATCGACTTTTACGAAATAGTCAAGTTGTCCCGACAAAGCAGTGCCGCTATAAGTGATAGTAGGCATTGTGATGACGATTTCGCCTTGTGTAGCACCGGCACCGAAGTTGACGCTCTTAATAGTAGGCATAGCCGGAGCATCGGCTTCGATGGCTTGGTCAGGGCATGCGAAGAAAGAGTAACGTTCTTCTTCCACCCAGTCGGCAATCTTAGTGCATTTCTTATTGGCTATATCGATAGAGTAGAAGGCAGAGATACCGCTCTTGTAGTTGACATTCCAAAGCATTGTGTTGTCTTCAGGGCTGTAAATCATCGCCATCGGGTTGCTATCGATAGAGAGGCGAGTGTCAAACAATTCTGTCACTGAGCCGTCAGCAGGGTTGACCTTCACGAATTTTGCGCCTGTAGTAACGCCATAGAGAGTGCGGTCGATAGGGCAGTAGGCCATAGATAGACAGATGTCGTCATATTCCACCTTGCTTTCGATAGTGGTCATCGCCGACATTTTTGTAGACGAAGAAGTGCGCAACATGTAGCCACTACCATTGCGGTTGTAGGTGTAGGCGTAGAATTTGTCGGCATCAGGGTCGTAGGCACCACAGATGACGGTGTTGCCAAAGTTGGTGTGGTCGGTGTATTCGATGCTGAGTTGCTCGCCTGTAGCGACATCCCAAGTGCCGTAGTATGTAGAGTAGACATAGTAGGCATCGGAGTCATGGCCATATGCGTGGAGCACGCCGTCTTTTACAAAACCGAGAGAGAGGTACAAGTCGGAATCCCACATCGAAGTGACAGACTGACCGTCGGTCATGATTTCGCGGAATTCATAGGTGTGTTTGTCTTCTCCATAGAAGTCTGAGTCCCATGCTAAGAAGCCGTAAAGAGTAGCACCCGACGGGCTGATGCGTGCCGGCGACATCATTTCGGAGCGTTGCTCGCCGTCGGAGAACAAGCTCTGTGTCTCGCCACCATTGCGGATAGCAGTTGTGACCTTGTGAGGTCGGATTTCTGCTGTGATTTTGGCTGCTTGTTGGTGAGCAGTCGACGTGCCGATGCGTTCAATCATAGCTTTCTGATTGTGAGTCGCGGCAACAGTGTAAACGCCCAGACCGACTCCCAACAATAGAAGTAATGACGATAATAATTTGATTTTCATATAGTAAAGTTTTTTCAGATTAGCATATTGGTCCGAAACTTAGGTGTGTGACAAGTTCGGTATATTTGGTGCAAATATACTAATTCATTGTCATATAATCAAAACGATGGCTATTTTTGTGACTTATGACACATTATTGCAGAGTTATTGCCGATGAATCCGATGAGTCACTTCGACCGGAAATCGCACAGAGAATGATGTGTATGTCGGTCGTTTCTTGCCTGCTAAGTCGGCAAAAAATGCATAGATTCGCTTTCCCTGAGAAGTGGCTGCACAACCCCAAAAATTGCCGATAGTCTGCGAAAGTTGCAATTTTTTATCAACTTTCGCACGTTATCGCCCGTTTTTTGCTTTGAAATGTGATGTGCTGATGGAGTTGAATCACTCGGTCGGCTCAGGGTCGGGAGCGTAAATCCAGACAAATGCACCGAGGTCGGGAGCGCCATTGGCTGTGCGACTATTGCCATACATATCGGTCTGCGACTCTGTCGGAATGAAAGCCACCTGGCCGGCTCCGATGGCAGGGGAGTCGTTGCGTAGACGATAGTCGAAGATGTAGTCTTCGCGTATGGTGTAGAATAGGGGGTCACTGTCCCAAACACAACTGATGAAATTGGCGTCGTCAGATCCGGCTGACTTTAGCAATACGTTGCGTAGATAAACGTTCGAGCCGGTCAAGTCCCCTTCGTTGATGTCGGCTGTCATGCCGTAGAGGATACTGTTTTCGAAACTTGCTTGCATAAGTGGCTGGTCGCTTATGTCGGAGTCGGGCAAGCAGTGATAGAGGCATAGCAATGGCTCAAACATGCCCGAGAACAGATAGTAGTTGGAGATGGTGCATTGTGCAAACAGGTGCTTGCCGCCCCATAATTCGACGACTCCGGCTGCGGCTTCCGAGAAGCAACAACCGAGGGCATCTACCCATGCATAACGAGATGTGATGGCCGATGATTGCGAGTTGTGTAGCCAACTGTTGACGAGCGTCAATTTGCGTCGGTCGGTGACTGCGCAAGAGTCAATCTGCAGACCGATGACTGTCGAGCGCATATTGACATATTCCATGCGATTGTCGTAGCTGTCGGCTTCGATGCGTATGCCGTGCCATTGACCGGCCATGATGTCGTAGGCCACATCGGGGAGTACATTGTCAAGTCGGTCGCCACGCATTTGTATCATGTTGCCCACCTCGCCGATAGCCTCTATCTGTCCTCTGATGGTCAGCGAAGCTTTGTCGTGGAAGAGCATTCGAGTGCCGGGATCGATGGTCAACTTGGCACCCTTTTCGACCACGAGGCTGTCGAAGATGACGTAAGGGCGTTCGGCTGTCAGACGCATGTCGGAAGTGATGCGTAAGTCGCGCAGACGGGTGACATTCTGACCATAGGCTTCGACTTGCACCTCTTGTGTGACGCCGTTGGTCACAAACTGCAACTTGTCTTCCACCAAATAGGGCTCTTTGCCGAGTGTCTCGTCGATGAAACACTCCACAAAGACATAGATAGAGTCGCCACCGCGAATCTCCACGTCTTGAAAAGTCTTGCCGGTCATGCCGTCGACATTGACCTGGAAGTTGGACTCATCGCCTCGCTTGAATGCGATGTGCGAGATGTTGACCGACTTTTTAGCGCGATTGTAGACCAAGAGACGAGCCGTCGGTGTGCCGAGGTCGGTAAATACGGTGTCAAAGCTGACCGTATCGCGCGAAAATGTGAGTATATCTGAGGGAGAAGTGGTGAAATCATCTTCGATGCACGAAGACTGGATTAAACCAACGAGTCCGATGAATGTCAATAGTATGTAACGCATCTTTTTCATACGTTAAAAACGTAGCGTAAGGGTGCATTATTATATCACTACGTAGAATTAAGATTATAGCTTAAGCATGAAATATATGATTATAGCCGGCGAAGCGTCCGGCGACTTGCACGCATCCGGACTTATCACTGCGTTGCGCCATCACGACCCTGAGAGTCAATTCTGCTTCTTTGGGGGTGACCTCATGGCTAAGGCTGCCGGTATTGAGCCTCGTCTGCACTATAACGAGATGAATGTCATGGGCTTTAGCGAAGTGTTTCGTAAACTCCCTCAACTGCTTAAGCATCTGAAGATTGCGAAGTCGTTGCTGAGCGAATTTCGCCCTGATGTGCTGATTCTGGTCGACTATCCAAGCTTCAATCTCAAACTCGCCAAGGCTGCCAAGGCGATGGGTATACCTGTTCACTACTTTATTTCGCCCAAGATCTGGGCTTGGAAGGAGTTTCGCATTAAGGCCATCAAGCGCGATGTCGATGCGATGTACTCGATTCTGCCCTTCGAAGTGGCATACTATAAGAAGCATGACTACAAGGTGACCTATGTCGGCAATCCATCGGTGCAAGAGATGGACTATGCTTTGGGACATATGCCACCGATCAAGCATTTCTTTGAACGCCAAGGCATTACCGACCAACGCCGTATTATCGCTCTGCTTCCGGGCTCTCGCAAGGGAGAGATACGCAACAATCTTCCACTGATGATAGAGGCTGCCAAGCGATTTCCGGAGTTTCAATATATCGTCGCTGCCGCACCGACTATCCCTCTGCGATTCTATCGTCAGGTGGCACAAGACCCGGGGCTGAATGTAGTGTTTGGTTGTACGCCGGTGCTTGTCAAGCATGCTACTGCTGCCCTTGTCACATCGGGCACAGCCACACTTGAGACTGCGCTTTTGGGTACTCCGCAAGTGGTGTGCTATCGCTCTAATGGTAAGCGATTGGCCTATAAGATTATGGAGAAATTGCTGAAGGTGAAGTATGTCTCTCTGCCCAACCTTATCTTGGGCAACGAGATTGTGCCGGAATTATTGGTGCATCGCTGCACCGTAGAGTCTATCTCACGCAATCTTACGCCGTTGCTTGTGGCAAGTCCGCAACGCGACTGGCAGATAGGTGGTTATAAGACAATGCGACGCAAACTCGGTACGCAATCGGCTGCCGATTACGCGGCTCTGCTCATCTGCCAATCTCTTGGAGTCGAGATAGATTCGACCACGCTTGAAGAGCCCTCTGCTCCAAAGAAACGCCGCCGTCCACGCCCAAAACCGACTGATGCTGAGTAAGATCAAGTGAGGGGTAAGTGACAGGTAAAAGTTGTTGTTTCGAATAGCAGTTCTTTCGACTGATTATTAAAACAATGGGACAAAGGCGAAGGCGAGGATTGTCGCTAAGCCGACAGCGACCGGCGCATAGATGTGTCGGAGGGTATGTGCTGTAGCTATTGGTTTCGTTGCAGATGTGCAAGAATTGGGAGTCGGAATTGCATAGCGTGTGTTGCGTGTCAGACGCATAAGTAGCGTGTAGACAAACCATGCCGATAGAGCTCCGAGTATGCTGCCGACTATGATGTCGCCCGGGTAATGCACGCCGAGATAGATGCGTGAGTAGCAAGTCACAATAGCCCATATAGCCATAAAAGCCGAGAGCCCGCGATGACGGAAGATGAGGTGCACGATGACAGCAAGCCCGACTGTATTGGCTGCATGACACGAAGGGAAGCCGTAGCGACCACCACGCACGCCGTTGACGATATGCACCAGTTCGGAGATAGGGTTGTCGAGATTGGATGGGCGTAGACGCTCCACCATCGGGCGTATCAGGCTTGCTCCTACTTGGTCGGCGATAACGATGACCAGTCCGATTGATAGCAGACAGAGCAAAGCTGTGCGGAGCTTGAAGTTGACAAGCAAGACATAGAGTATGGCTGCATACATCGGTATCCACACCAATTTGCCGCTAAAGAGGTACATGAAGGTGTCGAAATAGGGCGAGTGTATGCCGTTTAGCCAAAGCAGCAGGCTCTCATCAAGTTGTGCTAACCAGTCGATAAATTCCATCGTTCTGCGGGGGTAATGGTTGATATTATGGTATTTCTTATAAAAATAGTGGCTATAAATTGACTATAGCCACTATGATTGGTTGTGATTGATTCTTAGACATAGTCTTCTCCGAAGCGAGTCTTGACATCGTTGACCATCTGTCGCACTTTTTGCTCATCGCTGAGCGGACAGATGAGAAGGGCGTTGCCGTTTTCTGCCACGATATAGTCTTTCAGACCGACCGCCACCACTACTTTGTCGCCTTTAATTGCGAAGACCGAGCCTTTACAGTCTGCGCTGAGCAGCTTACAGTTTTGAGTGACATTGCCGTCGATGTTGCGAGGAGATGTCTCGTAGAGTGCTTTCCATGTTCCGAGGTCGCTCCAGCCAAGGTCGACTGTCTTGACAAACACGTTGTCGGCCTTCTCCATGATAGCATAGTCGACGGAGATGCTTGGCGAGTTGACAAATTCCTCATTGATAAACTGTTGCTCTTTGTCGGTGCCGTAGTATGGGAGTCCCATATCGAAGTGGGCTGCAATCTCGGGAGCGTGTTTTTGGAATGCGTCGAGTATAGTCTGGGCTTTCCAAAGGAAAATACCTGAGTTCCAGAAGAATTCGCCTGTCGCGATGAGCATCTTAGCCATTTCGAGGTTGGGCTTTTCGGTGAACGATTTCACCTTCATCGTGTCGTCGCTACCATCGACTTTGGTGCCTTTCTGGATATATCCGTAGCCGGTCTCCGGTGATGTCGGCATGATGCCGAGTGTTAGCAGACCATTGTTGTTTTCGACAAATGTCATACCCTCGTCCATAGCCTTCACGAATGCCATCTCTTTGAGTATAAGGTGGTCGCTTGGCAGGGTCATGATCGACGCTTCTTTATCGAGGGCATAGATGTGGTGGGTTGCCCAGCAGATGCATGGCGCAGTGTTGCGACGAGCAGGCTCAAGCAGAATGTTGCTTGGCTTGATGTCGGGCAATTGCTCGCGAATCATGTCGGCATAAGCCTCGTTGGTGACAAGCACGATGTGGTCCTTGTCGACGAGTGTCGACACGCGATCGACGGTCATCTGTAGCAAGCTGCGACCTGTGCCGAAAAAGTCGAGGAATTGCTTTGGCATATTAGCACGGCTGAAGGGCCAGAATCTCGATCCGACCCCTCCGCACATTATAACGCAATAGCGATGTTGTCTCATATTTAGTATCATTAGGTTAGAATTGTTCGCTTATACTTATAGGTTAGAACAATTCTTGTGCCAATTAGTTTAAGGGAATGTCTATTGATTCCCGGGTTTTGTCAATACGCGCTGACTCCCTTCAATCAATCGTCGCTATCGGCACGGAATTGGTGCTTCACACCCTCAGCTACGTTGAGCACATAGTCACCAAGTTTTTCGGCTTCACCGACGATGTCCATGAAGAAGATGCCTTCTTGGTAGTCATATTCGCGATTGTTGATGTTGAATATGTTGTCGTTGCGGAGTTTGTTGCGATAGTTGTTGATTTCGCGTTCGTAGTTG
>JAEIGA010012079.1_pt1 | contig 13102 bp, 11 predicted proteins | sample 9270691 | NCBI WGS metagenome assembly JAEIGA01 (sample SAMN17057246, study PRJNA624740) | gut metagenome | biome: biome; isolation source: fecal sample | host: Bos grunniens | place: China: Xizang | collected 2019 | reverse complement strand
TGTGCTTACCAATATGCGCTCGGTGGGTGTAATGGGTGACTTCAGAACCTATGATTACACCGTAGCTCTAAGAGCAGTTACCACCAGCGACTTTATGACCGCTGACTGGGCAAGAATACCCTACGATGTTCTCGACACTGCCTCCCGCCGAATAGTAAACGAGGTCAAGGGTGTAAACCGCATTGTCTATGACATAACCTCCAAGCCCCCCGCAACTATCGAGTGGGAGTGAAAATTCTTGTTATGGGGTAAAGCGAAATATCCTCAAAACAGGCAAAAAGGGTAAATTCTCGCATCCTCAAAATCTCATAAAATTAAAAGAAAAAACGACCTTATGCGGCACACATTTTTCTGCTGCATAGGGTTGTTTTAATATTGCAATATATTTTTACTTATGATAAAATAATTTCATAGAACTTTTATTCGAGTTGGAGGATATAATCATGATTCATTATATGTTTAATAATAACAAGCCTTTAAATTTCGAAAACAGCGAACCCGCCCTTATTATTATACATTATTGTCATCATTGCAATGCTGAATTGATTGGCGAATGGTTGTTAGGAGAATTGGGGAAATTAAAGGCCACCACAAAAGAAACAGAAGTCTCGAAATTTGTCCGTTTGACAAAATGCCCTTTTTGTTGTGGTGAATTTGATAATAAAAAAGAACATCATTTTAGCAATTATGTAATAAATTATCATGAAAATGTAGGATTGCGATTTCGCAATAAACCTTTGTTACAATATAGTGTAATAAAGGGGATTTATTCTGTTGGGAATAGGGAAAATATACACTATAAAGATCTAAAAGATTTACCTTTCGGTTTGTGTCCCGAGCTACAAGAAGGTGAAAAAGTTATTACTGAGTTTGGTCAAGGTGTTATTATCGCTAATAATCCTAAAGAAAAAGAGGTTTTAGTAGAATTTCATGATAATACGACGCCGTCTATTTTATCTTTTTTAGAATATTTCCGAATGAAAGAACGCAACCAAATAGTTGAAAACAAGATAAATGTATTTATTAATAAATGCTCTTCAGACAATGAAAATGTTTCAACGAATAGTATTGTATCCAAAGAAAATTTGGATTTAAAAGGATATTTAGAGCAACTATTGTCAATAGAAAAAAACATATTTTCTATATCTGCAAGGTTGAAAGAACTTTATTTTTTGAACAGTGAAGCAGAAAAAGAAGCTTTAGCTTCTGAAAAAACAATGTTGCTAAAAGATAAAAACATCATTAATGAAGCATCTAAAGTTTATAAAAAGTTAAAATCCAAAAATGTAAAAAAAGAGATTAAGATTGAAGATTTTCCAATTGCATATCCTAGAGAACCTCAAAAACCCGAAAAACCGCAAGAACCAGTTTTAGCAACCCCAGGCTTCTTCAATAAAAAAAGAATTTCGGCCGAAAATGCATTGCTTACTGAAAAATACGAAAAAGAATTAGAAGCATATAATGTAGCGGTTAAAAAATATAAATCAGACTTAAAAAAGCATAAAGAAGCGATAATGTCAATGGAAAAACAGCGCGAAGATGAATATAACTTGGCAATAGAAAAAGCTGAAAAAACATTAGAAAAAGAACTTGCAGAAGCAAAAGACAAGTATGAAGATTTGCTTAAAAAGCAAAAAGAGGCCGAGCTTAGTGCAAAAGATACTCCTACCCCTGAAAAGGCAAAACACGTTCTATTAAAAGAAGAAATCGCAACTGCGGAAGAATTACTTAAAAAATTCTATAAAGCACAATACGAAATGTATTCTTGCGGAGTTATATTTGAAAAATACAGAAACTTTGTTGCTGTCTCATCTTTTTATGAATATATTTCTTCAGGAAGATGCGAAGCCTTAGAGGGCGCAGATGGCGCTTACAATTTGTACGAGAATGAAATTCGTATGAATATGGTTATCGGTCAATTAAATCAGGTTATTGAATCTTTAGAAGAAATTAAACAAAATCAGTATATGATTTATTCAGCTATTCAAGAAGCAAATAGTCAATTATCTAGACTTAATTCTTCTATGGGTTCAGTTATTAACACTTTATCATCTATTAGTGCAGATATGTCTGATATGAAATCATATATGTCAAAAATAGCGGATAATACCGATGTTATAGCGTACAATGCCGAAAAAACTGCTTTCTATGCAAAGAAAAATGCAGAGCTTACAAATGCATTAGGGTTTATGCTTGCTTTAAAGTGAGGAATATAAAATGACAGATAATCAACAAAAATATTTGAATTACAAAGAGCAATTTAAAAGGCTCAATCGTGCTATTGCAAACGGGTTTAATCTAGAAGCAATGTTTATTGCATATTCTATAATGGAGGACCGTTCCGAATCTGTTTTAAAACATTCGGACAAATATGATACGTATATTAAAAGTCTTAGAGGACATCCAGAAGCGTTACACTCAAAGGTAAAATATATTCAAAAAACTGCCGAATGTAAAAAGGATTTGTTACATCGATATTTTTCGGATGAATTGCTTGACAACATTCTAGATTGGAAAGAAGAACGCAACCGAATGGTACATGCTTTGTTAAAACAAGAATTAACAAGCGAAGAATTAGAAAATCTTGCTTTGCATGGCAAAGAGTATGCTCGTATTTTTTGCAATAGAGCAACCAATTATCGCAGAGCATTAGAAAGAGCCCAAAACAAGGATTAAAAAGGATAGAGCGAGAAAGAAAAAGGTACGGGCAGAGATGAGGGAAAAAGAAGTACATTGAGAAAAAAGGAGAATGCGAGGAATTGCCCTTTAGAGAATGAAAGGGTTTGCCTCGGCTCAAATTCGCTAAAATCGACCCCCGAAAACCCCAGTATTTATGCGGGTTTTCGGGGTTTTCTCATTTTCGCGAGTACACAAAAGGTACACGACAACCTAATTTTCAAGTGTGTTTTTACACCAGTTTTCCAGTGTTTTTACCACCTCCTGCTTATAATTGTTGCTTTTCGTAGGCTTAATGCAAGAGATATAAACAGATAAAAAATTGACTTTCTTGCTTAATTCAATGAACAAATCAAGCAAGAAAGTCAATGATTAAATCTATAAAATAGGATGAAGGAATCCTTATATTAGTGTTTTATCCCACATGCGTATATCATACGATGTGTAGTAATGCCTTTTTCCTTTTATTTGCTTAAAACACAGAATGTTTTCCCAAGTTCATTAGTTTGAATATATCGTTGCGTGTGACTACCGTTAATGCTACCGATGCTCATAGATTTCATTGCAGAATCTAAAAGTCCCAATGCAATTAGTCTATCTGCTTGATATACTGGACACTGTGATGTGTCTGAAACTTGTTTATTGTAAACGGCAAACAACAACTTAATATCCGAAATAAACATGCGCGAAGTTACTTCCGATAATTCACAAAATGTATCCCAATTTATCTGTTGCTCAACATAAGCTCTATAAAACCGCGCCAATATCTCTGACTTTTTCAAATCTACATTAGAATTTAGTGTTATCAAAACTCTTCCCAGTTCTTCTTCTGCATATTTGGGGTTGCTATATAGATGATCTTTATATTTTTGCAGTTTATCAGGTGTAATAGATTTTTCATTAAATGTATTAATAAATTTAACTGTCTGTCTCAACAAATTTCTATCGTGTATATTTTGAGCGGTTTTTCCAATTCCGACCAATACGCTGACGATAGGAACGCTCTTGAAGACACCATCATCTAAGAGACTGTCGATTCCCAATTCCGCCATATCAACACAAGCATCGCTTAAAGTTGAATCAAATAATGTTGTTTCAAATGCAGGAACAATTTTATCCATAGTTGATACTCCTTTTCATCCAATAACATATCCCCAAAATTTGCCGAGACGAACTTTTTTAAGTTTCCCTTCGTCAGTTAATTTTGCAAGAACACGGTTTGCTGTTGCAGAAGATACAGCGAACAGTTGCCGCACATCTGCGTTGGTGATGGTTTCGTTCTTTTGGAGAAACCGTTCAATTTTATACCAGCGTAATTCGGTAGTGGACATATTTTCGGTCACACCGACCGTTTCTACTGCTTCCGTCAATGCTTCCTTGATAGCAGAAAGCATAAACGTGATAAAAGCTGTGGATTCGCCATCACAATTCGACCGATTGATAGCTTTGTAATATTCCGCTTGTCGGTCATGGATGATAGATTCCACAGGAAGCCATGCAAATAGTGGTTTCCATTTAGTTAGTAAAAGTGTATGCCAAAGCCGACCCATTCTGCCGTTGCCATCTGCAAAGGGATGAATCAGTTCAAACTCATAATGGAAAACACAACTTTTGAACAGCATATGAATGTCACTATTTTTCACCCAATCTAACAAACCAACGACCAGACCGGGAACATAATCTGGGAGTGTACCCAGGTGCAGAACATTACCTTGCTTGTCCACGACTCCAACCGGACCGGAGCGAAAATAGCCTGATTCCTCAACTAAACCTCTGGTCATAACCCCGTGAGCGTTTAACAGATCATCCACAGAATACGGATCTAACATATCCATCATTTCATAAATCTCATATGCATTTTTTACTTCTGCAATATCCTTTGGCGGTGCGAGGACTCGTTTGCCGTTTAGAACAGCTGTTACTTGTTCTAAACTCAAAGTGTTTTGTTCGATTGCCAAAGAGGAATATATTGTTCGTATACGATTCGTACGTCGCAATGTAGGGCTTGCAGACAGTCCTTGTGTAGCACCAACTTGCCCTACCAACTCAGCGATTTCTGTAATTGCTGCTAAAATCTCATTTGTAATTTTAAATGGTGGTTTTTTATTATACATAACTTCTCACCTCGTTCTTATTATAACACCTCATCGCTCATTTATCAACCCCTAATGATTGATGAAACGAGCGATGAAATGTAAATTGTAGTTTGAGATATATGAGATACCTGATACACTTGAGGTACACGGAAAGTACATAAAAAACTTTTTTAGCGCAAAAATCAGACTTTTTGGTGAGAAAAATATAGGAATTTTGAGATTTCTGACATCTGTGAGACCACTTAACACTAGTGAGATAAAACTCAAAACGGAGTGGGAATAATTTGCAATATTTCAGCAAATTTGATTTATCCTCTTCGAGGCAATTTTCTTTATTCTTTCGCAATTGGATGAATCACTGCAAAAGCAAACAATACAGTAATTTTGAAGACCTTGTGTCATCGTAAACAATGATCAAGGTCTTCTTTTTTTGTTTTATGATGAAATTTTTCTCCACATATGCTATAATTACTATAATACGATTTTTCCTGTGGATATGAGGTTGGATTTTATGAAGCGTGAAAATACCGCAAAGAGTTTAATGGCTGCATCGATGTTAATATTCGGTACGTTGGCTCCATTTGTGCGAAATATCGACATTCGTTCCGGCGAATTGGCGTTGTATCGTGCCGGGCTTGCCGCCTTTTTAGTGGGCGGATTCCTGCTGGTCACCAAACAAAAGCTCCCCATTAGCCATATCAAAAAAGAATTGCTGCTCCTACTGCTTTCCGGTGCAAGTATGGGTGTGAATTGGATTTTCCTGTTTGAAGCATACAAATACACTTCTGTATCGGTGGCAACCTTAAGTTATTATTTTGCGCCTGTCCTTGTGATGGTGGCTTGTCCCTTGCTGTTCAAAGAAAAACTTTCACCAAAACAAATCCTCTGCTTTGTGATGTCTACTATAGGTCTTGTTTTAATTACTGGCGCTACGGGTGGCGGAAAACAAGATTTGCTCGGTATTGTTTTTGGATTAACGGCTGCCATATTTTATGCGGTGGTTATGTTGCTCAATAAATTTATAAAAGGCGTAACGGGACTGCATCGCACGTTTGTGCAATTTCTCTCCGCTATTGTCATCCTGCTTCCTTACGTTATTGCTACAAGCGGATTTAACTTTGTTGGATTAAATAAAAGCGGCATCACCGCCTTGCTGATTGTCGGTCTTGTGCACACCGGAATTTCCTACTGTATGTATTTTTCTGCGATCAAGGATTTGCCGGGACAAAAAGTGGCTATTTTAAGTTATATAGATCCATTGGTAGCCGTTTTGGTGAGCGTGGTTTGGTTAAAAGAAAGGATAACTCCCCCGCAAATCCTTGGCGGACTGCTAATATTGGGTTTTACTCTCTGGAGTGAATTGCCTATGGATAAGAAAAGGTAGGCCCTATGGATAAGATGCTGATTCACCTGAGTGTGCTAACCGGTGAGAGCCGATAAGGCCACAACCACGCGGCATCATTCCATAAGCAATTTTGCAACTTTTTTCTGCAACAAAAATTTTGATAAATGAAATAATGGTTAGAAAAACGATGTCAAAATTGGCTTTTAGAATATAATTTAGGGCATAAACAAGCCAAAGAAGAATCCCGCAATCGAGTGGGAATAAGTAGCTATTTCAGGCAGGTTCGGATTATTCTTGCCACCCTAAGCCTTTATTTCCCAGTAATACTTGCGGTTTGCTTTTGGGAAATCATCAAGTATTCCGTGCTCGGGGTCTAAAAATTTTCCCCTAAAATACAGCGACCAATGCCAGCAACGGGGTGTTTCAAGGCTCAAAATGCAAATTTCGGGCAGCTCCGATTTATCATTTACCTGCACACGGCGGTTTTCAAAAGCTATCCCCTCGTTCTTCAAGAAAGACAGCATATCGCAAAGCTTGGTTTCTCGATGGGTACCTACAAGCAAAACGACCTCATCCACCGTTTTTCCACTGAGCATTGCAAGCACTGCCTGACCGCATTGTAAGGGGGTTGGCTCGTGTATATACTGCGGATTTTCGCAAAGCGACATTTTTCACACCTCACTCAATTACCTTGTAAACAATCGGTTTTTTAGGCGCTCTGCTTTCTTCTATCGCGTATGCCCCTAAAAGCCTTTCCTGTGCATCTTTTATCCGCTGGGGTGCGCCGTAAAGCGTGGCTAACCGCTCCCCTTTTTGCACATAATCGCCGTACTTTTTTAAAAGGATTATTCCCGCAGAATAATCTATACAGTCGCCGAGCCTTTCTCTGCCCGCTCCCGTCATGGCCGCAGCCTTGCCCACAGTTTCGCTGTTCATAGCGGTTATATATCCCTCTGCGGGAGAGAGCAGTTCTAAAGAGGCTGCAGGTTCGGGAAATTTATGCTCGCCTGTCAAAAGCTTTTCATCGCCGCCCTGTGCTCTTACGGCGGCGCACAGGGTTTTGAAAGCAGAGCCGTCGGCTATCGCCTTCTTTGCCGCCGATACACTTTCCTCTTCGGTCTTACCAAAGCTTATTTGATACATTTTTGCCGCCAGCAGCAGGCAAAGGCCTGTCAAAGCCTCTTCGCCCTCGCCCTTTAATACCTTTACCGCCTCTGCAACCTCTAAAGCGTTGCCTATAGCAAAACCGAGCGGCACATCCATATCGGTAATAACAGCGGCGGTTTTTCTGCCGGCACCATTACCTATCTCCACCATTTCGTGCGCAAGCTTTTCGGCATCCTCTGCTGTTTTCATAAAAGCACCGCTGCCAAACTTTACATCAAGAACTATTGTTTCCGCCCCCGCTGCCAGCTTTTTGCTCATAATGCTTGAAGCGATAAGGGGTATACTGTTTACAGTTGCGGTGACATCCCTTATTGCGTAAAGCCGTTTATCGGCAGGAGCGAAATTGCCGCTCTGCCCCGTAACACACATTCCGTATTCCTTAGCAATTTTCTTAAATTCAGTAGTTTCGAGCGCAGTTTTATAGCCTGTGATAGATTCAAGCTTATCAACTGTGCCACCCGTAAAGCCCAGTCCTCTGCCCGACATTTTAGCAACCGTACAGCCGAGCGCCGCCGCAATAGGTGCGACCGCAAGGGTGGTTTTGTCCCCCACACCGCCCGTACTGTGCTTATCCGCCGTGTGGGAAAGGTCGGACAAATCAAGAATATCACCGCTTTTTGCCATAAGTGCGGTAAGGGTTACGGTCTCACGCCTATCCATACCGTTTAAAAGTATAGCCATTAAAAGGGCGGAAATCTGATAATCGGGTATGCTCTTATCGGTAACTCCCGACACAAAAAATTCTATTTCCTTATCACTAAGCGGGAGCTTATACCTCTTTTTTTCGATTATATCGGTCATCAGCATAACTCATCACTCCCAAATTTATGGGGTAAAAGCTCCTTGAATCGATAGCTTTTAACCGTTTTCCCGTCATAAAGCAGTATTTCAAAATTCTCACCGCAAAACTCGCTTAATACCTGACGGCATATTCCGCAGGGCGTACAATAATCAGAGATTGCTCCGTTTTTCTCGCCGACTATGGCTATTTTAACAAAATTTCTTACACCCGCTGAAACCGCACTGCCTATCGCCGTTCTCTCCCCGCATATTCCTGCAGGATATGCTGCGTTTTCTATATTGCAACCGCTGAATACTCTGCCGTCCTCGGAAAGCAAAGCCGCCCCAACCTTAAAACCCGAATAGGGCGCATAGGCATTATCCATTGCCTCAACCGCTTTTAGGATAAGCTCTTTATCGGTCATAGTGCCACACCTCTTTTAAAAAATCATAACATAATATTCCCCGCTTTACAAGAAAAATAATAAAAAACCGAGGCCATCGTCAAAACGACAGCCTCGGTTTAAATCTAATTTTAATTATTTTACCATTCCGGCAACTTCAGCGGCGAAATCGTCAACGCGCTTCTCTATTCCCTCGCCCTTTTCAAAGCGAATGAAAGAGGTGAGCTTAACATCTGCGCCGAGAGCCTTAGCGGTATTCTCGATATACTTGCCTACGGTGATGTCGCCGTCTATAACGAACTGCTGCTCAACAAGGCAGTTTTCCTTATAATACTTACCGATTTTACCCTCAACAATTTTGCCGAGTACAGCCTCAGGCTTGTTAGCCATCTTGGGGTCTTCCTTCATCTGAGCGATAAGGATTTCCTTTTCCTTATCAAGTACCTCAGCGGGAACGGAAGCCTCGTCAAGATAGGACGGGTTCATAGCGGCAATCTGCATTGCAACATTCTTAGCCATTGTTACAAAATCAGCATTGTCAACGTCAAGCGAGGTATCGAAGTTAACGAGAACGCCGATTTTTCCGCCTGCGTGAACATAGGAAACAACCTTACCCTCAAAACGGGCAAAACGGCGAACCTTAATATTTTCACGAACGGCAAGGAACAACTCCTGAACCTTCTCTTCAACCTTCTTTCCGTCCTTGGTGCAAGCAAGCAAAGCATCAAGATCAGCAGGATTCTGCTCAGCAATAATCTCTGCTATCTCATTTGCAAGCGCCTTAAAGCCGTCACCGTTAGCAACGAAATCGGTTTCGCTGTTTAATTCTACGACAACGCCAACGCCGTTTCCGGTGTAAGCGCTTACAGTACCCTCAGCGGCAACACGGCCTGCCTTTTTAGCCTGGGAAGCGAGTCCCTTTTCTCTTAAATAATCGGTTGCGGCATCCATATCTCCATTACACTCAGTAAGTGCCTTTTTGCAGTCCATCATACCGCAGCCTGTCTTTTCTCTTAAAGCCTGTACATCTTTAGCAGTAAAAGCCATTGTATTTTCCTCCTAAAAAGCTAATTATTCAGCTACTTCCTCTGCGGGAGCCTCTTCCTCGACAGTCTCATCCTGGGCGGCAGTTCCCATCTCGGAGCCCTGTCTGCCCTCGATAACAGCGGCAGCCATAGTCTCGGCAATGAGCTTAACAGCACGGATAGCGTCATCGTTGCCGGGGATAACTGCGTCGATTTCATCAGGATCGCAGTTGGTATCTACGATAGCAATAATCGGAATGCCGAGCTTTTTAGCCTCTGCTACAGCGATTCTCTCCTTGCGGGGGTCTACTATAAAGAGCGCTCCGGGGATTTTCTTCATATCCTGAATTCCGCCTAAGAACTTCTCGAGCTTTTCAATCTCAAGGTTGAGCTTAACTACCTCTTTCTTGGGGAGAAGCTCAAATGTTCCGTCATCTCTCATAGTGCGGAGCTGGTTAAGTCTTGCAATACGAGCGCGAATTGTTGTGAAGTTGGTAAGCATACCGCCGAGCCAGCGCGCGTTTACATAAGGCATACCGCAATGCTCTGCCTCTTCCTTAACAGAGTCCTGAGCCTGCTTCTTTGTGCCTACAAAGAGAATGTCGCCGCCTTCAGCCGCGATGTTGCGGGCGAAGATGTAAGCCTCGTTAAGCTTCTTTACGGTCTTCTGAAGGTCGATGATGTAAATTCCGTTACGCTCGGTGAAAATGTACTCCGCCATTTTCGGGTTCCAGCGTCTTGTCTGGTGTCCGAAATGAACGCCTGCTTCAAGAAGCTGTTTCATTGATACTACTGATGCCATTTTTTATTCCTCCTGAGGTTTTTCCTCCATCCCGACATTTTACGGCGAATTCCCAAAGGAACACCTGACCGCTTAAGACGGAATGTGTGTTTTATTACTATGCGTACCGCACAGCTGATGTATTATACCATAAAGAATGCGGAAAATCAAGCTTTTTTTAGATTTATTGCAAAAATACTTAAATACGGGCAAATTTAAGCATTTTATCGGTTGACAAGCTGATTTCTTATGGTATAATTATAAAAATATATAAATTATTACGTGAAAGGGAGTAAATACGAATGGCATATTATTTCAAAGAGGAATCCCATACCTTTAACGACTATCTTTTAGTCCCCGGTTATTCATCGGCAGAGTGCATTCCTGCAAATGTAAGCCTTAAAACACCGCTTGTAAAGTTTAAAAAGGGTGAAGAGCCTGCAATTTCTATGAATATCCCCCTTGTTTCGGCTATAATGCAGTCGGTCTCCGGCGACCGTCTTGCCGTAGCGCTGGCCCGTGAGGGCGGTGTTTCCTTTATCTACGGCTCACAGTCGATTGAGGACGAGGCGGCTATGGTAGAGCGTGCAAAGAGCTACAAGGCAGGATTTGTTGTAAGCGATTCCAATGTCACTCCCGACAGTACCCTTGCCGATATTTTAGCGCTAAAGGCGAAAAACGGTCATTCCACCGTGGCTGTCACCTCGGACGGTAAATCTGGCGGCAAGCTTTTGGGAATTGTTACCAGCCGTGACTACAGGGTGAGCCGTATGTCTGAAGACACACCCGTAAGCGACTTTATGACTCCGCTTGAGTCCCTTGTTATCGGCAATGAGGACACAACCCTTAAGCAAGCGAATGATATTATTTGGGACAATAAGCTTAATTCTCTACCTATTGTTGATAAAAACGGCTGTCTTAAATATTTTGTATTCCGCAAGGACTATGACTCCCATAAAGAAAACCCCAACGAACTGTTAGATGGCCACAAGCGCTACATAGTAGGTGCCGGAATTAACACCAGAGATTATGAGGAGCGTATTCCCGCCCTTGTAAATGCAGGAGCCGATGTTCTTTGCATAGACTCTTCGGAAGGGTTCAGCGAATGGCAGGCACGAACCCTTAAATTTGTCCGTGAGAAGTACGGTGATACCGTTAAGATAGGAGCCGGAAACGTTGTGGACCGTGACGGCTTTATGTTCTTAGCAGAGGCGGGAGCCGATTTTATAAAGGTGGGCATCGGCGGCGGCTCTATCTGCATTACCCGTGAGACCAAGGGTATAGGCAGAGGACAGGCTACCGCACTTATCGAGGTTTGCGCCGCACGGGACGAATACTTTGAAAATACGGGTATTTATGTTCCCGTATGCTCGGACGGCGGCATTGTTCACGACCACCATATGACCCTTGCCCTTGCAATGGGGGCGGACTTCTTGATGTTAGGCAGATATTTTGCCCGCTTTGACGAAAGTCCCACAAACCGTATTACCATAAACGGTAATTACTATAAGGAATATTGGGGCGAGGGCTCAAATCGAGCAAGAAACTGGCAGCGTTACGATTTAGGCGGCGATAAAAAGCTTTCATTTGAAGAGGGCGTTGATTCCTATGTGCCTTATGCGGGCAGTCTTAAGGACAATGTAAGCCTTTCCCTCTCAAAGGTTAAGTCCACCATGTGCAACTGCGGTTCCCTTACTATCCCCGAGCTTCAGTCAAAAGCAAAGCTCACCCTTGTTTCGGCAACCAGCATTGTTGAGGGCGGCGCTCACGATGTTATCCAAAAGGATACCTCGGCAGCTTTAAATAATTAAATATTGAATTTATCAATATAAAACGGATAAAATAAAAGGGTCGGCAAAGTGCGAGCAAAGGCTGCTTGGATTTTGTCGGCCTTATAACATATTGAAAAAAATTCAAGGAGCGTTAGCGTGAAAAATCACACTAACCACAATGTAGGGGCGGCGTTCCGCTCGCCTTTTATAAAATAAAAGGCAACCGCGAAACATGCCGGTTTAATCTCCATTCGCCGCTGTCGGAGATTTCATAACCTATTTGTGCTGACACTTTAGCGGCAGAATGGAGATTAATATGAACAAAGCTATGAAAAATACCCTTATCTGGGCAAGTGCGGCAGTTGCAGTCGGAACGGCGGCAGCGGCGGTAACATACGGCGCTATGAAGAGCCTTGTAAAAATTGCCCTTGATCGTGAACAGCCTAAGATTTATCAAAAGCAAATGGCAAAGCTTTCGGGCGCAGGTGGACAGCAAGAGCTTTTTAAAGGACTTTCCGAAGCTTCGGAAAGGCTTAAAAATAGCGGTTGTGAAACTGTGGAAATTACCGCACACGACAGTGAAAGACTTGTGGGACATCTCCACCGCTGTGAGAATGCAAAACGACTTATTATCGCTATGCACGGCTGGCGCTCCTCGTGGTCGAACGATTTCGGGGTTGTATCGGAATTCTGGCACGAAAACGACTGCAGTGTGCTTTATGCGGAACAACGGGGACAGGGCGAGAGCGGCGGCGAATATATGGGCTTCGGACTTACCGAGAGATTTGACTGCCTTGACTGGGCAAATTGGGCAAATCAAAACGGATTTGCCGATTTACCCATATACCTTTGCGGAATTTCTATGGGTGCCTCAACCGCACTTATGGCGGCGGGGCTCGACCTGCCAAAAAATGTACACGGCATTATGGCCGACTGCGCCTTCACCTCACCCCACGCAATTTTTAAGCATGTTATAGAAAATAATCTACACCTGTATTATAGAGGAATTGCCGCCGCAATTGCAAACGATATGTGCAAAAAAAAGATTCAAATAGG
>JAEIGA010012078.1_pt1 | contig 13102 bp, 6 predicted proteins | sample 9270691 | NCBI WGS metagenome assembly JAEIGA01 (sample SAMN17057246, study PRJNA624740) | gut metagenome | biome: biome; isolation source: fecal sample | host: Bos grunniens | place: China: Xizang | collected 2019 | reverse complement strand
TTTTGCAAAAGCCATAATTTGTTGCATATCACAGCTTTGTCCAAATAGATGAACAGGAACAATAGCTTTTGTTCGTGGTGTCAAACCTCTCCTAATATTGTCTATGGTTACATTGAATGTTCTTTCATCAACATCTACCATTACAGGAGTCAACCCCAAAAGCCCAATCACTTCAGCTGTTGCAACGTAAGTAAATGCAGGCACAATAACCTCATCGCCCGGTTTTAACCCTAAAGCCATCAAAGAGATCTGCAAAGCATCAGTACCATTTGCACACGGTATTACATGCTTTACATTCAGATACTTCTGAAGATTTTGACAAAAGGTTTTTACTTGAGGGCCATTTATAAACGCACAACTGTCAATAACAGAAGCAACAGCCTGATCTACAGAGGATTTAATCCTCATATACTGTCCCTTCAAATCAACCATTTGAATATTCATATCGTTCAGGATAAATACAAATTATAAATAATTGGTTTACCATCCAAAAGGGTGCGGTGACAATGGCAGTTTTGCCAACGGATGATAATCACCCTTAAGACCTATTGGAGTAGAGTTCCTTATGTCACTGACAATCTGAATACAATTTCTTGCTTCAGATATTCTGAATCCTCTACCTGCCATAATCTCCTGATAACTCTTTGTATGCAGCTCTGTAAATCCGGCACTGAATTCAAACTCCTCCCCATCAATCATAATTGTCCTATAGGTTCTTTTCTCACCCTGAACTGCATTCTCAGGCAAATTATCGGCATTTATGCTCAAGAAATATCTGACCCTTGCTTTTTCCAGTCCAAGATAACCTGCAACCCTATCATGACTCATAACATGTACTATATTCTCCTTGACAGGTCCAAAAATCCATTGCAGCATATCATAAAAATGCACACCTATGTTTGTAGCCACACCTCCACTTTTATGCACATCTCCTTTCCATGATGTATAGTACCACTTGCCTCTTGAGGTTATATATGTGAGGTCAACATCATAGACTTTGTCTGCAGGCCCCTCTTCAATTTTCTTCTTGAGGGCAACTATAGAGTCATGCAATCTGAGTTGGAGGATATTATAAGCCTTGCAGCCTGTCTCCTCCTCCACTTTCATCAAAGCATCTATGTTGTATGGGTTCAAGACGACAGGCTTCTCACATATAACATTGGCACCCAATCTCAAACCATATCGGATAAAGGCATCATGAGTATAATTTGGGGTACATATTGAAAACCAGTCTATGCCTTTATCGGTTCCCTTTATCTTATTGCAGAATCTGTCAAACTGCTCATGTTCTGTAAAAAATGAAGCATCAGGAAAATGGCTGTCCATTATACCAACACTATCAAACTTGTCATACGCAGCGACAAGTTCATTCCCTGTATCCTTTATTGCACGCAAGTGACGAGGTGCTATATACCCCGCAACACCAATCAAACCAAAATTATACATTTGCTACTCCCACTTATTCAAATATTTAATATCAAAATTGCTCTTGAGAAAATCAAAACCAAATACAAGTCCACATGCAAGAGCCCCACCAAAGAAAGTGAAGGCAAAAAGTATCATGGAGCGTTTTGGTTTGCTCTTCTCCAACGGAACAGTAACCGGTTCTATTATTGTAAGTATCGGTGTGTTCTCCTTGACTTTAATCTCTGCCTGAATTTTCTGTTTGGATAGTTCAGAGAATAGAGAATATGCCACGTTATACTCATTTCTTATATGCTCCTCCTTAGTTGCAGCAACTGCACTTGAAATGGAGCGGTTGGCATCCTTGAACTTGGCATACTCCTCATGTTTCTTTGAATACTCAGCCCAAGCTTCATCATATCGTTGAGATATAAACTCATACTCCGAGGCAGCTTTCTGTATCTTGAATTCAGTCACATACTTTTGCAACAGTTCAACCATACGCTCCGCCACCTGAGCTGCAGCCAAAGCCTCGGGCATATTTGCCGAAAGTGTTATATATCCCTCCTTCTCATTTATATTAACGTTGGTCTTTGCCCTCAAGATTTTTATACAACTCAATTCTGCCCTTGTAAGGGTCACCAACTTTGCATCACCCTCCAATGTTGGCTGAGCCTCAACTTGTGTATCACTTTTTCTGATGGCACCCAAAATCAGCCCCGGAAGACCTATTGTGTACTTTTTTATTGCACCTATAAGTGAGAATTTCCTGTAGTCCGGATTGGTATAATAATCCAACAAAGTTACTGGCTCATCATACTCTTTAAACTTGATTGGGGTATACACAAGCTCTTTCTGAAGATTTGTATTGTTCATCACATTGGAATACACCAATGGCGACAAAGTCTCTCCGCCTCCTATATTTCCTAACGATATGCCTGCAATAGAAGCCAATGAACTCAAAGAGCTGCTCACTCCCTTTTTATTTATCTGTGGGACAACCGTACAGGCCGCAGTATACTCTTTTGGTGAAAAAATTGCCACGAACAATCCCAAAACAATAAAGAGAGAGGTTATCTTTATTATAAACATCCGCTTTTGCCACAGCCTCTTTACCAGTTCAATAATATCAATCTCCTGCTCTTCCATATTGTTGTTCAACTCCCTGTTAGAAACATTACTCTCCATAATTACTTTTGCTATTTTGTTATGTTGACAATTGTTGCCACCATTGCAGCAAGGCTTGTTGCCGATGTTGCAAGAGACATAATGGCGGTTGCAGTCATCGGATCCCTCTTTCCTCTCATAGGAACTATAATCTCAGTTCCCGGCTGTACTTTAAACTCTCTTGAACCTTTTGCAGCAACAGATCCATTCATGTGAACCATATATACTTTACCCTTTACCGCCTCTTTCAAATAGCCACCGGCTCCATTGATATACTGCTTATACCCCATGGACTTTTTGAATGATACAGTATTCGGATAAAGTACACCACCGGAAATCTTTACTGTATTATTATACTTTGGAACAGAGATAATATCGCCTGCCCTCAAAACGACATCCGCATCTGAACCTGGAGCAGCCATAGCGGCAACCAGGTCAATTGCTATTGCGAAACGGTCTCCAACATTCATCTGATCAAATGTAGTGCTGTCTTCGGCATGTTTCTTGGCTATATCCATTGCGACCTCCAGTCTCTGCTGCTCCTCAATGGTGAGAACCCTTGTAAGTTTTGCACCAGGCACATAAGCATCACGGTTAAAGCCCTCTGCCTTTTTCACAATATCTGAAAGCCTTACAGTGTTTTTCTCCACAACATAAGTACCGGGATAGTTTACCTGACCAGTAATAGTGATACCCTCTTGAGGTTTGTAGTAAACCGATTTCCTGACAAATACCATATCAAATGGCTGCAGTTTGGTATCTGCGTGTGACGGGTTTTTCAAAAGATTGAAAGACATGAGGATTGCAACAGTATCAGAAAGGTGCCTTACCGACTCCGGTTGTGATTTTACATCAATTCTGCGTGCAATATCAACCTTCTCCAAAGTGGCCGCATTAGTCATACCTTGTGCCATAAGTATTACATCACCCAAGGTCATTCCCTCCCTATACTCAAACTCACCAGGACTGTTTACCTCACCTCCAACAGTAATTGACTGATAAGGTTTAAGCTCTCCTATTGTGAAGATATTAATCTCATCATCAGGCATAAGCAAAATATTCTCTGCACCAAGAATTACATTTTTCAAAGAGAATGACACCTGCTCTTTGTTTCTCTCCTTGCCAAGTCTTGCAATATATGCTTTGTCGAGATATGCATCCTCCCTCAATCCGCCTGCAGCAACCAGAAGCTGTTTGAGATTTGTCAATGTATCATCAATGGAATAGGTTCCAGGACGCCATACAGGACCGGTAATAGTCACTTTATTTGCAAATCTCATATCGTTTGAACGTACAGATACAGTATCACCATCCATCAATTTGAACTGGGAAAAATTATGCGCATCAACATTGAATGTGCGGGAAACAGGACCCTCAACAGCACCATCCATCTTTTGTCTGTTCACTTGCACTGCTATAGTATAGGCATCCTTTGCGAAACCTCCGCTATATTCCAGAAGTTCCTTAAGAGTCTCACCTGACTTAAGCTCATAACTCATAGGGCGTTTTACAGCCCCCTCAACCACAACATGGCTATTATATGGTCCAACTATCACAACATCATTATCTTCAAGTCTTACATTACCGCCAAAATTGCCAGTCATAATATAGTCATACACATCAAGAGAACTTACAAGTTTATTGTTTCTGTATAATCTTATATCTCTGACTGTTCCCAAATCCGTAGGACCGCCGGCAAGATAGAGTGCAGATGCAATTGATGACAGTGACGGTAGAGTATACGAACCGGGTCGGGCAACATCACCCAAAACATTCACGGTAACACTTTTTATTCTTCCAAGTGAAAGTTTCATGTATGTATCCGGAGATTCATCATTCAGTCCTGAATAAATTTTTGAAAGATAACCCTTCAAATTTTTCTCTGCCTGCGCTACTGTCTGGCCATAAATGTATACGGGACCAAGATCAGGTATATTGATACTGCCATCCGGTGATACTACCGCGCTGATATTGGTAACTACAGCTCCCCATATATCGATTACAATCTCGTCACCAGCAGACAATTTATAGTTGGCAGGCGTTGGGATATTGTAACTTGGAACAAAATTAAGATTCCTTGACCTGAAGATTGAGTGGCCATACACTGCTGATTTTGATGTAGTATCCTCATCCATAGCCGGCATCGCAACAAAACCGTCCCCCGCCACGCCATAGGCCTGCCTCTGCTCCATTTCAACTGCCGCATTCCTGTCAACCGATGGTGTATTGGAGATTATAGAACCACCGGTTCCACCACCCTGCTGTTTTCTGATCATTTCATTAATTTGCGATTCGGAGTAACCACGCTGTCGGGCCAACTGCTTGGCAAATTCTATCTCACTGGCAGATTGGGCAAACGAAACAGTTGAAGTTACCGAAACAAACAGGAAAACGAACAAAAAAGCACTAAAATATCTACTCATATCCAACACTTAAACAAAACTTGTTACAAATAAAATCTAACCTACAAATTTAACAATAAATATAATCAGGTACAAATAAAGATTGAAGAGACAGATGAATATACAAGAAACGAGATGGCTGAAAAATAAAAAAGAGCCCTGCTTTCGCAGACCTCCAAAACACTTAAAAATACACTATGAAAACTTTAATCTCAAAAAGTGGTGGGAGCAATAGGATTCGAACCTATGACCCTCTGCTTGTAAGGCAGATGCTCTAAACCAGCTGAGCTATGCTCCCTTTGACCCATCGTTTCCGTTTGGGATTGCAAAGGTAGACATTATTTTTAATTCTCCAAAAAAAAACTCTTTTTTTTCAAAAAAAATTAAAAAATCATCTTAGCGAATCAAAAAACGGTATAGCCTCTGCCACTACAAAGGTGCTTCCGCCTATAAATACCATATCATCCGCCCTCCCCATATTCTCCATATAATGATTCAATGTCCCTACAATACTTCCATCTCCGACAACCTCACCTTCAAACCCAAGCCGAAGCATCTTCTCCTTGAGCTGTTCTGCGGGAAGTGCCCTGGTACCCATTGCATTGACAAAAAGATAATGAACATCTGAACACTTGCCGTCATCAGCGACATTACCATTTGGAAGATACGCTGTTATTGAATCCAAATCCTTGTCTGCAACAACCCCGAAGACCATAACCAGTCTACCATAGCTTCCATCATTGTAAATATGCCTGATCTGATTCCCCAAAATCTTGAAACCGTGCGAATTATGGCCTGTATCACAAACCACATAAGGCTCTTCCCACAACTTTTCCCATCTGCCATGCAGACCGGTAATGGCTGCCGCATTATGAATTGAGCCCACCACATCGCCAATATATGTACCATATCTTTCAGGCCATCCCCTGCCATCAGGTGAAATCTCACAGGCTCTATCAATCCAAACCTCAAGCGCAGCAATAACCGTCTTTATATTTTTATCCTGACAATCACCCTGCAAATCAAGTTTTTCTCTACAAAGTCCTGCAGGTTGCAACAATTTGCTTCCATATTTTTCCGCCCAGAAGATTGGAGCATCCGCCTCTTTTGCTGCATCTGAAAAGATTTTACCTACACCGGACTCCTCCCCTATGATCACCGGGACACCAGGCTTGATTATACCCGCTTTTTCAGCAGCAATCGCCTCAACGGATGAGCCTAAAAAATCGCAATGATCCAATCCTATATTTGTGATAATTGACAAATCCGGAGATATGATATTCGTAGAGTCAAGCCTGCCACCCAATCCGCACTCTATTACCGCAATATCCACATTCTTATGTGAAAACCAGGCAAAAGCCATTGCCGTAGTTATCTCAAAAAAAGAGGCCCTGGTTTGCTCAAATACAGGTTTGTATCTGTTTATGAATGAGTAGACAAAATCTTTGGAAACCATCTCAAATCCGTCGGGACCCGAAACCTTTATTCTCTCCCTGAAATCTGTCAGATGAGGCGAGGTATACAGACCGACAACCATTTTCCTGTCAGAGCCATCACCTGCTCCATCACCGGTGCCCAGCATCGTATGGGGCATCCTGCTTAGCGCAGCGGCAATCATATGGCTGGTTGAACCCTTTCCGTTTGTTCCTGCTATATGGATAGCCTTGAAATTATTGTGGGGATTGCCAGTTGCCGCCACAAGTTCTCGTATACCATCAATGCCCGGCTTATAGGCGCCAGCTCCGACCTTCTGAAAAGATGGAAACCTGTTGAATATATAATCAATCTGCTGGTTGTATTCCTGCTCTGTCATAGTTCTATAACAATTATATTGCGTCCAAATGCAACTTTTATGCAACAAATGTAAGAATTTTATGCTCAAGTATCCATTATTTGGCAATTTGACGGTTTCATTCAAAAAAAATTAGTAATTTTACCTTTTTGAAAATTATATATAAAATCAAATAACTATCTATGATTCTTTTCTTTAGAGCAGGCAATGGTCCTGTCATAGCTGTCAATACAGCAGTGGAACTTTCATTAGAGAACATTAATGCACTTGAATGGCTGTTTGGTAATGCCACCCTTATGGTATCGGAGGGAAAGGCTGTAGAGAATATAACCGGCAATTTTGTTGGTCCGAGAAGGGAGATGATCACACCTTGGAGTACTACAGCAGTGGAGATTACCCAAAATATGAACATCCGTGGCATTGAAAGAATTGAAGAATTCTTTGAAGTTGAATCAAAAGATGTGCAATATGACAAAATGTTGCAACGCTTTTATACAACTTTGAACCAGAACCTCTTCACTATTGCCAAACAACCTGAACCGGTTGTATACATTACCGATATTGAGAGCTATAACCAGCAAGAGGGTCTTGCCCTTAACCCTGAGGAGATTGAGTACCTCAAGAATCTGAGCAAGAAAATCGGCAGAGGCTTGACCGACAGTGAAGTCTTTGGATTCTCACAGGTTAACAGTGAGCACTGCCGACACAAGATATGTAATGGTGTATTCATCATTGACGGCAAGGAGATGGAGAGTTCTCTTTTCAAAATGATCAAAAAGACCAGTCAGGAGAACCCTAATCTTATTGTAAGCGCATATAAAGACAACTGTGCCTTCATAGATGGCCCTCAAATCAAGATGTTCCATCCGGCAAGCGGAAGCAAGCCTGATTTCTATATAACAAAAGATGAAAAGACTGTAATAAGCCTCAAGGCTGAGACTCACAACTTCCCTACAACAGTGGAGCCGTTCAACGGAGCGGCAACAGGCAGCGGTGGAGAGATCAGAGACAGAATTGCCGGAGGAAAAGGAAGCTTCCCGATAGCCGGTACCGCTGTATATATGACATCATATACACGTTTCAATGATAAGGTTGAGGCCAATCCAGGCATCAATAAAGAGGAGACCTGCGAATCACTTGCTGCGACTATGGAGGATGCTTCTTGTAGAGAGGCGCTCAATACAGAGAGAAGCTGGGAGAAATCAGAACCAAGAGAGTGGTTATACCAGACACCTCAGGAGATCCTTACAAAGGCAAGTAACGGAGCAAGTGACTTTGGCAACAAATTCGGACAATGTGTCATTTGCGGTAGCCTTTTGACTTTGGAGCAGGATAAGACAGACTGTCGGGATACAAATTGTGCAGCATACAAGACACCTCAGTTTGGCTTTGACAAAGTTATTATGCTTGCAGGTGGTGTTGGATATGCAAAACAGCGTGATGCCTTGAAAGAGACACCGGCTGTAGGAGACAAAGTGGTCCTTCTTGGTGGTGACAACTACCGCATCGGTATGGGAGGAGGAGCTGTAAGTTCTGTTAACACAGGCCAATATGCCAATGCCATTGAACTTAATGCAATCCAGCGTTCAAATCCTGAAATGCAGAAAAGAGCCTATAATGCAATCCGCTCTATTGCTGAAAGCAGCAATAACACGATTGTAAGCGTACACGACCACGGCGCAGGTGGACACTTGAACTGTCTCTCTGAACTTGTTGAGGAGACCGGTGGAAACATTGATATAAGCAAATTGCCGGTTGGTGACCCTACACTAAGTTTGAAGGAGATAATCGGAAACGAGAGCCAGGAGCGTATGGGTCTTGTTATGAAGGAGAAGGATGTTGCAGAACTTAAAGCTATCGCTGACAGGGAGAGGGCTCCTATGTACGTAATTGGAGAGACTACTGGCAACCACAATTTCACCCTTAGAAATGAAAAGACCGGCGAGGCTGCCATTGACCTTCAGATGGAGGATATGTTCGGCTCTGCCCCTAAGACATATATGACCGATGAGACCTCTGACTATGCTTTTGATGCTATAGAGACAGGCAAACAGAGCAAGGAGTTTGAAGAGCATCTCAAACAGGTGCTTCAGCTGGAGAGCGTGGCATGTAAGGATTGGCTTACCAATAAGGTTGACCGCTCTGTTACAGGTCTGATTGCCGGACAGCAGTGTACCGGTGAAATCCAACTGCCTTTGAACAACCTTGGTGTTACTGCAATCGGATATGACAACAAAGAGGGTATTGCAACTTCAATCGGCCACGCACCGCTTGTAGCTTTGATTGATCCTGCTGCAGGTTCACGCATGGCCATTGCCGAGGCCTTGACAAATGTTGTTTGGACACCACTTGAGGGAGGTCTCAAAGGAGTATCATTGAGTGCAAACTGGATGTGGCCTTGCCGTAACAAGGGTGAGAATGCACGTCTGTACAGGGCTGTAAAAGGTGCAAGCGACTTTGCAATTGCATTGAACATAAATATTCCAACAGGAAAAGATTCCATGAGTATGACCCAGACTTACCCTAATGGTGAGAAAGTACTCTCTCCTGGAACATTGATCATCTCTACAGTAGCTCCTGTAAAAGATATAAACAACATTGTAAAACCTAATTTGAAGTCTGTTCCCGACAGCAAAATAATCTATATCCCATTTGCATGCAACAATGCAGGTGAGCCACAATTCAACCTTGGTGGATCCGCATATGCCCAAATTGTAAACAAAGTGGGCAATCAGGCTCCAGATATTGAGAACCCTGCATATTTTGCAAAATGTTTCGCTGCTGTTCAGCAGCTGATTTCTGAGAACCTTGTTCTTGCAGGACATGATATTTCTGCCGGTGGCTTGATTACTGCAGCTCTTGAAATGTGCTTCGCCAACACCAAAGGCGGCATCAAATTTACAGCCTCACCTGATTGCGGTAAAAAATTGGCCGAAGCAGATCTTGAGAGAGTGATGTTCTCTGAGAACTCAGGCGTACTTCTTCAAGTAAGAGCTGAGGAGGTTGAAAATATTCTCTCAATGATTGATGTAAAAGCCTTTGTAATTGGAGAGACAACAGAAGAGAGAAGTATTGAAATTGCGCTCGACGGTTCAGCACCTGTAGTTCTTGACATTGACAAAATGAGAGACCTATGGTTCAAGACCTCATATTTGTTTGACATCCGTCAGGTTGGAGAAGAGTGTGCAAAAGAGAGATTCCAGAACTATAAGAAGCAGCCACTGATCTACAAGTTCCCTGCCTCATTTACAGGAAAACTTGACAATGCTGCATACAGATGGCCTGCAAAGGAGGATAGACCTGTAGCCGCAATTATCCGTGAGAAAGGTTCAAATGGTGACAGAGAGATGGCGTGGGCCCTTTATATGGCCGGTTTTGAGGTCAAGGATGTACATATGACAGATCTTATCAGCGGAAGGGAGACTCTTGAAGAGATACAGATGATAGTATTTGTTGGAGGCTTCTCGAATGCCGATACCCTTGGTTCGGCAAAAGGATGGGCAGGTGCATTCCTATACAACGAAAAGGCAAAAGCGGCACTTGACAAATTCTACGCACGCAAGGACACATTGAGCCTTGGTGTATGTAACGGTTGCCAGCTTATGGCAGAGTTGGGATTGATCACTCCTCAAAAGAGGGAGATCTCTCCAAAAATGTTGCATAACACATCGCACAAATATGAGAGTAACTTTGTTGGAGTAACTATAGAGGACTCTCCAAGTGTATTGTTGAATTCATTGAAGGGAAGCAAACTTGGAATCTGGGTTGCACACGGAGAGGGTAAATTCGGATTCCCTGCGCAAGAGGCTCAAGGCTTAGGCTTCAACAACGAGGAGGGCAAACCTCAATATGACTGGTCAGACTTTAAAGTTGCTTTGAGATATACCCACAACGGATACCCGGCCAACCCTAACGGTTCTCCGCAAGGAATTGCCGGTATCTGTAGTACAGACGGACGCCACCTGGCAATGATGCCTCACCCAGAGAGATGTCTGCGCCCTTGGAACTGGGCATACTACCCACAAGCCGATGCAAGTGGAGCCTATGCAGGCTCGCAACCTGATTGCGGCAATGAAATGACTCCTTGGGTTGAGTTGTTCATCAATGGACGAATATGGTGTCAGGAAAACAGATAAATTAACCGATAAACGAATCAAGGCTGGTCCAAAAGAAATTTTGCACCAGCCTTACTTAAATACAACGTTATGGAAAAATTGCCTAAAATCTTTGTGCTGGATACAAATGTTATTCTGCACGACCACAATGCCATCTATAATTTTCAGGAAAATGATCTTGTGATACCAATTGCGGTTCTTGAAGAGTTGGACAAGTTCAAGAAGGGCAATGATACCATAAACTACAATGCCAGGGAATTTGTCAGGGCTATTGACAAAATATCAGATCCACGTCTTTTCAACAGCAACAAAGGCTATCCGCTGGGCAAAGGACGCGGCAAACTGTCAATAGAGATAAACCATCCGTTTCCTGAAGAGCTTGAGGGCTGCTTCATGGATGACGTTCAGGACCACAGAATTCTCTCTACCACAATCTGGCTAAAAGCCAAATACCCCAACAGGGTTGTAGGACTGGTTACCAAAGATGTCAATTTGCGAATGAAGGCAAAAGCACTACAGCTTCTTGCCCAGGACTACTTGACAGATCATATAGTTGAAGAGAAGGTGGCAAAGAATGAAGCCAGAGTAATAAGCGTAAAAGGGCTACCGAATAATATCATCGACAGGATTGAGACAGAAGGTGTTACTGCCAAAGAACTCAAGTATAAAAAGGTTGCATGCAACCAGCTCTACAAATTCAGGCGCACTCCGGCCACAAAAGGCGAAAAATTGCCACCTGTACTTGCAAGATATAACGCAAAGGATGATCTGATCAAGGGAATAAAGGAGTTGTCTGCATACGGTATAACTCCTCGTAATGATGAACAGGCACTTGCCATGGATCTTATTATGGATCCCAATATCAAACTGATTGCCCTGACAGGCACAGCCGGCACAGGTAAAACACTCCTTGCACTTGCAGGGGCACTGGAGCAGTCAGAGATGTATGACCAGATTCTATTGGCGCGTCCGGTAATTCCGCTACAGAATCAGGAAATTGGTTTCCTACCAGGAGATGCACAGGCTAAGGTTGGGCCATATATGCTTCCGCTTTATGACAACCTTGCCGTAATAAAGAAAAATTTCAGAGATACAAGCAGAGAGAATATAAAGATTGAGGATATGCTCCGCAGGGAAAAGCTCCTCATCTCTCCTCTTGCATACATTAGAGGGAGAAGCCTATCCAAGGTATTCTTCATAATTGATGAAGCACAGAATCTTACGCCTCATGAGGTTAAAACCATAATTACCAGAGCCGGAGAGGGAACCAAAATAGTATTCACAGGAGATATTCACCAGATTGACCAGCCATATCTTGACAGATGGTCCAACGGACTTACCCACCTTACAGAAAAACTCTACGGTGAGGAACTTTTTGCAAGCATAAATCTTGTAAAAGGTGAGCGCTCAGAACTCTCTGAACTCGCAGGGCGAAAACTTTAGCAATTAATTGTCGGGAGACTGACTCCAAACATCCAATCAAGAGAGTGCTATAAAAGGGGGTAATATAACCCAATGCCAACAAAGCAACATAAAAATAGCCATCAGTGAATCTGACGGCTATCTTTATTTATAATCTGTATCGATTATTTCTTCTCGTAAGATTTGATTGCAGCTTGAGCAGCAGCCAAACGTGCGATAGGAACGCGGAATGGAGAACATGAAACGTAGTTCATACCAATCTTATGGCAGAATGCTACAGACTCAGGATCACCGCCGTGCTCACCGCAAATACCAACCTTCAAGTTAGCATTTGTAGCTCTACCGCCTTTGATACCCATCTCAACCAACTTGCCTACTGAATCCTGGTCAAGAGTCTGGAATGGATCTGCAGGAAGGATCTTCTTAGACAAATAGTCACCCATGAAACCACCGATATCATCACGTGAGAAACCGAATGTCATTTGAGTAAGGTCATTTGTACCGAATGAGAAGAACTGAGCAGTCTTAGCCATCTCGTCAGCCATAATAGCAGCTCTTGGAATCTCAATCATAGTACCATACAAATATTTGATTGCAACACCGAACTCTTTCTCAACAGCTGCGTGTACCTCATCACAGATAGCTTTTTGGAAGTCAAGCTCTTTTACAGAAACAGTTACAGGAACCATAATCTCAGGTTGAGGTTTCAAGCCCTCTTTCATCAACTCTGCAGTTGCAGTGAAGATAGCGCGGAACTGCATCTCGGAAATCTCCGGATAAGTCACACCTAGACGAACACC
>JAEIGA010012077.1_pt1 | contig 13103 bp, 10 predicted proteins | sample 9270691 | NCBI WGS metagenome assembly JAEIGA01 (sample SAMN17057246, study PRJNA624740) | gut metagenome | biome: biome; isolation source: fecal sample | host: Bos grunniens | place: China: Xizang | collected 2019 | reverse complement strand
CCGTTTACATGGGCATCAGGTTGGAAGTCTCCGATTTATTGTGATAACAGAAAGATCCTTTCTTATCCGGAAATCAGAGAGAATGTATGTCGCTGGATGGCAGATATCATAAAGGAGAGATATGCGGATGTGGAGGTGATAGCAGGTGTGGCTACAGGTGCCATCGCTCACGGCTATCTTGTTGCTCATATCCTTGGCAAGCCTTTCTGCTATGTGAGACCTAAGCCGAAGGATCATGGCACGGGCTCTCAGATCGAAGGACTTCTTGAGAAGGGTGCCAAGGTGGTCATCGTGGAGGATCTCATTTCTACGGGAATGAGCAGTCTTGCTGCAAAGGATGCTCTCGTTAATGCTGGTGCAGATGTGATGGGAATGGTTGCAATATTCTCGTACAACTTCCCTAAGGCTCGCAAGGCTTTCGAGGATGCGAATGTTGAACTTACCACCCTTTCCAACTATGAGGCACTGATCGAGGTGGCTGCTCAGACCGGCTATGTGAAGGAATCTGATATAGAGGTGCTGAAGGAATGGAGATATTCTCCTTCAACTTGGGGAAAGGAATAATATATGGCTGTAGAGATAAAAAGCAAGAGAGCCGTTGTGTCCAAGGCTCCGTACGAACTTTACATGATGTTTGTGGACATGAGGAATTTCGTCCAGATGCTTCCTGAGGATAAGAAGGAGGGCGTTGAGGCGGATTATGACTCTATCCATGCTACTGTCCAGGGGTTCAATGTCGGCGTAAAGGTCAAGGACAGGGTTCCGTATTCAAAGATTGTCTATGAAGATGACGGAGCTCCATTCAAGTTCAGTCTGACCCTTCATTTTGATCCTGCAGCAGATCCGTATAAGACGGATTTCCAGATTGTGCTGGATGCTGATCTGAACTTTATGATGAAGACTTTGCTTGGATCCAAACTTCAGGAGGGACTCGACAAGATTGTTGACGGTCTTGTGGCAATGTCCGAAGGCAGAGTGCCGGAAGGTGTGAATCCGTCTATATTTAAAAGATGATACAGGACGCTTTCAGAGCATATCTTGAAGAGGCGATAGGTCGCGAAAATGCGCTTGTCGCTTTTTCTGCGTTTGAGCAGCCCGCATCCGTGGCAGTTAGGATGAACCCTTTCAAGAAGTGCTGTGCCTTGGACGGGGAGCCTGTGTTATGGAGCAGGTGGGGGCGCATATTGGCCGAGCGGCCGGTCTTCACGCTTGATCCGCATTTTCATGCTGGTGCATACTACGTTCAGGATTCGTCATCGATGTTTGTCGGAGAAGTGTTCCGTCAATGTCTGGATGCATTTCAGGCTCCGGTGGGGCGCCCGGTGAGGGTGCTGGACCTGTGTGCAGCTCCAGGAGGCAAGACTACGGATCTGGCTGCATCGCTCAGAGAAAGGTTTGGAGATGACTTTGTGCTTGTTGCCAATGAGGTGATGAAGCAGCGTGCCGGAGTCCTTGCATCCAATGTGGCGCTTTGGGGAGATCCTAATGTGGTGGTGACTTCTGATGATCCGTCGGCATTCGCTGCTCTGGAAGGCTTTTTCGATATCGTCGTGGCGGATGTGCCGTGTTCGGGTGAAGGTATGTTCCGCAAGGATGAGTCAGCCCAGGAGCAGTGGTCTGAAAATAATGTGGCTTTGTGCCAGGGGCGTCAGAGGAGAATCATCGCAGATGTGTGGCCATCTCTTGCAGGTGGAGGCGTGCTGGTCTATTCGACATGTACATTCAACCGTCTTGAGAATGACTGCAACGTCCGCTGGATAATGGATGAACTTGATGCTGAGACTCTTCATGATGCAGCGGAGTCACTATATGAGGGCGTGATCAAGACCTCCCTGGGTTTCAGCCTGGTGCCGGGTTTTGTGAAAGGCGAGGGACAGTATTGCTCGGCTGTGCGTAAGGCAGAGCGCGCTTCTACGACAAGGAAAATGAAACCTGTACGTGCCAGGGCCACAGCCCTTCCGGAAGGCCTCAAACAGAATTTTTCGGTGGATATGGTCCTGAAACAACGTGGGGAGACAGTGATTGCGGTCCCAGCCAAAATAAATGAGTACGTGGAACTTATTAGTTCTCATCTGCATGTTCTTGCATCAGGATGTGCCGTGGGAATCATCAAGGGGAAGGATCTTGTGCCGGATGCTGATATGGCTTTGTCAATTGTACTGAAGGAGGATGCATATCCTGCGGTTGATGTGGACCGGCAGACTGCGTTGGCCTTCTTGCATCGTGATGCAATCGTTCTTTCTGATGCCCCGAAAGGCTTTGTGCTGATCCGTCATGATGGAGTCCCTCTCGGTTTTGTGAAGAATCTGGGCAACAGGTGCAATAATCTTCATCCTCAGGGAAGACGTATCAGAATGGATATATAAAGGAATATACGATATGAAGAGAATATATGTGACAATCGCTCTGGCGTTGGTGTCTGTGCTCTCGTGGGCGCAGGGGCAGTCAGAACTGCTTGAGCGTAGATACAACCTTCTGGTGGATAAGGTCGGCCTTGCAGGAATCGGCGTGGAGACCGTGCTGGATGCTTGGGGAAAGGTGGATTCAACCAACCTGAACATGCAGATGGGACGTTACCGCTACTATCTGACCAAGGCTCAGTCAACAACAGTGGTCGCTAAGCCGGAAAAGAGATATCTTGGCCTGGAGCCAATACTTTCGCTCAAGGACAGTCTCGGCAAGGAGGTGAATTATTTTCAGGAACCAGTCTACGATGATCTCCTTTATGGCCAGGCGATGAAATCTATGGACAAAATCATTGCCCTTGCACCAGATCGTCTTGATTTCAGATTTTTGAAGGCGAATACCTTTATATCATATGAAAAGGGCAGTCCTGACATGACCCTTGACTATCTTCTCCGTTTGTGTGATGAGGCCGCGGCAAGAACAAAGGACTGGACATTCGGACAGGAGAAGAAGGACAAGGCTTTCTTTGCAGATTCCATGCAGGAATACTGCTATAATCTGTTTGTGATAGGGACGCCTTCATCTCGAGAGGCGTTCGTGACTCTTTCCCGTAAACTGAATTCATTGTTTCCTGAAAATCTTGACTTCCTTAACAATATAGGCTCTTATCATCTGCTGTCCGAGGACTATAAGGGTGCCCTCAAGACGTATGGAAAGGTTCTCAAGAAGGATCCGGGAAATGTTACTGCATTGCAGAACAGCCTGCTTGCAGCCCGCCGCATGAAGAATACTAAACTGATAGAAAAATATACCCAGCAGTTGCAGAAATATTCGAGCAGATAATGAAGAATACCATGTTCATAGCATCCCGCCTGAAGTTCCGCAGGCGCATCGTGACGATTTCAATTGCGATAAGTTATATCGTCATGATTATTGCTATGGCTGTGTCTTCTGGTTTCAGAAGCGAGGTGCGTGATGCGCTTTCGCAGATGGGAGGTGATATCCAGCTCTGCCCTTCAAATCTTAATTTTCTCGATGGGGCCCAGCATGTAGATGCGTCTCCGGCCTATCTTCCTCTGCTGCAGGATGTTCCAGGAGTGGCGTCTGTGGAGCCGGCCGTCTATCGTGCCGGTATTGTAAAGACTGGTGATGATATCTACGGAGTTGTGGTCAAAGGGGTGCAGACTGGGGATACAGTTTCTCTGAATGTTTCAATCCCTCGTCGTTTGTCCGAAATGGGAGGTATCCGGGTGGGGGACAAGATGCTTACGTATTTTGTCGGCCAGAAGGTGAAGGCCCGTAGTTTCAAGGTGGCTTCGATTCATGATCCTGTAATCGAGACCGATGACAGACTGTTGGTCTATGCGGATATAAAGGACATGCAGCGCCTAAATGAATGGTCAGATGACCAGGCTTCCTTGCTCGAGGTCAGAATGAAGCCACAGTTCCGGGATGAGACTCAGATCGAGGAGGCGGCATCTGAGGTCGGATTCATCGCATATGCTCACACCACTGATGAACAGAGCGGCGTGTTTGCTTCTTCTACACCGTCTCGGTATCCTCAACTCTTCGATTGGCTCAACCTGTTGGATTTCAATGTCCTTTTTGTTCTGGTGCTGATGATGATCGTTGCAGGGTTCAATATGATATCTGGATTGCTGATAACCCTTTTCGAGAATATTTCTACAATCGGAGTGTTCAAGGCTATGGGAATGACTGACAGGTCAATAGCCAAGGTCTTCCTGAGCAGCTCAGCCGCTACTGTTCTCAAAGGAATGCTTATAGGAAATTCTGTGGCAGTTTTCCTGTGCTTTCTGCAGGACAAACTGCATGTCCTCAAGCTGGACCCGACTAACTATTTTGTGTCTTTCGTCCCGATTGACATCAATCTTTTGAGCCTGCTGTCTATAGACCTGATTTCTTTTGCAGTCATAATGCTGCTTCTGTTGATCCCGTGCGCCTTTATATCACGTGTTGATCCAGCTGACACGGTGAGGGTAAGGTAGAATTATCTTTCCGGATAACCTTCGCAATAGGAATTGTAGAGGGCTGAGATATTCTCGATGTACGCGATGGTCTCATGGCCTTGGAATAGCCCCTGCTCTCTCATGAGAGGAATAATCTTCAGAATATCTTCCCATGTGTCTCCCGGATAACCTTCATTTTGTGCGAAGCTTCTGCACTCCAGCATTTTCCCTTCTCCCGCGTTGTAGGATGCAAGTGTGAATCTGATCAGTTCCTCTGGAGTCAGATTGCGTTTCTTCCATATGTTCTGCAGCATTTTCAGATGGCTGACCCCTGCCTTGATATTGTTTTCCGGATTGACAAGGTCCTCGATTCCGTAGCGCGCTGCAGTCGATGGCATTACCTGCATGAGACCCTGAGCGCCTCTATGTGACCTGGAATTGATTGAAAATTTCGATTCCTGATAGATTACAGCTGCCAGCATCCTCCAGTCCCAACCGAGCTCAGCTGCATATTTCTGTATGAGCCTGTCGTATGGACTGATGCTGCCCGAACTCTTTCTGAAGCGTGATCTTAAATTATTGAATTCGCCGGATACCTTCATGTGGCATATCCATTCGTTCAGCTCGTTGATGCTGTAACTTGTGCCCTCTCTTTTCATTGCTGCGATAGAGCACTCATCCAATTTGCAGCTCAGGCGTATGTCCCGTGTGTCTGCAATATCCTCCTCATGGGTTATGACAAGGTCAACCTTACCCGCTTTCAGCGAGTCAAGGTAATTATCTCCATTATTATGTACGATGATTCTTGCTGCACATCCGTTGTCATGTGCAAAGCGCTTGATCAACTCGTAGGTGAAACCTGTCTCTAGGCCATGAGCACCGCGCATATCGTCTCCAAGGTCGATTGCGCAGACGATCTCCTCTCCTGCGAATGCACTCATGCTTGCAGCTCCGTTGATGACCCTGTCTCTCTCACAGATGGGGATGATCACCAGCAGGATTGCTGTAAAACATATATATCTAAACCACTTTACTTTTTCTACACTAACTTTTCTCATACAATATTGTCTTGTCTATCTCCGGGCGGATTTGAATCCTCCTCCTCCGCCGCTCAGTCCAGCCGGGAGGGATGGACCTCCGCCTGATCCGATGCCGCCGCTTTTTCCAGCAGCGCTTCCGGTGCCCTTGCCTCTGCCAGGCAGAATATAGAATGGCCAATGTATGCCGAATTTGAATGCTCTCTGTGGTGCTATGTAGCCTGAAGCGGAGAAATAGTCTGCCGACTTGTTTGGCCATCCCATGTTTATGTTCACGCACTTGATGAAGATGCTTGCCCTCTTCCATTGGATGTTGACGAAAACGTCTACGTAAGGACAATTTCCATATTCGTACTGGTCCTGGTTGTGAAATACTCCCAGCACAGGATTATATGCCGGCGCATACCACTTTGTGGTGAAGGTTCCGTTTGCTCCGATCTGCATCTGCATTGCGTTCTTTACAACATCAAACTGCAGGTAGTATCGCAGATTCAGTGCCAGCATAGGCAGCGGAAGCACATCTTTGTTTGATGAATATTGGAATAGGATCCGGTTGTCCAAATGCAACTTCCAGATCTTGACGTTCTTGTTGAGGGATGCTGTCATTACGCTCATCGGGGTGGTGTTCTGCTGCACGATACCCTTGTTGTCGTAGTAGATGTTGTTGGCCAGCAGACCATAGCCGAACGATGCGCTGAGGTCCCATCTCGGAATCTCCAGGAATGCTTCAGCCTTCGTGGTGGAAATTTTCCCGAAGTCGTTGTTCCACCAGTAATGGTTGGTGCACAGATGCTGATCATAGTAGTCCGGCTCCTTAAGACTGGTCTCAAAATGTCCTTTCAAGGTAAGTGGGCTGCTCTTGTCCTTTCTGAATGGATAGAAATTGACGGCTACGTTTGCATTTATACCGAAGTCGTTGAGTTCATATCCCAGTAAGGTGTAGCGCCCGTCTGCGTCCCAAGTAAGATATTTCTTGTACTGTCCCCTTGCTCCAGCATAGAGATAAAGAGAGTTGAGCAGTACGTTCGTATTACCAGTTATGTAGTCGTTTGGCTGGAAACTATAATAATTGCATAGCTTATCCCCGATGCCGACGTCAACCTTTGACACAATGCCGTCCGCCTTCCATGGCTGGAGGCGTATGAATACCTTGTTTTCGAATTTCATCACCCTGAGCGAGTCTGCACTCTTGGTAGGGTTGAGGTAGAAGCGGTTGTCGTAGAATTCGCGTCCGACCTTGTCTGAAGCGGCAATGTTGTCCTTGTACATCTTTCTGAACACAGAATATTCTGTGCTGTGTCCGATGAATGCGGATGTGATGTTCTTGTCGAGACTGATGCTGTCCTTGAACATGGCCTCATCTGCCTCCTTGGCCAGCAGGGCCTCAATTGCAAGTGAGTCGCCGCTGTTCATTATGCTGTCTCTAACAGCTTTTTCAGCCATCCTTTCCTTTCTGCTCTTGATGTTCTTCAGGAACGAGAACGGAATGCGGTAGGTCTGATCAAGATAGAGGGTGTTCTTCCTGAGTGAGTTTTTGGCATCCTTGAGATGAATGTCGATTTCTCGAGCGTCAACGGTCGTGTCTCTGATCCAGAAGTTGTCGACTACGCCTCCGTTTTCGCTTCTTTCCACCTTGTTGTAGATGTAGCCTGCATGCATCAGATAGCGTTTGCCCATATAGTTGGTCGCCATCACGACATTTCTGTTGTTTGTGTCTTCTCTCTTGAGCAGACCGTTACCTCCGAACCTTCTGTACTCGAGGGTTATGTTCAGTTCTGGGGTTATGTTCTGGGTGGTAAGTATCTTGATGTTCGACTCTTCCTTGTCCTGAGTTGAAAACAGGGTGCCCCAGTATGCCAATTCCGTATACGGTGTCTTGGTGTTGTAGTTCGGGAGGCTTTCAGCCGAGTAACTGTATCTCTGCAGCGGAGTGTAGAAGATAGCGTTTTCGGTGGTTTCTCTCTTGAAGAAGTTGAATGACTGCTCAGGTGATCCTGCAACTCCAAGCCATGTGGCGTTTACATCTTCCTTGAAGAAAGGATAGTCGTGGAATTGGTGGTTATATGTCGTGTCGAACTTCTGCAGGTTGATGTCGTGGAACTTCCTGTCGTGCTTCCACAAGATGACCCTCTTGTACTGGAGGGAATCGGCTACCGCAAAGGTCTCGAGGATACGCGGAGTGGCGGCGATTATGCTGTCCTTGGCGGCTTTCAGACTGTCTTTGACGGCCATCTTCTTGTTTATGGCTGCTATCTTTGCCGGGAGCGCCTGTTCGTAGTCGTATTTCTTCCTCTCTTTTTTGCTCAGTGAGTTATACCAGGCGTTGAATTTGGCTATGGCCACTTCTGTTGAGTCCTTGATGTAGAGTGAATCAAGTTTTGCGAGTTCCAATGAATCTCCTGCCTGCATCAGGGAGTCTCTTACCTGTTTTCGAGTAGTGGAGTCCTTGACGGCAATGTAGTATTTGAAGAAGAATGGGTCCTTGAACTCCAGAGAGTCCGGAATCCTGATTGTATCGCGTGCTGCAATGGTGTCCGGTGCCGCTGTTGTATCTGGTGGGGTCAGGCTGTCCCGCTGCGCTGAAGAATCAGCGACAGCAACGGCAGCAGAAGAGTCTTCTATCCTGCTGAGTGTCAAGGAATCCCTAAGGCCTGCTATGTAGAGCGATCTTCCGGCATCAATGCCGAATGACTGGAAAGCAGCCACGGCAACGAGCAGGGTAGGAAACCATATTTTTGATAAAAAATTCTTCATAACGAATCAGCAAAGGTACGAATAAAATAGGATATATCCTATTATTCGACGCATATGCCGTTTTGAGCCATCTCCTGAAGAGCCTGCTTATGACCGTTTTCGTCAACGTAAGCCAGGCAGTCCGAGAGGAGATGTACTTTGAATCCAGCCTTCTTAAGGTCTTCTGCAGTGTTACGGACACAGTATTCTGTGGCAATGCCACATACATACACGTCAGTTGTGTCGAGCATCTCAAGAATCTCGCCCAGAGACTGGTCTGCAGAGTTCACCCCCTCGAATCCGGAGTACTGTTCAGTGGATCTGTCGCATCCTTTGTCGAAGGTCAGTTCCTCGCAGGCATATGGCTGCAGCGCTTTGTGGATTTCTCCTCCGTGAGTGCCGGCCACGCAGTGTGATGGCCAGATGCCTCCCTGCTCCTTGAATGACGAATGGTCTGCAGGATGATGGTCCCTGATGAACAGGATAGGAAAGGTGTCAAGGATTTCATAGTCTTCACCACCTTGACCTTTAGTGTGTATGTCTATGAATTTAAGGGTGTTGGAAACTGCGTTGTCTGCATTTTTGCATGCGAGGCTGCCGTCGATGAAGTCGTACAGCATATCCACAACCACCAGGGCATTGTTCTGCATATTCTTTATCCTTTGAAGTTTCTGATTTCGGCTGTCAGTTTGGTGATGATGCTCATCTTCAGGTTGTACAGGTCATCCGAGATGTCCACCTTGTAGTAGTGTGGATTGATGAGTCTTCGCTCGCTTGGACTGAAGTGCATCAGAGTGTCGTTGAAATATGTCTTCTTTTCCTGAAGTGTGTGTGTTGGCGCACATCTGACGCCGTTTTCTATGACCTTGTGCTGCATCGTGAATGCTGTGTATGCACCGGCTTCGAATGTCTTGGTCTTATATCGGTCGTACTCGTCGCAGATGGTGAATGTCTCTCCAGCCTCGATCTGTCTGCTGAGGCTGTCACCACGCAGACAAGTCACATCGGCCTTGAATATTTCGCCCTTTGAGGAATCGGTAATCATGATTCTATAGGTGATCTGACATCCCGGGTTGATCAGTTTGATCTTGTCCTCAGAACGCTTAAGGACAGCTTCTCCGTCAATTTCCACGAGTTTGTACACGTTGCCGAAACAAGGTGCAGCCTTGCTTGTCGCGATTGCATCACCCACGCCGTATGAGTCGATGCATGCCCCCTGACGCTCCAGATCGGTGATCAGATATTCGTCAAGTGAGTTGGTTGCGAATATCTTGCAGGCAGAAAGGCCGTTCTCATCAAGGATCCTTCTGCACTCTATTGATAGATATGCAAGGTCTCCGCTGTCGAGTCTTACCCCATATCCCTTTGGATAGCTGTCGTCTATTCCGTTGTTCTTGAATGCTTTGATGGCATTGAGCACTCCGCACTTGAGAGTGTCGTAGGTGTCAATGAGCAGGATCAGAGGCTCATTCCTATGGGTCTTGATGTAGGTGTCGAAGGCTTTGTATTCTCCCTCAACGCTGCTTCCGAATGCCGTGACATAACTATGGGCCATAGTTCCTGTTGAACCGTAGTCGAATATGGCGCCGGCAAGGATGTTTGATGTTGCGCTGCATCCTGCGATGATGGCCGCCTTTGCTCCGAATGTGGCTGCCCATGGACCATGAGCTCTTCTGGAGCCGAACTCGCTGACAGGCTTGTTGGTCGCGCGGCACACTCTGGATGCCTTTGTCGCCACTGCCATCTGGTGGTTCATGATGCACAGCATCGGTGTTTCGAGCACCTGTGCCTCGATGAGCGGGCCTTCTACGATGATGATCGGCTGGTTAGGGAAAACGATTTCTCCTTCTCTCATCGCATATATGTTTCCGGTGAATTTCATTGCAGAGAGGTAGCCTCGGAACTCTGCATATTCTTCTCCAGGGAGGAATTTTTCGAAGAATCCCGGATCCATGTTTCCGAGATTTGCAACCATCTCTATGACCTCGTCAGTACCGCTTACTACAGCCCAGTTGTTGTTCTCCGGGGCCTTTCTGTAGAAGAGGTTGAATACGGCTGTCTTGTCCTTCATGCCGCTGTCATAGAATGACTTTCCCATGGTGTACTGGTACTTGTCTGAGCAATAGGCGTAATTAAGCATCGTTGTAATGATTAAATCATACAAATGTACTCTTTTTTTTAATCCGTTTTCGTAAATTCGCGAATAATTTAGGCTGCACCTGCTACACTTTTGGTACGAAACCGCGCCAGGTGCACAAAAAAATAATGATGAACCGTTTAGTCCAACTATATAAGGCGCGTTTCTCCGAAGAACCGTCATCAGTGACTCCCATTACGGGGTCAGCAAGTAACAGACAGTATTACCGTCTCTGTGGAGATGGATTCTCTTGTGTGGGTGTTATTGGCACCAATTCAGCTGAGAATCAATCGTTTCTGTGCATTGCGGGTCATTTTGAGGCGAAAGGAATCAGCGTGCCGCAGGTGCTTGCTGTGAGTGATGATGGGATGGCATATCTTCAGGAGGATCTTGGAGGAAGTACTCTGTTTGATCTATACAAGGCGTCAGAAACCTCAACTGACATCAAGGAACTTCTTTGCCGCACTATGGCATCGCTTCCTAAGATACAGTTCGAGGGTGCTGATGGGTTTGACTTTGAAAAATGCTTCTCGGCGAAGTGCTTTGACCGCCGGCTCGTGATGTTCGATCTGAACTATTTCAAGTACTGTTTCCTTAAGCCTTCCGGCCTGGAATTCAATGAGGTGCTGCTTCAGGATGATTTCGAACGTCTTGCGGATGATCTGCTTGCAGAAGAAGTTTCCTGCGGAAGGGCTACGGAAAATATTCTCCCTTCCTTTGGAAGGGCTACGGAAAATATTCTCCCTTCCTTTGGAAGGGCTACGGAAAGTCCGGGACGGACTTTCCTTTATAGAGACTTCAACAGCAGGAATGTGATGGTGAGGGATGAGCAGCCGTATTTTATTGATTTTCAAGGTGGGATGCAGGGCCCGATATATTACGATGTCGCGTCTTTCATCTGGCATGCGAGGTCCGGGTATCCTGAGCAGTTGAAGGAGAGGATGCTTTCATCTTATTTTGACGCTTTGCGTGAGTATGTAGAAGTGGATGAGGCTGTGTTCAGGGCCCAGCTGCGCAGGTTCGTGCTTTTCCGTTCTCTGCAGGTTTTGGGAGCATACGGTTTTCGTGGACTGGTGGAGCAGAAGGCGAAGTTCGTCATAGGAATCCCAGCAGCAATCTCTGCATTAAAAGACTTTCTTGAGATTCCTCTTGATGGATATCCCTACCTGATGGAAGTTCTGAAAAAAATGGTTGCATTGCCGAAGTTTGCTCCGGCAACATCTCATGAAGGTGTTCTGGAGGTACGTGTATGCAGTTTCTCATTCCATAAGGGCATTCCTCAAGATCTATCCGGCAATGGTGGGGGATATGTTTTTGACTGCCGCTCGATACATAATCCCGGCAGATATGCCCCTTATAAGAAACTCACCGGCAGAGACGATCAGGTGATTCGTTTTCTTGAAGATGATGGGGAAGTGTTCCGCTTTCTGGAGCACGTGTACGGAGTGGTGGATCCTCATGTGGAAACGTATGCTGAGCGAGGGTTTACAAGCCTGATGGTGTCGTTCGGATGCACCGGTGGTCAGCATCGCTCTGTGTATTGTGCTGAACATCTTGCCAGGCATCTTGCGGAAAAGTATCCTCAGATCCGCGTGCACCTTTCTCATCGCGAGCAGACCTCCCTTTCACCAATAACCTTCTGCCCGAAAACACTTCCTTCCAAAGAGATAAGCTAAGCCTCCTGTATAAACGAAATAATGCTGAAAAACATGAACTCCATGATATTTGCTGCGGGTCTTGGTACCCGTCTGAAACCGATAACCGACACGCTGCCGAAAGCTCTTGTTCCGGTAAACGGCAAACCCCTTATCGAACTGACATGCAGAAAGCTGATGGCTGCCGGCATCAACCAGGCAGTGGTGAATATCCACCATTTTGCCGATAAGATAGAGGACTGGGCCGCTAAGCAGGACTGGGTGGTGACATCTCCTGACCAGTTGGAAGAAGGAAAGATGCTTCTTCAGTTCAGTGACGAGAGGCAGCAGCTACTCGAAACCGGAGGTGCGGTGCTTCATGCCAGAAAGTTCCTTGAAGGATGCGGACATTTCCTTATCCACAACGTAGACATCCTTTCCAACGCAGATCTTGGATGGCTGGAGTCACAGGTGCAGCCGGAAGCCCTGGCAACACTTCTTGTCAGCGAACGCGAAACTACCCGTTTCCTTCTTTTTCACCCTGATACCAAGAGACTTGTAGGATGGCACAACACCAACACCGGCGACCATCACCTGTCAGACGATTCCATCGCCTTGGAAGACTGTGCCAGATACGGCTTTTCCGGCATTCATATCCTCTCTGACAAAGTCCTCGGCTTGATGGAAGAATACGCAAAATGGCGGAACCTTCCTGTGGAAGATCCCGCCGGTGTCAAGTTTTCGATAATGAATTTTTATTTGTGGGCTGCCCTCAAGCACCCAATCTATGGCGTTGTGGCAGAGAATCTTGATTTCCTCGATGTCGGAAAGCTGGATACCCTTGAACAGGCAGAACAGTTTTTTAAAAACAGACCATGAAGAGAATCATAATATGTGAATCAGGAGCCACAAAGGCCGACTGGAGAATAGTAGAAGACGGAAAGCAGACATTCCAGACGTTTTCGTCCGGAACAAATGTCTCAACAATGAAGATGGATGTCATAGCTTCCATAATCCGTCAGACTGCTGATAGACTTCCTTCCGGCAAGTATGACGGAGTATATTTCTACACAGCCGGAGTGGTGACTCCTCCTATAGAATCCGAGGTAAAGGAAATACTCCAAGGATGTTTCGGGGCATCTGACATAGAGGTTAAGGATGATCTGGTGGCATCAGCGCGGGCAGCTTG
>JAEIGA010012076.1_pt1 | contig 13106 bp, 9 predicted proteins | sample 9270691 | NCBI WGS metagenome assembly JAEIGA01 (sample SAMN17057246, study PRJNA624740) | gut metagenome | biome: biome; isolation source: fecal sample | host: Bos grunniens | place: China: Xizang | collected 2019 | reverse complement strand
CACCCATAGTGCGGATCTCCTTCAAAGCCTTAATCTGCTCTGCGATCTCCTCGCGCAAACGGATGCGAGCATCGGTCATAGGACCTACCATATACTTCAAGTCATTCTGCTTTGCCTCGATCAAACGGTCAGTACCGTAGAGTGCCAAACGGCGGTAGTCACCGATGATACGACCACGAGCGTAGTTATCTGGCAAACCAGTCAAGAAACCGAGTGAACGGAATGTACGAATCTCCTCGGTGTAAACATCAAACACACCGTCGTTGTGAGTCTTGCGGTAGTTTGTGAAGATGTCCTTTACCTTCTCATCAACCTCAACGCCGTGCTCGCGGCAAGCGCGTGACACAACATTGATACCACCGAAAGGCTTGATTGAGCGCTTCAAAAGCTCGTCAGTCTGCAAACCAACGATGAGCTCGTTCTCCTTGTCGATGTAACCAGCCTTGTGAGAGGTGATTGTAGAAACTGTCTTGTTGTCAAGGGCGCGAACACCATTGTTCTGACGCTCCTCCTCGAGGGCCTTCAAGCACAAGTTCCACAAGTGAGTTGTACGCTCGGTAGGACCTACCAAGAATGAAGCGTCGCCTGTGTAAGGAGTGATGTTAGTCTGCACGAAGCTGGTAACATTTACCTCCTGGCTCCAAAGACCATCTTTGAAAATCTCTTTAAGTTCCATAATCTATGATATTTGTAATTGATATTTCTCTATTTTGACCACAAAAGTACAAATTTTTCATAGAAAAATCAATATATTCTATTAAAACCGTTATTGTTTTTTTCTATATCACGATAAAGATTTCTGATTATTACGCCATTTAGGGAGGCAGAGGGTGATTTTTTTGCGATTTTGGGGTGTGGGCGGAGTGTAGTGGTGGGTGGAGTAGGCGAGTTGTGAATAAAAAAAAGACCGCTTACGAGGCGGTCTTTATGGTGGGTGCGCGGGGCGCTTATTCAATCATATTGCAGTCGAAAATAGAAAATACCTCGGTCGAAACCTCGCCGAGCCAGCCGCTCTGGGAGTTTACGGCGGTCTGCACCTTCACAAAGTCGATATACTCCAACTCAACCGCCTTTCCCTTGCTATCTACGGCGTCGCTGATGCGGAAGTGGTTTGGTACGGCGGTAGCGGCTGTGTTGTCGCCATCTATCAGGCGGTCTATGTGGCTGCCATTATCGGCGTAACCCCACTCATATTCAGGAAGTATCCACATTGTGCCGTTGCCCGACTTGTCGTAGTTGCGAGCCTCGAGGCGTGTACCCGTGAGGGTGTAACTATCCGCCGTAATCCAAGCAGGGTAGTAGTAATCCTGCTTGTGCGGTGGCACACGGCTTATCTCGCCTTTGTTGCCGAGGTTGTCCTCCCACTTTACGGCGGCGTCGGCCTCCGTAGGGCGGAAATATGTCACAGAATAGTTCTGGATAGTACCCTCTGCGCCCGCTTCTGAACCCTTCAACTCATACCAGATGTCGTCTGGCTTGCCGTTGCCGTTAGCATCCTGCATAACCCACACAACACCAGGCTCTGATGAACCGTCGAAGGAGTTGCCCTTGACAGCAAAATCGTAGCCGCCATAGTTATCGATGCTATGGTCGAAGCCCACGACGATATAACCGCCGAAACCACCTAACGAGACATACTTCTCGGCGTCGAGGCGCTTCTTGGCGTAGGCAGCAGCCGCTGCTGGGGTGGACTCGCCGCTAAAGCCCGACTTATCCTCGTTGATAAACTGACCAGGGGCGGGGGTATATTCAAATACGCAGTTGCACTCCGCCTTCGACTGCTTGTTCTTTGGGCGGTAGGGCGAAGATGTCTCATCGCCAGAGTCATCGGTGATGACCTCGTCCACATTGCAGGACGAAGCCATCATCGCGACCATTAACACATACAAAAAAATCAATCTCCTATTCATTAATCTTCTATCTTAAATCTTACGGCAACATCGTCGTAAGCAAAATATCCAGGTACTGAAAGACCATAATCGCCAATCATATCAGCCGAGCCCTCAAGGTTGAAGGCAACCTTTGCAACCTCGCCCAACACAGAGAGGTCCCATTTTGTCCACTCGGTGACGAACTGCTTGCCCTCGCTCAAAAGGTAGAACTCGGTTGTTGAGGTTGGCTTCTTGTCAAATCCTGAAGCGAAACCGTATGCCACAATCTTGAAGGTCGATTCATCGCTCAATACATATGTTGAGCCGAAGCCCGCCGCCTGCAACTGGTTATAGACATAGGTGGTGTTTGTTACCCACATATGGTCAATCACGCGTGCTACGCCATCGTCGAACTCGAATGAAGGCATCGACTCGTTCATTCCGTAGTCGCTGTTATCGACATAGCCGAAATGGGTGTTGAAGTTTGAACCGCTGTGACCGCCCGTAACATTATAGGCCTGAAGGTCATACATATAGTTGCCCTCACTCTCCCAATCTGTGCCGACATAGTTTGAGATGCCAGCGTGACCGCCATAGTAGCCATACATACCCATCACAGGGTAGAACAACAACTCGGTGTTGCCCTCGTCATACCACGAGTATGAGCCGTGACCGCTACCATACTGCTGCGAAGGGATAAAGTCGCTCCAGTAGGTGTTGCCCTCCCCTCCGAGGTAGTCCTCATCCTCGAATGTAAGGACGCGCAGCTCATAATCCTTCTTCTTGGCGATGGTAATCACGCGACCATCCGTAAGGGTGATGATAACCTCATCGTCGGTCTCCTCGATTGACTCAAAGAGCGAGTCGCCATCCTTACCATCCTTACCATCTTTGCCATCCTTTCCGTCAGCGCCGTCTTTGCCGTTTGCACCATTTGCGCCATCCTCGCCGTGGCGGAGGGTAACTGATGAGCCGTCGCTGAAGGTGAGGGTATAGCCCTCGTCGGTGGGCTCTACATTGGTGATTGTCTTGCCGTTATTGACGGCGTCAATCAGGGCGGAGAGTGCCGCGATGTCGGCGGCGTTGTCACTCACCTGCTGCTGCAAGTTGTTTACTGTGTTCCACAAATCGGAATCGTCATACTCACACGCGGTGAGCGATGCTGTCAAACAAGCAACAGCGAACATTCTAAAGAACTTTTTCATAGCAATAAATGTTTTTAGTTAATAAAAAGTGTTCTTCGTTTCGCGTTGCAGAACAGACTTTCAAAACATCTCTTGCCGTAGTTACTTTGGTGATTATATACGCGTATCCAATGACGGTATATATCAACAATAATTGCACCCTATACACTCGGGGCAAAATCTAAATTTATACGGATAAAATTAGTTTTGATTCAGCCCCGTAGTCCTGCAGGTCGTAAATCCTTCAATGCAATGGGTAGGTCTTCTGACTTGTTCCCTCTGGTGCGCCTTCCCAGCATTTAGCCAGTGGCAAAGAGTGCATCCAGAGTGAATGATTCCTCGCGGAATGGAACTCACAGCAACAGGTATTGTCACGGATTCTCACCGTATTCCCTATTATCCTCAATCGGCCGATGGCCAATAAGGACCCTTTTGCACTGCAAATATACAAAAAAAATGGTTTGGCGGGCGATTTTGGGTCGAAAAAAATGGCGAAAAATAATTTTTTAGGGAAAACCGCTCCAGAGTGCGCTGTGGGCGCGAAGGTGGTGGTTTTGTTGATAAGTGGATAATAACTCTCAAGGAAAGGTTTGGTCGCGAAGGTTTTATTTTTTGTAATATTGCAGACAATTTCGCTGATTGTGCAATCGGCGTGTCCTAAATACCGACTGAAAAATAACAAAAACAATATATATGATTCAAACAGTATTAAAACGAGATGGTCGTGTCGTGGGCTTTAACCGCGAGAAGATTGCAGCCGCCATACGAAAGGCGATGCTTACGACCCCACAGGGCGAGGACGAAGTCCTGATTAATAAGATTGTGGACCGTATTGAGTATCGTGGTAGCGAGCAGGCGGAGGTTGAGGACATCCAGGATATGGTCGAAAATGAGTTGATGAAGTCATCTCGTAAGGAGGTGGCGAGAGCCTATATGACCTATCGTCACAGCCGAAGCGTTGCGCGTAAGGCGAAGTCAACAGAGATTTTGCTTGAGATTGTTGCGGCAAAGTCAAACGATGTGACTCGTGAGAACGCAAATATGAACGCCGATACCCCAGCGGGTATGATGATGAAGTTTGCGTCGGAGACCACAAAGCCTTTCGTTGATGACTACCTCCTCTCGGACGATACTTTGGATGCAGTGCGTCACAACTATCTGCACATCCACGACAAGGATTACTACCCAACACGCTCGCTCACCTGCATCCAGCACCCATTGGACCGCATCCTTGAGCGCGGTTTTGTGGCTGGTCACGGCGAGTCACGCCCAGCGCGTCGTATCGAGACTGCAGCGGTGATGGCTTGTATCTCGATGGAGACTGTGCAGAACGAGATGCACGGCGGTCAGGCTATCCCTGCGTTCGATTTCTATCTCGCACCCTATGTGCGCTCAAGTTATATTGAGGAGATTAAGACAATCGAGAAATTGACAAGCATCGATTTGAAGCACCTCTACGATGCTCCAATCGAGGATTATGTTGCAAAGGATTTGGATTTCTTGCAGGGCGACGAGCGCTTCAAGCAGCACGCTATCAACCGCACCGTAAACCGCGTACATCAGTCTATGGAGGCGTTTATCCACAATATGAACACCATCCACTCGCGCGGCGGTAATCAGGTTGTATTCTCGTCAATCAACTATGGTACAGATACCTCTGCCGAGGGTCGTTGTATCATCCGCGAGTTGTTGCAATCAACCTTCGAGGGTGTTGGTGGCGGCTCAACGGCTATCTTCCCAATCCAGATTTGGAAGAAGAAGCGCGGCGTAAGTTACCTGCCAGAGGACCCTAACTACGACCTCTACTGCTTCGCTTGCAAGGTGGCGGCGCGTCGTTTCTTCCCTAACTTCGTGAACCTGGATGCCACATACAATCAGCACGAGAAGTGGCGTGCAGATGACCCAAAGCGCTACAAGTATGAGGTGGCTACGATGGGTTGCCGTACCCGTGTGTTTGAGAACCGCTTTGGCGAGAAGACATCTATCGCGCGTGGTAACCTCTCGTTCTCGACAATCAACATCGTGCGTCTGGCGCTCGAGTGTCGTGATATTCAGGATAAGCAGGCGCGTATCGACCGCTTCTTTGCCAAGTTGGACGAGTTGCTGGAGGTTACAGCAAAGCAGTTGTGCGACCGCTTCGACTACCAGAAGACCGCTGTTGCAAAGCAGTTCCCATTGCTGATGGCTTCGCTCTGGAGCGGCAGCGAGGAACTCAAGCCAGAGGACTCTATCGAGCGCGTAATCAATCAGGGTACGCTCGGTATCGGCTTCATCGGTTTGGCGGAGTGTCTGATTGCCCTTATCGGCAAGCACCACGGCGAGAGCGAGGAGGCGCAGGCATTGGGCTTGAAGATTATCGGTTATATGCGCGACCGCGTGGTTGAGTTCTCGGAGCGTTACCAGCACAACTTCAGCGTGTTGGCTACTCCAGCCGAGGGTCTTTCGGGTCGTTTCACACGCCGCGATGTTAAGGACTTCGGTGTGATCGAGGGTGTGACCGACAAGGCTTACTATACGAACTCAAACCACATCCCAGTATATTACCATTGCTCGCCAAAGCATAAGGCGGAGATTGAGGCGCCATACCACGCATTGACTGGTGGTGGTCACATCTTCTATGTGGAGATTGACGGCGACGCAACCCACAACCCACAGGCGATTATGGACATCGTCGATTTGCTCGACAAGTACAACATCGGCTACTGCTCGGTGAACCACAACCGCAACCGCTGTATGGATTGCGGCTATGAGGATGCACAGCAGGAGTTGAGCGAGTGCCCAAGATGTAAATCTACAAAGATTGACCGCTTGCAGCGTATCACTGGCTACCTCGTGGGTACAACAGAGCGCTGGAACAAGGCGAAACTGGCAGAGTTGAATGACCGTGTTATCCACAAATAGTATCCGCGTACTTGACATCAAGTATGGCACATCGGTCGATGGAGTGGGGCTTCGCACCTCAATCTATTGCGCCGGTTGTGAGAATCGTTGCGTAGGGTGTCACAACCCCCAGTCGTGGGACGAGCGGGGTGGCGAACCCATCGAGGTGGAGGAGTTGTTTCGCCTGGTGGAGGATGCCGATATGAATGTCACCTTTACGGGTGGCGACCCTATGTTCCACCCCGAAGGGTTTACCCGCCTGGCGCAGATGATTAAGGAGCGTACACGCAAGACGATTTGGTGCTATACGGGCTATCGTTTCGAGGATTTGATGCGCAGCGAGTCACGCAGGGCGTTGCTCGAAAAGTGTGATGTGGTGGTCGATGGACGATATGTGGAGGCGGAGCGTGACCTCACGCTGCACTTCCGCGGCAGTCGCAACCAACGCATCATAGATGTGCCCAGGTCGCTCGAGGCGGGCGAAGTGGTGCTTGTGGAGAATGTGTAAAGAACTATAAATGAACTGAATATGAGAAATAAAATTTTATTTGTTGTAATGGCGGTGTTGATGACTTGCTCGGTGGCTTCAGCACAGGAGTCACGCAAACTTCTCACGATTGAGGATGTGGTGTTGAATCGCGAACTCTCACCAAAGGGCTACCCCGTTAAGTGGGTGGGCGAGAGCGATAGTTATGCGGTGGTTGAGGGTACTTCTCTCGTTGCTGTGGATGCCCGCAACGGCAAGCGTAGCACGCTGATTACCCTCGAGGAGATTAACACCCTGCTTTCTACTAATTTCAAGGGTTTCCCTGGTTATGCTTTCGACGATGCTAACTCGCTCGTAGTGGGAGCGCACGGAATGCGTAACACCATCGGCTTGAAGGAGCGCAAGGTGCTCTCGCAGTACAAGGTGCCAGTGGGCGATAACCTCACACGCCAGAGCGGCAAGGGTGGTGTATATGCCTACACCAAGGAGAATAACCTCTACTGCTGGGATGGCGAGAAGGAGCACGCGATTACAAACTATGCAGACAAGAATATCGTTTGTGGTCAGACAGTTAGCCGTAACGAGTTCGGTATCGCGGGCGGTATCTTCATCTCGCCTGATGCCAAGAAGATTGCCTTCTACAAGAAGGATGAGTCGGCGGTGACTGACTTCCCATTGCTCGACATCACAACCCGCACAGGCTCGCTCAAGAATATCAAATATCCTATGAACGGTATGCCTTCGGAGGTTGTTAGTCTGGGCGTTTATGATATTGAGAAGCAGGCGACAATTTACCTTGAGGTGACAGATTTCGATAAGGAGCGTTACCTCACAAACATCACTTGGTCGCCAGACTCACAGCGCATATATATTCAGGTTTTGGATCGCGCGCAGAAGAATATTCATTTGAATGCGTATGATGCTGTGACTGGTAAACTCGTGAAAAATATCCTCTCGGAGCATAACGACCGCTGGGTTGAGCCACAGCATCCGCTGGTGTTCTTGGAGAGTGACCCAACGAAGTTTATCTACTCGACAGACAACCGCGACGGCTATTGGAACCTCTACCTCTGCGACGACGAGGGTAACATCGAGCGCCTCACAAAGACCGATGCGAGCGTGCAGTATGTAGCGCAGGATGCAAAGGCTGTATATTACACTTCGGCAGAGGTGTCGCCAGTTGATAATCACCTCTTTAAGGTCGATTTGAAGACCCGCAAGCAGACTCGCCTCACACCAGCCGAGGGCTGGCACGATGTGGCTGTGAGCAAGAGCGGAAAGTACTTCATTGATACCTACTCTTCGCTCAATGTACCACGCGTGGTGGAGTTGGGTCGTACCGATGGCAAGCCTGCCAAGGAGTTGTTCCGCGCCGAGGACCCAACTGTGGGTTACAACTTTGTGCCAATCGAGTTGGGCACAATCAAGAGCGCTGATGGTAAGTTTGACAACTACTACCGCCTGATGAAGCCGCTGGACTTCGACCCAACGAAAAAATATCCAGTGATTATGTATGTTTATGGTGGTCCTCACTCGCAGATGGTCAAGAACAACTACCTCGCTTCGTTGCGTCGCTGGGAGATGTATATGGCGCAGCGCGGATATGTGGTCTTTGTGATGGATAACCGCGGTACTGCAAACCGTGGCGCAGAGTTCGAGAAGGCTATCCACCGCCAGTGTGGTCAGGCGGAGATGGCCGACCAGATGGAGGGCATGAAGTGGTTGATGTCGCACGATTGGGTTGATAAGGAGCGCATCGGCGTACACGGCTGGAGTTATGGTGGCTTTATGACTATCTCCTTGATTACCAACTATCCAGATATCTTCAAGGTGGCAGTTGCGGGTGGTCCTGTGATTGACTGGAAGTGGTATGAGGTGATGTATGGCGAGCGCTATATGGACAATGTTCACAACAACCCTGAGGGCTTCGCAAAGACAAGCCTTATCAGCAAGGCGAAGGACTTGAAGGGTCAGTTGCTCATCTGCCAGGGTGCTATCGACCCAGTGGTAGTGTGGGAGCACTCGTTGAGTTTTGTGCGTGAGTGTGTGAAGAACAACATCTACACTGTGGATTACTATCCATACCCTTGCCACGAGCACAATGTGATGGGTAAGGATGCGGTGCATCTCTACAACAAGATTTCAAAGTATTTCGAGGATTATTTGAAGTAAATAAAACCTTGTTTTATGCTCTTTCGGGCGTTCGCTAAAGGCGGATGCCCGAATTTTTTTGCCAAAGATTGGTCGGCGCGTTATTTTGTTTGGTAAAAATTGTTGTTTTTTTTGTTGGTTACTGTTTTTTTTTCTATCTTTCGGAATAAAATTGCGTTTTAATGTAAATTAACCTAAAATAGAATTTAATAACTATGGATTTTTTGTTTATCGGTGGCTTGGGAACAAGCGAGATTATTCTTATCGTACTCGCACTTTTGCTTTTGTTTGGTGGTAAGAAATTGCCAGAGTTGATGCGCGGCGCAGGTCGTGGTATCCGCGAGTTCAAGGATGCAGTGAATAATGTGACTGCTCCAGAGGATGATAAGAAGCCAGAGGCGAAGAAAGAGGAGGATAAGGAGTAATTTCTTGCAAGTAGATGAGTGACCAGCAGTTAGTTCACGATGAAGCGGAGATGACCTTTGGCGAACACCTCGACGAGGTTCGCAAGATTTTGATCCGTGTGATTCTTGTTTTCGGCGTTCTTTGTTGTGTGTTGTTCGCATTCAAGGGCATTGTGCTTGATGTGGTATTCGCACCTATACGCGAAACATTCCCTACCAACCGTTTCTTCAACTGGTTGTCGCAGGTGATGGGTTCCGAGGTGCTTCGCATCCGCCCCGACAATGTAGAACTCTTCAACAACAAGATGGCGGGACAGTTTATGTTGCACATCAAGAGTTCGGTCATCGGTGCATTCATCGTTGCATTCCCTTACCTGATTTGGGAGTTGTGGTTGTTCGTCAAGCCTGCTATCTCACCTCGTCAGCGCAAGAAGAGTATCCGCTATGTGATTGAGACTCCATTGTGGTTTGTTCTCGGTCTGTTGTTCGGCTACTACATCATCTCACCTTTGGCAATCAACTTCTTGGGTAACTACCAGGTGAGTGAGCAGATCAGCAACATCATCGATGTGAGTTCGTTTATGAGCACCGTAATCAGTGTATCGTTCGCGGGTGCTATCGCATTCCAGCTTCCATTGCTGATTCGCTTGCTGGCAAATATGGGTATTGTGACTGCTGATGGTATGCGTCAGTATCGCCGAGTGGCGGTGGCGGCATTGCTTATCTTCGCGGCAATCATCACTCCGCCAGATGTGGTGAGCCAGGTGTTGATTTTCGTTCCTTGCTATGCCCTATATGAATATGGTATAGGCATCACACAGCGCATCGAGGAGCGTCGTGCAAAGGAGGAGGCCGAGGAGGCAGCGAAGGATGCAGCGGCAAAGGCTGCAGGCTCTGACAACGAGTAAGAGTTCTTTATAAAAGAATAAAAGTATGGATCGTCTCGGTTTTTTTAAGCACGCATTGTCGGGTTTGATGGACGCGGCAACGACCGTCGTCGGTATGAAGCAGGCGGTGGAGCAGATGACCGAGGCTGTAGATGAGGCGTTGAGCAACATCCAGACAGAGATGTGTCTGCACCTGCCCTCGCTCGAAGCAAAGATGTATGAGGACCCGACGAACACCTTGTCGGAACTTGCACAGATGGGTTACACCTCGTTAGAGGTGGGTGCCTATTACGGCGACACCATCCACGACCAGAAGGTAGGCGCATTTCGCGATATGGTGCGAAAGGCGGGGCTGAAGGTCGTAGCGGCACACCTTAATCGCGAATATAAGGAGGAGGCCGTGCCAGAGGGCGCAGAGGGCGCAAGTCAAGAGGTAGAGAGTGTTGTTCAGGAGGCAGAAGGCGTAGGCCAAGAGGCAGAGGGTGTAGTTCAGGGTGCTGAAGGTGCATCGGTGGCTGAAGGCGTTGCGGAGGCGGCAGAACAAGCAGAGCAGAGTGATGCTCCAAAGAGTTATCCTGCCGAGCAGAAGTGGTGGTCGGCGGCGTTGGATGTGGCGAAGCAGCTTGGCTGCAAGCGAGTGGTGATGGCAAAGGTGCCAGCATTTCCGCCCGAGCAGACCGCCGAGATGGCGCAGACCTATGCCGAATATTTCTCTCGCGTAAGCGCAATGGCGGCGGAGCGAGGTTTGGAGTTCTGCTATCATCCCGCAGCGGCGGAGTTAAAGCCTGCGGATGGCGCATCGTTCCTTGATTTAATAGCCGCAAACGCTGTGGCGGAGGAGGTGAAGTTTCAGATTGACACCTTCGAGGCAAAGCAGGCGGATGTGGATATCTACTCACTGCTGAAGCAGTATAAACATCGTATCGCATCGTTGCACCTACACGATCGCAGCACGGTGTGTGAGAGTGGGGAGATAGATTTCGATGCGGTGATTAAGTACGCATCGCAGTGCGGCGTGAACGACATTATAATAGAGGTGCGTAACTTTACGCTTCCACCGATGAACTGCGTGGAGCGCAGCATCCAGAATGTGATGTCGCTTGCAAGTGTAAGATTGTAACAACCTAACGAGTAAAATGCTCAAAAACAAATAACAAACAAATTTATTAACCTTAAAATTTACAACAATGTCAAAGAAAATCTCAAGAGCTGACTTTTTGAAGACCTCTGGTGCAGGTTTGGCAGCGATGACAGTTGTTCCCGGTAATGTAATGGGAGCAGCATTCGGACACAAGGCTCCGTCTGATAAGTTGAATATTGCGGCTGTTGGTATTGGCGGTATGGGTAACGCTAACATCAGCGCTGTAAAGGGTACGGAGAACATTGTTGCTTTGTGTGATACCGATTGGCACTACGCAAAGAATGTATTTAACGCATTCCCAAAGGCAAAGCGTTTCTGGGACTGGCGCGAGATGTATGACAAGGCTGCAAACGAGATCGACGCTGTGATCTGTGCAACTCCTGACCATACTCACGCATTGGTATCAGCTCACGCTATGGAGCTCGGCAAGCATGTTTATTGCCAGAAGCCTTTGACTCACTCTGTTTATGAGTCACGCCTTTTGACAAAGCTCGCAGCAAAGAATCAGGTTGCAACATCTATGGGTAACCAGGGTTCATCTGGCGAGGGTGTCGAGAAGGTTTGTAACTGGATTTGGAATGGCGAGATTGGTGAGGTTACTCATGTAGATGCTTTCACCGACCGTCCTATCTGGCCACAGGGCTTGATGGTACCAAAGGAGGTAGATCCAATTCCTGATACATTGAACTGGGATTTGTTCCTCGGTCCTGCAAAGTATCGTCCTTACAACAAGATTTACCAGCCTTGGAACTGGCGTGGTTGGTGGGACTTCGGTACAGGTGCGTTGGGTGATATGGCTTGCCACATCTTGCACCCTGTATTCAAGGCTCTCAACTTGGGCTATCCAACAGAGGTTCAGGGTTCATCTACAGCTCTCTTGACTGACTGCGCTCCACAGGCACAGATGGTTAAGTACAAGTTCCCAGCTCGTAAGAAGTTGCACAAGGCGAAGATGCCAGAGGTAACCGTTACTTGGTATGATGGTGGTTTGACTCCTCCTCGTCCAGAGGGCTTGGAGCCAGGCAAGAACCTCAACAACAGCGGTGGTGGTGCGATCTTCTACGGTACAAAGGATGTCTTGATTTGCGGTTGCTACGGTAAGGATCCTTACTTGTTGTCAGGTCGCGTTCCAGAGACTCCATCACGCGCTCGCCATGTCGAGCTCTCTCACGAGATGGATTGGGTACGCGCTTGTAAGGAGTCAAAGGAGAACCGTACACTCACAAACTCTGACTTCTCAGAGGCAGGTCCATTCAACGAGATGGTTGTAATGGGTGTATTGGCAGTTCGTTTGCAGGCTTTGAACAAGGTCTTGAAGTGGGACGGCGAGAACATGAAGTTCACTAACATCTCTCCAGATGAGAAGCTCCGCATCATGATCGAGGACGGCTTCTCAGTGAACGATGGTCACCCAACATTCAACAAGACATACACAGAGCCAATCAGCGCATTGGAGTTTGCTGACGAGATGATCAAGCACAACTACCGTGCAGGTTGGGCACTCCCAAATATGCCTAAATAATTTGGTAACTAACACAAATTTAAGTAATTAGAAAATGAAAAAGTTTTTAATGATGGCTGCACTGGTCACTATGCTTGCAAGCTGCGGCACAAAGGAGGAGGATCCTAACACAATCGTATTGTTCGACGGTACTTCTTTGGAGGGCTGGAGAGGTTATAACAAAGATCATGTTCCTTCTCGTTGGACTATCGAGGACGGTTGCTTGAAGTTCTCTGGTTCAGGCGGCGGCGAGGCACAGACTGGCGAGGGCGGCGATATCATCTACGCTGCACAGAAGTTCAAGAACTTCGAGTTGGAGCTCGAGTGGAAGATTTCAAAGGGTGGTAACTCTGGTATTTTCTACTTGGCACAGGAGACTGCTGGTCCTATCTACATCTCGGCTCCTGAGTGCCAGGTGTTGGATAACGAGAATCACCCAGATGCTCGTTTGGGCGTTGATGGCAACCGTATGTCATCTTCACTCTACGACATGATTCCAGCGAAGCCACAGAACGCAAAGCCTGCTGGCGAGTGGAACAAGGTTAAGATTCTTTGCTACAAGGGTACTGTTGTTCACTACCAGAACGATGTTCCTGTTGT
>JAEIGA010012075.1_pt1 | contig 13107 bp, 7 predicted proteins | sample 9270691 | NCBI WGS metagenome assembly JAEIGA01 (sample SAMN17057246, study PRJNA624740) | gut metagenome | biome: biome; isolation source: fecal sample | host: Bos grunniens | place: China: Xizang | collected 2019 | reverse complement strand
TACCAAGGAAGCGCTCTACCCCTGAGCTACACTGGCGTAGTTTGAGCGGAAGACGAGGTTCGAACCCGCGACCCTCAGCTTGGAAGGCTGATGCTCTACCGACTGAGCTACTTCCGCTTAAAAAAAGCCCGAAAACGTGTCGGGCTTCTTGTGGGAGAAGATGGATTCGAACCACCGAAGGTATAAACCAGCAGATTTACAGTCTGCCCCATTTGGCCACTCTGGTATTCTCCAAAAATTCTTTAAGAACTTTTGAGCCGATGGAGGGAATCGAACCCACGACCCCGAGATTACAAATCACGTGCTCTGGCCAACTGAGCTACATCGGCATTATTTTTATCCCCGTCAGGAAGTTTGTTTCCTTAAGGGATTGCAAAGGTAGACATTATTTTTTAATCTGCAAATCTTTTCAATCTTTTTTTTGATTTTTTTCACATTCTTCACGAAAAACACGCTTCAACTCGTCTTTTGTAAGCCTGCACTCCTGCCTCAACTCCATTTGCGTTGCCTGAGTCATATATCTATCCGGTATTCCTACTGCATGGACAGGAAGAGGATTTTCCAGAGCAGACATATATTCTGCCACCGCGCCATGTAATCCGCCAAGAATGGTACCATCCTCTACGGTAACTACCCTATCATACCCCGAGGCTATCTCAGCCAGCAGTTCTTCATCGACCGGCTTTATATACCTTATATTATATATAGCAGGAGACCAGCCTGTTTCGGCACAAAGCTCCGCAGCCGCTTCAACTGCACGGTATGCAAAAGGTCCGGCAGCAACAACGGCCACCTTAGTTCCGTCTGCCATCTTTTCACCTTTACCGGCCTGAAGGCTTGCATAATCTGCATTCTCCCACTCTACGCCTTCGCCAAATCCGCGCGGATACCTTATTATATAAGGGCCTTTTTCAGCATGCAATGCAGAATACATCATATTCTTCAGCTCCAGCTCATCCTTAGGAGCTGCTACCACGGCTCCAGGAATTGTTCTGAACACCGACATATCATAGCATCCATGATGAGTAGCACCATCTTCACCAACCAGGCCGCCCCTGTCCAGACAGATAACGACCGGCAGTTCCTGAAGGGCAACATCGTGAATGATCTGGTCGTATGATCTTTGTGAGAATGACGAATATATGTTGCAGAACGGCTTCATGCCTCCTGCCGCAAGACCGGCAGAGAATGTCACAGCATGTTCCTCCTCGATTCCCACGTCATAAAAACGCTCGGGCATCTCCTTGGCCAGAAGATTCATTCCACAACCTGATGCCATGGCAGGCGTCACACCCACCACTTTATTGTCACGACGTGCAAGGTCAAGAAGGACCTTTCCGAACACATCCTGGTAGCGGCTTACGCCCTTGGACTCCTGAATCCTCTCGCCTGTCTCCATATCGAACATGCCCGGAGCATGCCAGACAGTCTGATTTTCCTCGGCTGGAGCATAGCCCTTGCCTTTCTTTGTCAAGGTATGCAGAAGCACCGGACCACCTATCTCCTTCAGTTTCCTGAGCGTATCGATCACCTGAGCCACATCGTTACCGTCAATCGGGCCGAAATAACGGAAACCGAGAGCCTGGAAGAGATGTCCTCCGTTTTCACGGACGAAGAAAGACTTTGTGGTCGCAACGAACTTCTGTAGTCCTCTTCTGACACAGTTGTCACCAAGTACGTCCCAGACTTTCTTCTTAGCCTTGTTATAGCCAGGATTTGTAGTCACCTTCAGGAGGTAGTTATGAACCGCGCCGACATTTCTGTCGATGGAGATATTGTTATCGTTCAAGATCACAAGAATATCTGCCTTGCTTGCGCCAGCATTGTTCAAGCCCTCGAAAGCCAGACCACCTGTAAGCGAACCGTCTCCAATCAAGGCAATCGCCTTATGACCAAGGCCTTGCATCTTGGCCGCCTCAGCAAAACCAAGAGCTGCAGATACTGATGTAGATGAATGTCCGACTCCGAATGCATCATATTCACTCTCCGAACGCTTCGGAAAACCGCTGATACCGTCCTTGGTCCTGTTGGCCTTGAACGCTTCCCTTCGACCTGTGATGATCTTATGCGCATACGCCTGATGTCCCACATCAAAGACAATCTTGTCCTGTGGAGCATCATATACATAGTGAAGGGCCACGATAAGCTCAACCGCACCCAGGCTAGGTCCGAGATGTCCGGGATTTACGGCGCAGCACTCGATCATATAATGACGAATCTCTCCGCACAACGTACGAAGTTCGTCCATGCTCAAGCCTTTCAGGTCGCGCGGCGAGTCTATCTTATCAAGCAGTTTGTATGACATATACGCTAAAATACAACTTGCGAAGTTAATACTAAAATCGGACAAAGTGAAATCTGGTTTTGACTATTAGTTCAAAATAAACTATCTTCGCGAGCGAAAAGATCCTTCGACTTAGCTCAGGATGACAGAATAATCAACTAAAAAACAATATTATGACAAACACAATCAAAAAGTACCTCAACGACAGCTTCGTCGCAAGATGGGCTGCGCTGATCCTCATTGCACTGGCAATGTTCTTCGCGTACATGTTCGTTGACGTGATGTCTCCACTCCAGTCTCTCATCGAGAGCTCAAGAGGTTGGGACAGTTCGGTATTCGGAAGCTACGCTGCATCTGAGTACATGCTCAACGTATTCGGATTCCTTATCATCGCAGGTATCATCCTCGACAAGATGGGAGTACGCTTCACAGGTATCCTTTCCACATCTCTGATGGTGATCGGAGCAGCAATCAAGTATGTTGCCATAACTGAATGGTTCCAGGCAACCGAGTTCTGCCAGTGGCTCAACTCATGGTGGGTTGCAATGCCAGGCAGCGCAAAGCTCGCATCACTCGGATTCATGATCTTCGGATGCGGATGCGAAATGGCAGGTATTACTGTTTCAAAGGCAATAGCCAAGTGGTTTGAAGGAAAGGAAATGGCTCTGGCAATGGGTCTTGAGATGGCGATCGCACGTCTCGGCGTGTTTGCCGTACTCTCGGCATCACCTCGCCTTGCAGAAGCTTTCGGTGGCGTAGAGGCTCCTATCCTCTTCTGCGTCGTACTCCTTCTCATCGGCCTTATCAATTTCATCGTATTCTCAGTGATGGATGCCAAGCTCGACAGACAGAAGGGTCTGACTGCAGGTGGTGAGTCAAGCGAAGAATTCAAGGTCAGCGACCTCAAGAAGATCTTCGGAAGCAAGATGTTCTGGTTTGTAGCCCTCCTTTGCGTACTCTACTACTCAGCTATCTTCCCATTCCAGAGATATGCAACAAACTTCCTTGAGGTAACTCTCCAGATTCCTGCGACTGAAGCAGCAGACCTTTTCAGATGGTTCCCTATCCTCGCCATGTTTCTCACTCCATTCCTTGGAGCGTTCCTTGACAACGTGGGTAAAGGTGCAACAATGCTAATGCTCGGCGCAATCATCATGATCGCATGCCATCTCAGTTTCGCATTCCTTCTGCCACTCTTCCCTAGCAAGACTTTCGCTCTTGTGCTTGTAGTCGTGCTCGGAGTATCGTTCTCACTCGTTCCAGCGGCTCTCTGGCCATCAGTTCCAAAGATCATCGACCCTGTCATCCTCGGCAGCGCATACTCGCTCATCTTCTGGATCCAGAACATCGGCCTCTGCCTTGTACCTCTCCTCATCGGAGTAGTTCTCAAGTCTACTGGCGGATACGTAGCTCCAATGTGCATCTTCGCTTCATTCGGAGTCCTCGCATTCATCATGTCATTCTTCCTTAAGGTTGAAGACAAGAAGAAGGGATACGGACTCGAACTTCCTAACATCAAGAAATAATGTCAGCCCTTAAAAAGACACTTAAGGACAACAGGTGGGCATGCTGGCTGGTGCTGGCATGCCTTGTTGTTCCTATGTTCGCGTCGTATTTCTTCGACGACATGTTCTCATCACTTTCCCCTCTTTTCGAGCATCCGGAGAACCTGGCATTGGGATGGAACGAGGCTGATTACGGAGTTTATTCAAGCGGATACTCATTCCTATGCATCCTTGGTGGTCTTGTCATCGGCGGCGTGCTGCTCGACAAGTACGGAGTGCGCAAGATGGGATCTGCATTCGTGGGCATGATGGTAGGTGGAGCAGCAATGGTAACTTATGCCATTTCTGCAGGTCTCGAGCCCAAGACTTCCCTTACAGTAGCATATATTGGATGCATGCTGTTCGGACTTGGCAGCGAGATTGCGGGAGTCGCAGTGACAAGATCCATCGCGAAATGGTTCAAGGGACGTAACATGGCCTTGGCGATGGGACTCCAGCTTGCCATTGCGCGACTTGGAACGGCTCTCGCTCTACTGGTTGCCCCTATGCTTGTGACTCAGGAAGTGGGCAAGTTCTACACATTGGCGGACACCAACAGACCTGCACTTGTGGGAATGGCGGTTCTTGCTCTCGGAATGATTCTCTGGGCAGTGTTCGTAGTAATGGACGCAAGATTCGACAGAAGCGCAGGCACAGTGGACACTGTAGAGACCGCAGAGGAAGACAAATTCCGATTCTCCGACATCTGGAAGGTACTCAGCAACCCACGGTTTCTGATGATTGCCATCCTGTGCGTGACATTCTACTGCTGCGTCATCCGTTTCAAGAAGTTCGGTGTAAGCATTCTCATTACTCTGTTCGGAGTAGAGATGGACATCGCAACTGTTCTTCTTGCAATGATTCCGTTCTTTACCATAGTGTTCACTCCGTTCTTCGGAACAATGGTCGACAAGATGGGAAATGCAACCAAGTGGATGGTGCTCGGAGCCGGCATGGTGCTGGTATCACACCTTATCATCACATTCGCTCCGGCAGGTGGCCCGATATATTCATACATCGCCATCGCTCTTCTGGGCATCGGATATTCGCTTGTCCCTGCTGCAATGTGGCCGTCAGTGCCAAAGATTGTCCCTGAGAAGAACCTGGGCACAGCATACTCGCTGATCTACTGGGTTCAGAACCTCGGAATGTGGGCAGTGCCTATCCTTGTGGGCAATATCCTCAACAATGGAAACGCCACTGCAGAAGGAAAGATCAATGCAGCTTTGAATGCTGAATATGTGTTCATCATTCTCGGTGTCATTGCAGTCAGCGTAGCCGTCATGTTGCTGAGAGCATCACGCAGACATCCGGAACTAAAGCTGGACAAGCCGGCAAATTAGATGATACAAAAAGGCAGTAGCCATCGGTCGACATTGGCTCCCGAAAAGGGAAGGGGCCCACGAAGTGGGAAGGATCGACCGATGGCTACTGCCTTTTTTATTCAACTACTTCTTTCTGAAGTCGATTTTACAGTTGAACTTGTTGTTTGCGTCAAGAGGTGTACAGTCTGTAACTGTCATCACATACTCTGCTCCGCGCTCGAGCTGAACACCTGCTGCAAGCTCGATATTTCCTGCCGCCTGGAGGTACTTCTTGGCCTCATCAGTGAGAGTGACCTTGTCATACTCAGCACCCCATGCAGCCTGACCGAAGAACTTGAATGAGAGATAATCATATCTCCATACACCACCGAGAGTTGTACCGTCAGTCTCCTCTACAGCCTTACCTGAGAACTGGTATACGCCGTCCTCAATCTCGGCAAGAGTAAGATACAGACCGCCATCCCAACCTACCTGGTTGGTCATTACAGGATGAGCGACACCCCATCCCATAAGGGTTATGGCACCATCGGCAGCATATGTAGCAGGCTTTCCATCAGCCTGTGCTCTTCGCACTGTAGCAAACTTGTACTCTACATTCATATCCAATGTGTAGAATCCCTCAACCGCGTTGAAGTAGACTCCGTCTTCCTTCACATTGAAGTGGTCACGGTCGAAATACCATGAATTCAGATCCTCCACACCTGAGAACTCAAGCTTGCTGCCCTTCTTCAAGGATACAAGAGCCCTGTATGCTCCACCCTGAACCGGCTCTGCCTTTACTCCATTGACTCTGATGTTAATGAATGGAGTACCCTCGAATGTCATGGTGTTGAATGTGATCGTTCCGCTGCCCATGATGTCAAACGGAATAGGAGAAGCACCATTGAGTGCGATCTCTGAGCCGTTCCAGCCGAACTTCAATTCTGTACCTTTGCCATCCACTGCAGGAGTGACGATGAATGGCTCAAAATCAGCAGGAAGAGTTCCTGTATATGAATAAAGATAGTCAGTTCCCTCAACCTTAGTCATTGACTTACGCCATGAATCGCCGCTTTCAATGGTAAGTGTTTCGAATTTAGGTCGCTTTACAGCCACATACAAGGTGTCATAGGTCACTCCAAGATGAGTATTCACAGCCTTGAATACAACAGTTCCGATTCCGTCAGGAATTCCAGCCGGATATGGAACAGACACAGATCCGGCATATGTTCCTTCTGTTTTGGTTCTGATTTCTACCTCGGACACATGATCTTCCTCAACATCCCAATAGAATTTCGCATTGACGACTGAAAGCGGATACTTATCATCGTACACGTCAACGACAAAGTCAATCTTGCCTCCCATCAAAGCATTCTCATCACACTCGACAGTCATAGTCGGACCTGTCTTAGCGAACTCAAACTCCAGCTCTGTGTTGCAGGAAGTGAATACTGCTGCAGCAGCCAGGGACAAGAGTGTTACTTTTAATGTATTGTTCATAATTGTTTCAATTTATTGTTATAGATTTCTAGACTCGCTTCGCTCGATAGGAAAAGAGCCTACTCCTGCCAACCAAGGGAAATGATGCTGCGGGCAGGTACCTTATACTTGACTGTAAACTTCGTATTTGCGAAGATGACAGACTGATCCTGATCCATTCTGTTGCAGATGATCACTCCAACTGTGTTGTCAGGATTAAGGAACATCTGGCACTCGAATCTATCAGACAATATCGTTCCGGAAGTCACAAGCTTTCTGGCTCCAGGTTTCACGACAGCCGACGCATGAGCGACATGATACCAATGAGCGTTTCTGGTAATGGACTTATAGTTTGTCGAGTTGATGGTCACACCGCCATAGCAAGTCTTGCATGATCCGTCATGCATGCTGTACGGTCCCTTCTTCTCGTCCAGCATAAGGTTCCAATAGGTCACGCCCTTGCCTCCGCGCTTGAGAGTGCCCATGAAAACACTTGAGAACTCATCAAGGACGAATGGGTCAAACCTTCCTCCCACTACACCGTCCTGGTCATAGTTCCACTCACCGATGGATGCCTCTGTAAACCATATGCCCTTGTCAGGATATGCGTTGTAGATCTCGTCAAGCTCGGTGACGCTGCCGCCATAGTTATGCCATGCGGAACCTGCCGCCCACTTATAAGCTTCTGAATCAGCATATATATTCAAAGGATAATTACCCTGACCACTCTTGTCGTCATAGTTGAAGTTATGGTCATAGAGCATGATCTTCACATCAGAAAGTCCGGCTGTCTGAAGTGCAGGGCCGAGAACCTTGATGAACTTGAGCTGATCCTGCCATGGCATCACCATTGACATGGAGTTACCAGGATTGAGAGGCTCATTCTGCATTGTGATACCATAGATATCAAAGCCTTCTGCCTCCATTGTCTGGATCCACTTCACGAAGTACTCAGCATACTCATCATAGCATGACGGCTTCAGTCGTCCGCCTGTCCATGAGTTGTATGTTGCCTCGTTTGTGACAGGGACATTGTAGTCGGAAGCGTCCCAATTGTTTCCGTTAGGCATCTGTGCCTTCATCCACAGTGGACAAGACCACGGCGATCCGATGATCTTCACATCAGGATTGATGGCATAGATCTCCTTCAATATAGGGAAGAGATAGGTCTCATCCTCGCTATGAACCTTGAAATTCTCGAGGCCTTCGGCATCACACCATGTGTAATTGTCTGCAAGGCAGAAATCCGAAGCTCCGATCGACACGCGGATAAGGCTTGAGCCGATGTTCTCCTTTGAGAACAGCTCAGTCAGAAAAGCTGTCCTGTCAGCCTGAGCCATATTCATCAGATTGTAGCATGATGACGTTGTGACCGCCAATCCGAATCCATCGATCTCCTGTTGAGTATTGGTCTTGTCATATGTGATCTGGTTCGGAGACATGCTGCCAGGCTTGCTGAATTTGAATCCGGACTTGGCAAAAAGATATGATCTGTCAGCAGAAGTCTGGTATACGGTCACATCATATGTCTCTTCAGCCGGTGGAGTCGGAGTTCCTTGTGGGTCATCCGGAGTGTCATGCTTATCCACTGCACAATTGCACGCGCAAAGGCAAGTCATGACTCCGACAAGTATCAGTTTCTGTATTTTCATGACATTCATCTATTAATAACCATCGTTCTGAATAAGTCTTGGGTTATTGTCAAGAACCGACTGAGGAATAGGCATAAGGATAGTCGCATCAGTCATCGGTCTTCTTGGCTGCCAATATGGATCCTCCTGAGGCATGCGGTCATGTACCTCCTTGATCTTGTCGTGACGTACGAGATCCCAGAAACGGAATCCTTCGAAAGCGAGCTCGAGACGACGTTCGTGAAGAATCTTGTCGATTGCCTGCTCCTGGCTTGCAAAGGCTGAAGTATATTCCTGGATGCCAGCACGGTTACGTATACGGTTGACATACTCAGTTGCCTTCTGCAAGTCGCCTGTCATAGCAAGTGCCTCCGCATGAAGCAGGTAAATCTCACCCAGACGCATAAGGATAATAGACGACACGTTTGTAGGACATTTGTGCATGAAGGCATATTCCTCTGCTGGGTAATAATTTGACCAACCAGCCTCATCATAAACGATAGATGCATTTGCACGCTCTGTGTCTTTCTCTGCCTTGTACGCCGCAATAAGGTTTCTTGACGGAGTGATCCACTTGATCCAAGAATAACTGTCAGTAGGATTGTACGCATTTCTATGATACATCATCCAGATCCAATGGCCCTGAGACTGATCGGTCCATGCCACCTCGAAAATCGACTCTGAAGTGTTTCTATTGGCATCACTTGCGGTATATCCCCACATGTCACCATAGTTATCGACGAGCTTGAAGCCCATTGCTTCCACAGCCTCGCAATGCTCGATCACCTTATTCCAATCCTGCGCTGTCTTCTCCGCATATACTCTTGCGAGAAGGCCGTGAGCAAAAGCCTTTGAAAGGAGATACTTGTTGCTGTGGTTTACAGCTGGAGCATATTCGCATGCGAAAGTAAGGTCCTCGATAAGCTGTGCATATACATCTGCGCGAGATGTACGCTCAGGATAATAAAGAGGATATACCTCTTCCACATTATCCTCTGTGATCGCTGGAGGAAGAGCATTCTCAACCGGTATAGCTCCCCAGATCTGAGACATCTGGAAAAGGGCATATGCCTTGAGAAGTATAGCCTCAGATTTCCATTGTCTGCACTCCTGATCAGTCATCGAAGGATCGGCCTCCTTGATTCTGTCAATGTTGCAGATGATCTGGTTTGCCTGATGGACAGCTTCCTGATAGTAGTCCCAGTCACGGACAACGTTCTTGTTTTCACTGTCCTGAGTGTTCGCCTCGATGGCCATCAGCTCTGGAGTTCCCGGGTTTCCACCATATGCATTGTCCGCACGACACTCTGCATAGACCATTCCATCGAGAAGGATACCCTCCTGGATAACATTTCCTTTAAGCCACGAACTATAGATGGAGTTTCTGAGACCCTCCATGTCTCCTCTTGTCTTATACTGAGACACCTCACCGGTATCTTCGTTCACGACCGCATCCTCGACATTTCCCTGGTTATAATCCATCTGTGGAAACAGATCAAGATCGCATGATGCAAACAGGAAACCCGCCAATGCAATCGCTGACATGTATTTCATTTTTCTCATAATTCTCAATTTTTAGAAATCTATATTCACACCGAACATAATTGTCTTCACACATGGATACACACCGTAGTCAATACCCATATCGTAAGCATTTGAACTCAAGCTCATTTCCGGGTCATAACCGGTATACTTAGTGAAGGTGATCATGTTATCCAAAGTGATATAAGGCTGGATTCTTGAGATATTTGCCTTTCTCAAAGCCGGATGCTTGATATCGTAAGACAAGGTTATATTCTTGATCTTCAGATAAGAAGCGTCCTCTACCCACCTTGATGATGCCTTGATGTTATAAAGTTCTCCTGCCTTTGGAATGTCTGTCACCTGACCAGGTGTTCTCCATCTGCGGAGAACATCAGTAGTCTGGTTTGCATAGTTATGCATTCCGACCATATCGATCTTTGATGCATTGTAGATGTCATTTCCGACTGAGCCTGTGATGAGGAAGCTGAGGTTCAAGCCCTTCCAGCTGAGGTTGTTTGTCAGACCGAATGTGAAGTCAGGATTTGCATTACCGATGTACTGCTTGTCCGATGCATTGATCTGTCCGTCATTGTTAAGGTCCTCATAAACCATCATACCTGTTTCTGGGTCCACACCAAGAGACTTATATCCCCAGAATGACGACAGAGGCTTGCCTTCCTCCATTCTGATCACCCTTTCATTCTGAGCCTCAGAAGCAAGAGCATAATAGTACACCTTCTGGAGAGTCAGCTTCTCAAGACGGTTCTTGTTGGTAGAGATATTGAAATCTGTTGTCCAGTGGAAACCGTTTCTGTCTATGTTCACAGATGACAAGGCAAGCTCGATACCCCAGTTAGACATCGCAGCCTCGTTTCTGGTGATACTTGGATTCGCACCAGGCATATCTATGTTCATAAGCATTCCGTCTGTATACTTATAGTAAGCATCAAATGTTGCAGTCAGACGGCTGCCAAACATCGACCAGTCGATACCAAGGTTGGTCTGTGTGGTTGTTTCCCATGTCAGGTCTTCGTATCCGATTGATGATATTTTGCCGACAGCTGGAACCGCATTTGCAAATCCGTCATCGGTCCATGTATAATACTCGAGAGCATATTTCTTGACCCAGGCATAATCACCCAGACCCGACTGGTTACCTGACTGTCCCCAACTCAATCTGAGCTTAAGGTCATCGGTCCAAGTCACGCTTTCCATGAAATCCTCACCGGAAAGACGCCATGCAGCTGAAACTGAAGGGAAGTAGCCCCATCTGTGTCCTGGAGCAAGCTTTGACGAACCGTCGGCACGAAGGTTAGCTGTGATATAGTACTTGCTGTCGTAATTGTACGATACTCTGGCAAGGAAAGACATGATCGACCACTGGCTCTTTGACTGTGAGTTTCCTCTAAGGCCACCCTTGTTACCTCCATTAAGACCTACAATGACATGATCAGGATTGAAATGAGACCTCTCACCCCAAAGGTTTTCCCAGGTCGAAGTGGTCGCAGATGTACCTGCCATTGCCTCGAAGTTATGCTTTGCGTTCCATGAGTTGTTGTAAGTGAGGATGTTGTCATATACCATTCTCATGTCATCCTGTCGCTCGTCAGAAGCATATCCGTGCTGAGTACGGCCATAGTCTGACTTGATAGGATCAAGGAACGAGAAGTTATGAACCCATCTTCTGTCCATTGAGACAGTAGACTTGAAGTTCAGGGTCTTGTGGAACTTGATGGTAGCCTCACCAGTCAAGAGAAGTCGGTCAGTCTGACCGTAATTGCTTTCTGTTCTCGAGAGGTTCTCCAGTGGAGAAGTAAGGTTCTGAGCTCCGAAGAAATTATTGAAGTACTGTCTAGGATCCTCCGGATTCCATATCGGAGCATATGTAGGAGTATTGATTACCGAAAGAACCACACCTGCTCGATTTGATCCCTGACCGGAAATAATTCCATTGTTCTTATAGTGAGAATATGCCATGTTGACGCCGACGTTCAACCAGTCATAAAGGTCAGAGTCAAAGCTTGCCTTGACATTGTATCTCTTGTTGTATGCTGACTTCAAGACTCCCTGCTCGTCTGAATATCCTCCACCGAGGTAATATCTCATCTTCTCGTTACCGTTTGATACAGAGAGCTGGTAATTCTGAGTGATACCTGTCTGGTATGCCTCTTCAAACCAGTCTGTCTCATCCTTGAGGCCATCAGGAAGGTTTGCAAAGCCGGTCTCATCCATGAGTTCCTTATACTGAGCCACATTGAGCACGTCATATGACTTAGTTACATTTGTAATACCGGCATATGCACTGAAGTTCACCTGAGGTCCTTTGCTCTTCTTGCCATGCTTGGTGGTAATGAGAACGACACCGTTTGCAGCACGTGATCCATAGATTGCCGCTGAAGAAGCGTCTTTGAGGATCTGCATTGTCTCGATATCCTGTGGAGAAAGATATGCGATCGCATAGGAGCCTTCACCCACCGGAACACCGTCCACGACATAAAGAGGGTCATTTGATGAAGCGAGTGAAGAGGCACCGCGCACACGGATCGTCATTCCGCTTCCTGGCTGTCCACTGGTCTGCTGCACTGTCACACCGGCCACCTTACCCTGGATAAATCCGGAAGCTTCAGTAACAGGACGAAGCTTCATGTCTTCATTTGACACTGTAGAAACGGCTGTGGTAAGGTCTCTCTTGCGGACTGTACCATAACCGATGGCAACGACCGCATCAAGGAGCATAGCTTCTTCTTCAGATGTGACATTGATTACTGCGCGATTGTTTACTTTTTCCAAAACGGTAGCATAGCCGAGAGCAGAGAACTCAAGTGTAGCATCACCTGAAGAGACTCTGAGCAACCAGTTACCATCAATGTCAGTGGTAGTACCATTGGAGGTACCCTGTTCCATTACTGTCATACCGATTACAGGTACGCCATTCTGGTCCACCACCGTACCCTTTACAGAATGCTGCTGAGCATAGACTGCCATGCTCATGAGTAGCAGCACCACCATAGTCAGATATTTTCTCATACGGTAGAATTTAGTTGTTAGTATTAAGTTATTTCAGAATTAGCGGTTTCAACTATCAAATTTATGGATTTTTTGCCACATACAACATTTCCATCCCATAAAAAGACTGCATTTTCAGCAAACAATCGTTTTTTTATAAAATCAGCCTGCAACCACAAGGCTGCAGGCTGATCAGTCAATATATTTCAATTCTAAGATGTCCATTAAAGAAACTTCCTAAGGAAACATTCGATGGTATTCTCCATCAGACAAGTGATCGTCATAGGACCTACACCGCCTGGAACCGGAGTGATTACCGATGCCTTCGGCTCGAT
>JAEIGA010012074.1_pt1 | contig 13107 bp, 16 predicted proteins | sample 9270691 | NCBI WGS metagenome assembly JAEIGA01 (sample SAMN17057246, study PRJNA624740) | gut metagenome | biome: biome; isolation source: fecal sample | host: Bos grunniens | place: China: Xizang | collected 2019 | reverse complement strand
GAACCCTTCTGGTTATTGGTAGTATAGGATTTTCTACTATGATGTTTACTCTTAAACTTTGGGAATCCAACTTTCGGCTGTTCAAAAAAATTTTGATATGCCTGTCCTAAGTGTTGTTGTACATTAGCAAGAGCAAGAGAATCCACTTCCCGAAGGAACGGAAACTCGTCTTTATACTTAGCCGGAGTAACCACTAAAGACTCTTTAGTCTTTTCATAGTGTTCGATTTTATCAGAAAGCATAAGATTCCAGACCTTACGGCAACAGCCAAAGGTTTTCAAGAACAATATTAATTGTTTATCCGTAGGATAAATACGGTACTTAAATGCCTTATTCATAACGATAAAATCCTTTCCAAATAGTAGTATTTCCTATATATAATATGTCAGAAATAAACCCATTTTCGGTCATAATTTACACCCGCCACCTAGATAGAGGTGGGGGACTTATGTTGTTTTCGAGGGAGAACTTTATTGATTAAAGTCATCATCTAAGTTATCAATCATTTTTCTAATATCTCCTACTGTTTCTAATTTCATTTTAGTTTCCTCCTTGTTTAATTTGCTGTTTTACTTTTGCAATGAGTTCCTCTATAATCGGAACCATATAAACTGAAGAGTCGTATTTGATACACATAATTGCATCATCACAATCAACCTGCTCGCCTGAACAGAATGCGACTATCGTGTTATATTTACATCTTTTGATTTCTTCCAAAATATGCAATCCACCTTCCGGTAAAATCTTACCTGGCTGGTTTTCAAATAAAGGTAATTGCATGTCCAAAATTATAAGGTCATACATTGCGTCTGCTTCGTAAGCATCTGCTAATTCATGTAAGGCACCATTTCGACTCTTCGTTACTGTAATATCAAAATCTCCATCACTGCAAGTAATTAGAGCACATACGATATCGTTTGCTTTATATTCGTTATCTTCAACTAATAAAATATTCATAATATTTCCTCCTTAATTTTTATGTAATTTAGAAATCTTGTTTTCTTCCAAAAATCGTTTAATTTCATCTGGTGTCGGGTCTTCCGGGTTTGGATACCATGCGACAACTTGACATTTAACTCCTGCGATTTCACAACGAAGTTTAGTGTCTCTGCTTGGTTCCCATTCGCCTACCATACCATAAATGCCATAATAACAATTGTATCTTTTCCCGTCACTCAAAATAACATCATAATAACCTTCTTCTGTTGGCTCTCGCTCAATGTTAGAAATCCATCTCTGGTTTTCGCGTCTTTTAAACTCTTCATTGATTTCTTTTGCTATTTCATCAAGACCCTTAATAATTTCTTCGTGTTTACTCATTTCATTTCCTCCTTACAAAATCAATCTTCATCATCTATGCCAAACGACCACGCCAATTGGTTTATAGAATTGACGCTGTTCCCAAGGTGTGCCTTAATATCGTTTTTGTCTGCATCTTTAATACAATCCGGAAGGGATGTATATATGTCGTGCACTTTACTTATATATTTCTGCATATCTCTTACTTTTTTCGTGTATTCTTGATTAAGAATAGAACCTGTCTTCATTCGATTTCCTCCTCTCTAAAATTCTGCAACTGCAGAACCTGAACTTTCATAATACCAACTTCTTGTCACAATACCGTTTTCGATTTCATCAATGAAATACAATTCGTCTTTTTGAATCTGCAAACCTTCTGTGTTAGAAAATATAATAATTTTTCTTCTTGCGTTTCCAAAAGAATGACAAAACATCAGCCCATAATCTTCTTTGATTTCCTTGTTAGAATCCAAAACTCCAACAATATATGGGTAATTAATATTTTGATAACTTCTATCCATAACATTTCCTCCTGTTGTATTGTTTAGTTTGTTATATAATCCATTGCGAGAGCAAGCCATTCCTCTTCACTAAAGATTGCTACAAAATCTTCTTTGGTCCAGCAGTGGAAAATTACTTCGTCTGGCTGACCTTTAGATGCCTTAATTACAGCATCATACTTGTCCTTGGCATCAATCATAACGAACTTACAATCGCGATTCTGTCTCTTCCAATCATAAGCGTCCGTGTAATATCCAATCACATATAATTGAAAATCTGTAGGTGTAAATAATTCTTGAGTCATATATAAACCTCCTTATTAAATCATGATTAACGAGTAACTATATTACTATTGTAATGTTCATTGAACCGTTTGTCAATACTTTTTTGATGGAATTTCCAATATTTTACAAAAAAACTAAAAGCGTGGCTGTTTTTATATTAAGTTTTAGATTTTTTTTGGAATGTTAACTTGGGTACTGACACGGATAGTCGAAAAACAAGCAAGAAAAAAAACAAAATCAATCATACTATATATGAAAAGAAAGGGGTTTTTCAATATGGAATATAAATATTTCAAAAACGAATACAGATATGACGATACAATGATTAAGGAAACGCAACGGGCATGGTGGATGCATAGAATGACCGGAGAATATGTGAGAATAGTTGTTCTTTTTGTTTTATCAGTTGCGTTTTTTATCTATGAGCCTCGTTGGACTGTTGCGGGAATTGCTATTATATCGTTAATGCTTTTTCTTCTGTGCGAATGGAAAAGAAATCAATTGTTAAACAGAGAAATAAAACAGGTCAAGGAACAATTGGGAGATAACAACATAATTTCCGTAGTTGTAGATAAAAATGTGACAATTCAATCAAAAATTAGAGAGTTTTCTGTCAATTTTGATAATATAGACAAAATTTTACAAACAAAGAACACAATTGTATTGGTTGTCGGCTACAGAACAATCAGTTTATTAAAAAACGGATTCAAAAGAGGAAATTGTGAAGACTTTATACCATACATAAAGCAAGTTGTCAGACAAGAAAAGAAAAATAAGAAAATTATCAGAAAAAAGGAGAAAAAACAATGAATCCGGCACTTATGATGGCGGTCATGAACGCGGGTCGCCACAGTTCAAACAACAACAGTAATCATAGTAATAATCAAAATCAAAACAAAGAAAAACAAGCGGAACTGCTTTTGTTAGAAAAGGAAGGAATAAGTATGAGAATAGAAGAAAATCAAAAAATTGAGGTAATTAAGAGTTATTATAATGGCAGTAATTTGTATGGAAACAGCGGGTGGAATGCTACCATTAATGGTCGCTATGAAACATTCTACAGCATGGGAGACCTTCTGGAAACAATTTGTACAGAGTGTAATCCTAAAGAAATGCAAGTGATTCCTACAAAAGTAGAAAATGGCAGGGTGTCAGAAATTCAGATTGTTCTTGTTGTAAAAGACATAGAATAATACATTGTTAATTCGGTTAGACAACTCGCTAAACAATCAGAAATTACCTGATAATTTACTGCAACATATAATATTTTCAGAAAACAGATAATATTGTTTTGTAAAATAGTGCAAACAAATATCTGTTTTTTCTTGCATAAGTTGGAAATATATGGTATAATTAGCGTATAAAAGAAACGGAGGAACAAAATATGAGCATAGGAACAGTAATATGGATTGTAATAATAACATTGGCGGTTTATTCAACTATCTCAACTGTTGCATTTATTGCAACAAATGAAAATGATGATGTAGCAATTGCGTTTGGATTGGGAATTGTAGGGTTGTTGCTCATGGGTATCACTACGGTGATACGAAAAACGAGAGACCATTTTAAGTATCGTTTTAACAAGCGTTCTATTTTTATAGAAGAGAAAACGGGTAAAAAATTCAAATGTAAAACATCTGATACGAATGATGTTAACTGGGTAGATGGATATAAACTTGAGAAACGATATGCAACAAAAGAAGAATATGATGGCATTCCGGATTTTAGTAAGGAATTCATTGAAATGAGTAAACGAAATTGCGACCATTGCAAACACGACAAAGAATGTACATGTAATTATCCAAATGTAACTGTAAAATGCAAGCACGACGGATATGGTCGGGTTGTGGAGTTTGATAAGTTCGAAAAAGTATAGGTTGTTCTAAAAATACATAATACTAATGATAAAAATAATAAGATGGGAGTGTTGCTTTAATGGATTTGATTTTATATGCAAAAGAAATGGCAAACAAACATTATGATGAAAAGGGATTGGCTCATGCATACCGTGTTGCGAAGTATGTAGAAGAAAACGAATTAATCCCGGAAGAAATTAAAGAAAGATGTATCGCGCTGGGTTATATGCACGACCTTGTAGAGGACACGGATTATAAACCAGATGAAAAAATGTTGGACAAGCAGTTTATAGAGTGTTTGGGATTCCTTACAAAAGAAAAAGGAAGACCATACTTGGATTACATAAAAGACATTAGCAGTCATAAAGCCTCGCATCCGGAGACATTCTGGACAAAGTGTGCGGATATGAAAGACCATTTGATGTTGAAAGATACTTTAACAGAACGATTGAGAGATAAATATATGAAGGCAATGCCGTATTTATTATAAGAAAAAAAGAGCCACCCGCAGGTGACTCTTTCTTTTTGTTATGCACCAATTATTTTTAAAAATTTGTTAAAATGTCCTGCCATTTCTGGAATAATAACACGGGCTACACCAGAATTAACCGGTGCTGAAGAACAGCGAATAATTTCTTCGTCTTCCATGCGAATAACGCTGTCATAGCATGAAAATACTGGAGAATCATCTGAAACTGTGTCTGTGTTTCCTAAAACTTCGCAGAACACAACTGGAGAAGACTGCATTAACTCAATTGCTCTGGCACGGTTTCCACCTGCTACAACATAGCAGATTCCGTCAAGAATGATAACGGAAACTGTTTTGCAGAAATTTTTGCAATCCCATACATCTGCAAGTTTTTGAGCGACGACATCGTCAACCTTGACAAAGTTTGGAATAACAAGTAGTTCTGCCGGAATGGAAATGGTTCCATCTGTGTGTCTAACGCTAATGAATTTAGCGGTCTTTTCTCTAATTTGATTTTTTTCTTCATTTGTTAAAATAGCATATTTGTACATAACTGTACCTCCCTTTTCTTATTTGGAGGAAATAAGGTCCTCCAGTATACTTTTGAATAATTACATTTATAGTATGAAAATTAAAGATATGCAACAAAAAAGAACTGCCAAAGCAGTTCTTTCTGTTTTACAATCATTATTCTTGTTTTTCCTCTATGTGTGTTACAACAATAACATCCTTATCTACAATATTATAGTCTACACCTAATTGAATTGGTACTTGCACACAATTGTATGTTGGAGTATAAACAAACAAAGTGGGTCCAACTCCGGCTATTTTTTTTAACTTTGCTGCGTTCCCACCACAATTACCATCATCATACAGTAACCATGCTGTTATATTGTAAGTCTTACCAGACTCTAAAGAACAAGGGGCAAGCGTCATATAGATAATGTTTTTGTCGGATTTTTCAAACTCTACTGTTTCAAGCGATTCGACATCTTCCGGAGAAAGATGATGAACAAATTGGTCATCTAATTCCGGCATATGATAATGCTCCATCATTTCTTCGATTTCCCTTTTCTGGGCATTTACTTTGATTCCCTGAAAATAATCATACAAATAATATTTGCAAGCAATAAACATGGATGTTAAAATAATTGCTGTTGCAACAACAATACTTATAACCTTGAACACTTCTAGTGCTTCTTTTCTTTTTTCTTTCTTTTCCATAAAATTTCCTCCATATTGTGTTTTTTTGTTCAATTATATTATACCTTATGAGCGTATAGTTGTCAAGTATAATTTGAAAATTAAACAAATAGAGCGGTCCGTAAACCGCTCTGATTGTTGTTCATACACTATTTTTTGCTACTCTTTTTAGACTTTTTCATATTTACAGTCTTGGATGCTTTAATCACCTTTCTCACAGAATAAGGTGTTTCAAGATTGCTTTCCTGCAACTGTTTTCCAACACAAGTCTTAAGATAGTGCTTAATGGCAGTACGTTTGTCAATGCCTTTGTAGAAACCAATGAACTCATTAAGAAGAGTTTTGTATGTATTCTTTTCAAAAATATCAAGACAAACTTCTGTTGCCACATCCAAATGATAGTTCTTGAATGTATCATAAACATCTTCCAGAGCAAGAATGATGTCTACAGCCATACCTCTTTCATTTTGATAGAAATCGGATTGTACAAGAATCTTGAAAATCCAATCCAAGACTTCATCTGCATCCGGTCTTCTCTGGGCCAGAAGGAATGGTGTGCGTACTGCACTAAGTCTACCCTTCTGTGTCTTGTGTTGAATCGGAACGCCATATTTAACTGTAACAATGTCGTGTACCAGTTTAGCGGCGTATCCGCCTTTTGTTGTAATGGCACCACTTAACAAGTAAGCATTGAATTTGGCATATGTTGAAAGTGATTTTTTATCATTTAGTCCGATAAACATCAAACAACATTCTTCAAATGTTTTACCAACAAAAAGACGACATCCGACAGATGTAATCGGGTTTTCTACATTTGGATTACAACCGTAAGCAAGCATTGCGGCAACGAGCCCGTGATAGCCGTCAATTACCCAGAAAACTTCATCCACATATGCTATAGAAATAGGATGGTTACAAGAACTGTCATAAGACTCTGCAAGTTCTAAAGCCCTATGTTCGTTTAAGTCTCTCTGGAAGTCTGGAATGTTAAGCAAGTCCATGTCTACATTTAATACTGTCATATCACCCACCTTAAAAGCAGTTGTAATTGCTTCGGCGGTTCTTTTTTTGAGAGAATCATACAATTCTGGTGTGTTAATTCTCATTTCGTTTAATTGTTCTTTTGTTCTAATCATATACATTTCCTCCTATGGCGTATGAACATAGTATAGTTTTCCTCCATACACCTTTATAATTTATACAATAATAGTATGTTTTTCGCATTATAACAATAAAAAAGAACCAATCCGCAGACTGATTCTCTTTTATTCTTTTTGTTTTTTCATACACTTATTAAGGCAAAAAACTAGAAATGTGAATACCTTTAACGAAAGGCATCGCTTCTTCTGCATTTAAAATCGTTTTTGCTGTATCTTCAACGAAATAAATGTCTTTACCTGTTTTCTCGTGTAACATTCTCAAAACTTCGTTTTTCTCAGAACTGCTACTAACCTGAATAATGTTTTCTGGTTTAATAGTAGGAAATTTCCGAGTAATAAACTTTATTTTGTTTTCGCGTAATGCATCAACTGTTACGGTTAACACATATTGGTCTGCAGGGTTTAGTTTGCAAAAAATATATTGAATCATTTTAAGGGCATTTCCTTTTTGATAAATATTATGGTTTTCAGAATATTTATATAATTCGTCATCACGACAAGGTAATAATGAATCATCATTATAGTTGAATTCAACCATTGTCCCGTCGAAGTCCCAAACCACGGTTTTGAACATTAACAGAGAAATTATATCAAATAATCTACGTTTAAATGCGTCCAATAAATAATCAATATCAATATCGTCAAACATCCTTCCTGCTTGAATGTACTTTTCAAATTTCATAATCTTTTCCTCTCTTTCTTACTTCGTAAAAGAAGCACAATGTGTGTAATCACACGGTTTTCTCCAGAAAGTGTATGAATGATTAAATAAGATTCATCCAGACAACTTTCTATAATATATCAATATTAGTATGATTTTTACAGATTATAAATAAAAACTTGCGTTAAGAATGAAAATATATTATAATATATTCAGAATTGAAAATGGAGGTATTTTATGGAAAGTACAATTTGTTTAACATTGAATTATAGAGATATTAGAAACATTGACAAACTGTTATATACGCCGTATAACACAAGCGCGGACAGTGCTATCGTAAGGTTGGCTCTTTATTATCTCTTAGAAAAAGAAGAAAATCAGAATAAAATGAGCCTGTGTAAAAAAATAAGAGAAGTCGTTCGTCCGGAAAGTGGAAATGGCAGGGTTCGTGTGTTTTTAACGGATGAAGAGGCAGAACTGCTTTTGTTGTCATGTATAGGCGGACATGATGCTTATGAAAAGGTTGTTCAAACAGCAATGTCTGAATACAAAAAAATGTTAGATGTTCCAGAAACAATCGAAAAATGGAATGCATATAAGGGACTGGACTCGGGACGCTACATATTAGATGACACGAAGGTTTTTGTTGGAGATGATGTGAAATTAGATTTGGGTTATAAGTTGATATACGACTTATATGCTCAAGCAATTAAGGCGGATTTTGGTATAGATGTATACACAATGAGCGGTGAAGAGTCAGAGGCAATTGAAACAAAACATATTGTGAATTATGGCAGAATGATTTTAAATGATTATAACGACGGCAAAATAAGTTTATCTATGGCTGTCCGCGATAATGCTGTGTGTGGAGTTATTTGTCAGTTTGATGAAAACAATGAAAAAGAAAGAAAAATTCAGGAAATCATCAAAGAAATTGAAACGAAATATGGATTCAAAACCTGTCATATTATCCGAACACCAGCAATTAATACTCCGGATGATGGGTTGCATGCATATCATTTAATAGCGTGCCCTGAAACAGAAGAAGAACTGGAATGGTATAAAAAAACGGGATTGCTTAGAATTGTAAGTTTTGAAGAAACTATTTACGGCTTTGGAAAAAATGCATTTGATACAGTAGAAGATATATTGGATTTTGTTGATGTTCATTCATACCTGGCACCAGTCGTAGCAATGTACAGCGGACTTGTAATGCCTGTATAAAAAAGGAGAAAAAAGAGGAAATGAAAAAAACAACAAAAATTAAAAAGTTGTATTATACACGATTTTTCTTTCGAATATTGGTGTTTCTGTGTTCGATTGGTATTTATGCGTTTTATCCGGAAACAATGGATGTTATGAAGGATTTAAACTTATTTAAGACTTTCAATATAATGCACGCATTTTTTGTATTGTGGTTGTGCGAAATCATTATGCAGTTTATACCGCTAACTGGATATTTTTCAATTGGTTCTTTAAAACATTTTAAACAACATATGGAAAATGTCGAAATTAAGAACGAGTTGCAACAGATTAAATTGATGATAAAAAAACAGGTGAAAGCCAATATTGGTGCTATGAAAGTACTAATTTTGTGGCTCGGATTAACACTTGTTATCGGAATATTGTACATATTCAAGGTAATATCGCATAAAGAAATTTTCTTAATATCAAGTTTCTTCTATTTGTGTGACCTGATTTGTGTGTTGTTTTTCTGTCCATTCCAGAAGTTTTTAATGCACAACAAGTGCTGTGCAACTTGTCGGATTTTCAACTGGGACCACATGATGATGTTTTCACCATTCATATTTGTAAGAGGTGTATACACATGGTCTCTTGCATTGCTAAGTTTGGCATCAATGCTTATATGGGAGTTTACATATTTTGCACATCCAGAGCGATTTTTTGAAGAATCAAACAATACATTAAAATGCAAAAATTGTAAAGAAAAGATGTGCAGAAAAGTATAAGAAAAAAAAAGAGTGGTTTGTCCGCTCTTTTTGTATTTTCGTTCATACTATAAATGAAAAATAGAAACAGTTTAAAAAAAAAAATAAGAGGTGAAGAAATGTTACAAATAAAAGGTATATCAAAACAGTATAAAACAGGAGAATTGGTGCAGGATGCATTGAATAATGTAAGCCTGAATTTTAGAGACAACGAATTCGTGTCTATACTTGGACCGTCCGGTTCTGGAAAGACGACACTCTTGAACATTATTGGTGGTTTAGACCGTTACGATAGTGGTGATTTGATTATCAATAATGTATCTACAAAAAATTATAAAGATAGAGATTGGGATTCGTATAGAAATCACACAATCGGATTTGTGTTCCAGAGTTACAACTTGATTATGCATCAGAGTGTGTTATCAAATGTAGAATTGGCGTTGACAATTGGTGGTATTTCTAAAAAAGAAAGAAAAGCAAGGGCGTTAAAAGCACTTGATGAAGTGGGATTAAAAGAACAGGCTCATAAAAAACCGAATCAAATGTCCGGCGGGCAGATGCAGAGAGTTGCAATTGCCAGAGCGCTTGTGAATAATCCGGATATCTTGCTCGCAGACGAACCAACTGGTGCACTTGATACAGAAACCAGTGTACAGGTTATGGAACTTCTGAAAAAAGTAGCAAAAGACCGTTTGGTTATTATGGTTACTCATAATCCAGAATTGGCTGAGGAGTATTCAACTCGTATTGTCAAGTTGAAAGATGGGAAAATTACAGATGATTCTGACCCGTTTTTCCCGAAATTGGAAAATGTAAAAGAGCCAGAACACAGAAATCTTGGAAGGGCAAAGATGTCGTTATTCACCGCTTTTGCATTAAGTTTTAATAACCTGCTTACGAAAAAAGCACGTACAATTTTAACTTCGTTTGCTGGCTCTATTGGTATTATCGGTATTGCCTTGATTTTATCGTTATCAACTGGGTTTCAAAATTACATTGATAAAATCCAGGAAGATACACTGACTTCTTATCCGTTAACAATTACATCGGATACAGCAGATGCAACATCTATGCTGTTATCTATGGTGTCTGAACAGGGAAAAGAAACTGGTGATGATGTTGTTTTGGAAAAACAATACTTGACCAATATGTTTACAAAAATCGGCAAAAACGATTTAACTTCATTTAAGAAGCATTTGGAGAAAAATGAAGCAGAACTAGATGAAATGGTTTCTTTGGTGAAATACCAGTACAGTATTAATCCAATGATTTATACTGTGAATGACAAAGAAGAAATTAAGCAGTTAAATCCAAGTACCATGATTTCTTCTATGATGGGAACGGGTTCTTCGTCTGCATCATCTATGGCCTCCTTATCATCTATGTCTGGAATGAGTTCTTCTGTGTTTAACGAAATATTAGATAACAAAGAGGCTTTAGAGGAACAATATGATGTTCTTGCTGGACGCTGGCCTGAAAAATATGACGAAATGATACTTGTGCTTCCAGAAAAGAATGGAATGTCTGATTTGTTGGTATATAGTCTAGGGCTTCGTGACGATAAAGAATTTATTGATATGATTTCAAAACTTATGGCCGGTGAAAAAGTAGAAAACAAGAATGAGCCGTTAGAATGGACTTATGATGAGTTGATGAATTTGTCATTCAAACTTATCAATCCTACGAATACATACAAATATAATGAAACTTATAATGTATACGAAAGTATGTTAGAAGACAAAGAATTTATGAAAGAAGTATACAAAAACGCACTGGAATTAAAAATCGTTGGTATTGTGTGTGCAAAAGAAGGCAATTCAATGGGAAGTTTAATGCAAGGTGTTGGGTATACGAAAGAATTAACAGAATATGTAATTAAAACTGCTACCGAATCCGAAATTGTAAAAAAACAATTAGAAGATAAAGAGGTAAATGTATTTACCGGAAAGAGATTTGATGACGAAAGTAAGGATGCGGGTATTGATTTCCAAGACCTTATTTCTGTAGATGAGGAGGCACTAAAATCTGCATTCGGCGGAAATATTAGTGAGAAAGATATTGCCACAATTACAGAATCTTATATGAATGAGATTTCTAAAGCAATGACAGTAGATAATTCGGTTGCGAAGAAAGCGGTTAGTGATAACTTGGTGGCTTTTGCTACGGGAATGATGAGTGAATATGTAAAGGCGAATCAAAATCCGGCAATGGGTGGTATGGCACCAATTAAATTAAGTCAAGTAGACGGTGTTGTAAACACTTATTTGTCGAAAGAATCGTGTCAAACAGCGATGGCGAACATGGAGAAAACATATCTTGTCCCAAAAGACACTTATCAAACGATGTATGCGGAATTGTTAAGGGGTATGTTGCAGGGATATATTACAACTGCCGCAATGGACCAAACCGCAACAGACAAAACTGCTGTATTAAATGACGAAATTGCTCAGACATTGATTGTAGAAATGTTAAAACAGGATGCTATATCTGAAGCAATTAATAAACTTGCGAATGGTATGACGGAAGCAGTAATGAAAACAACGGTACTTCCGAAAGTGGGAGAATTAAGTGGTAAGATTGCTACCGCAATTGGTAGTTCGTTTAATGTGGACCAGGAAAAAATTGCTTCTGCATTTCAGTTTAATATGACAGAAGAAGAAGTGATGAGACTGATTCAAACCATGACAGCAAGCAGTGTGGAAAAGAATGCAAACACGAATCTATTGTCTCTTGGATACCAAAATATAGATGCTCCTACGAGTATTTCTTTCTATTTCAATGATTTCGAATCAAAAGAAAACTTTATTGATTTCTTAGATGAATATAACGATAAGGTAAAAAAAGAAAATGAAGAAAAAGAAATTAAGTATACAGACATTACTGGTTTGTTGATGTCTTCTGTGAAAACAATCGTGGATAGTGTAAGTTATGTGTTAATTGCTTTTGTAAGTATTTCGCTCATTGTTTCATCTATTATGATTGGTATTATTACCTATATTTCTGTTCTTGAACGAACAAAAGAAATCGGCGTGCTTAGAGCGATTGGTGCATCAAAGAAAAATATCTCTTCTATCTTTAATGCAGAAACATTTATAGTAGGATTATTTGCCGGGTTAATTGGCATAGGCACCACATTGGCACTGGTTCCACCTATTAACTATATAATTCATACACTTACCGGTAATTTGGATATTAATGCGGTACTTCCAGTAGAGGGTGCGATTGTACTTGTTGTGCTAAGTGTTATTTTAACATTGATTGGTGGACTAATACCGTCAAAACAGGCGGCAAAGAAAGACCCTGTACTTGCACTAAGAAGCGAATAAAATAATTGTATACAAATTACAAGAATAACAACAGGGATTTTAATATCCCTGTTTTTTTGTTATAAAAAATCATACTATTGTTAAGAAGAAAGGAGAAAACTTATGAAAATTCCAAAATTGTTCAAGGTAATAGAAAATAACGAAGCAAAATATTATGTGTTGAAACAAACACGCGATTTAAAAGCCGTTCCTTGCCAAAACAAAGTATGTTGCTTAAATAATGGATATACATATCTTTTTTCTGACGATTGGTTCGAGAAACAAGAAATTATTGTTTTAAAAGATGCTGACGGAAACTTAACGGTTTCAAAAGAAAAATTGGCGGAAGAAATGAAAGAAATATGCAAGAGATATTTTGTACATGATGATATTTACATCGATGAAAATGGTCTTTATCAT
>JAEIGA010012073.1_pt1 | contig 13108 bp, 22 predicted proteins | sample 9270691 | NCBI WGS metagenome assembly JAEIGA01 (sample SAMN17057246, study PRJNA624740) | gut metagenome | biome: biome; isolation source: fecal sample | host: Bos grunniens | place: China: Xizang | collected 2019 | reverse complement strand
GATTATTTCCGGGGCAAGTTCTGAAATTGCACTTACGATAACTTTTAAAAGATCTGTAATTCTCGGTGCAATTGTGCTAAAAGCATCTGCAATTTCTTCAACACCTTTTTCAACAGTAGCAACTGCGTTTTTGTCACCGGTAAAAATTCCCGTTATGCCATCCATAACATTGGTAAGACCGGGCAAGAACTCGGCAGCCATATTGTTTTTGACCGCATCGAGCACAAACTGCATATTGTCAAGCGAATCATTAAACGCAGCTGAGGCTTTGACAGCTTCTTCACTCATAACAATATTGTATTCGGATGCGGCATTCATTAACTCTTCGATGCCTTCTGCACCTTGCGAAAGCATTGGTCCCATTGAATATGCCGCTTTACTACCGAACAACTCTATTGCTCTTTCGGTTCGTGCCGCTTCATCTGTCATTGACGCAAGCTCTTTTATAGCCTGTTTCATATCAAGACCGCCGCCGTTTTTTTGCAACGTTTTTGCGGCAGTTTCAAGCGTTGCCATTTCAACGCCGCTCATTTTGGCGGCATATCTCAGCTCCTGAAAAGTTTTTGCGCTGACTCCCATGCGCTGAGAAGCTTCGTCAATTTCGTCGCCGGCATTTGCTGCATCTTTTGCAAGACTTACCACTCCTGCGCCTGCGGCAGTAACAGCGGTCGCGGCAGCCCCTGCGGCAACGCCCAAGCCTTTTATAGAAGTTGTTGCAGCATTCAAGCTCATTGAGCCTATTTTCTTACCGACGTCCGTAACCTTTTGAAGTTTATCCTTAACCTCTTCGGCTTTTTCTTTGAAATCTTTGAAAGATTCCACAACGTGTTTAACAGCGTTTTTCTGATCACCGAGCCGCTCAAGTTCTGCACGGGATTGATTGAGCTCGGTTTTTGCTTTTATAAGGTCGTCGCTCCATTTTTTAACCTGTCGCGAGGTTTCACCGTATTTTTCTTTTGCATCTTCAAGCGCGCCGTTGAGAACACGGATTTTTTCTTCGTTGGCTTTGACAACATCTTCCTGAAGTTTATACTGCTCACGCAGAGCTTTTAAGCTATCTTCTGCGCCGATATTTTCAGACTTTGCAAGCTTCATTTCGGCATTGAGCGTTTTCATACTTGCACCGATGTTTGAAACCGCTTGCTTATATTCTTTTTCGCCGTCAAGGTATATTGTCGCACCTACATCATACGGGGATTTTTTAGCCGTTTTCATCACCTCCTGCACTATGATCTTTCAGGTGCTTTTTCCAATATCCAAAAAGCTCCTTAAAAGTCATTGCTTCTGTTTCTTCAACTGAAAAGCCAAGCACACACCGCGCTCTGTACCGCCACAGATCAATATCGATGTCTGCTTGGCCGCTCAGTTTTTTTCATCAACAACAGGTATATCGCTGTCGTCAATGTCCTCATCTTCGCCTGTGACTTCCGTGCCGATAAGATCAGTTTTTGGCATAGAACCGATTACAATTTTCATAACCTGCTGTGTGAGCTCTGTCATCTCAGTTGGACTAATAACAGCACACACATATTCACCGCTCACAAAGCGTTCATTTTCGCCTTTTTCGTAGTTGTTTATCTTAATAGCGTTATTTATCAATGCGGCGATAATATCGCCTGCAACGCCAAATTTGTCGATATTTTCAAGTGCGGCAGATATGCCGCCTTCGTATTTTTCGGCAAGCTCTGCAGCTACGCCGACAGACAGTGAGGTATAATATGTTTTGCCGTTAAAATTAAGGGGCAGACGCACAGGCTGTGTTTCAATAATTTTTGCTTTCATAATCAAAAACAGGGCAGGTTTCAACTATAATCTGAAATCTGCCCTTTCTCCTTTCGGTGTTAGTTAATATTAAGAAGTTCTTTAAGCTTTTCTTTTGCTGCCGCAAAGCTTTCGCACTCGTAAATATGTCGCCATGTGCCGGTAGGATCGGGGGAAGCTGTGCCGGCAATTGTCGGTGTGCTGAATGTGATAGAGTTGCCGCGTGTTGTAACGCTGTCTGCAGGCAAATCAAATACTGTTTTCGGCAGGTCGACAACGTAGAAATGCTTTTTGCCGTCTACAACTTCGCCGTAGCAGTAACATAATCTGCCCTCTGAGCTGGTATCATCGCTCTTGTTGACAATTTCTCTTGCGCCTTCTTCACCGGTTACAGTGAAACCGAACATCTTGGCACCAATATCCCAAGGCAGAGCCGTTACGCCAACGCTGACAGCAGCATTTGCAGTTTCGGAAACGCTCTCAGCTGTTTCGTCATCGCCGTACAGGTCAGCTTTTGCAATGGTAGGCGTTACGCCTACGGTCATAAGCTTGCCGATAAAACCGCCTTCACCATATACGGCAGGTGTATCATTGTCAGGCGATGCGGGCGTTTCAAGCGGCGCAAAACCGACATATCTTGCATATATTTTTGCCATCAATAATCCTCCTGTTCATCGGGTAGCTCATCATCATCGATTACGCCTTCAATTTCGGCTGTAACCATAATGTGGTTAAACCCGTTTTTATTGTCGAAATTTTCTGATGTGGATAAAATAGTAAATCCGCCAAGGCGTAAACCACGGCGGATTTGTTTCTTGTAAAATTGCGGATTTTTACGTGTATAACAGTGGATATACATTGTTGTAAGATCCAATACATTAACATCGTCGCCTGATACCACCGGCCGCTCATCCGCATATATGAAGCTGATATACTCTTCCGCTTCACCGGTGTACGGATCAGGTTCAACCGGCAGACCTACAGGCTTAAGACATTTCTTTAAAAGCTGATTTACATTCATTTTGTTTTTGCCTCCGCATCAAATACTTCCTGCATTGCATCGTTTGTGGCTTCAGTGCAGTCGCGCACAGCTGCAAGAATAAACGGCCGTGCCGGAATACCTTCACCAAGTGAACCGTCGGGGCGCGCTCTGCGGTTCACTCTGCCACGTCTGCCAAACTCAAATGTGCGGGCTTTTTGCATATTTGGTATCTTTACGGTTTTGCCGCTTTTGAGTGAGCGTGTTTCATAGCCGTCAAAATAAATGTTACACATCCAGCTGCCATTCTTGTTGAGTTTGGGCTTTGAAGCTTTTACGCTGTTACGCAGCGATCCGCTTTCAACAGGGGTGCGTGCTTTTATTGCTGCAACAGCAATTTTTGCACCTGCGTTGAGCATTTTTGGTGCAACATCATCAATATTGCTGATTTTTGAGAGCATTTGTTCAAACTCTTTTGGTATTGAAAAGTTGAACATTACGTCACCTCTTTGCAAACAAGACGTGTATAGATGCGGTCAATCGGATGAGAGCGGACTATATCGAGCACTTTTCCGTTATAACGAACTTGTTGCTGATTCTCAAAGTCATCTGTAACCACCTTGAATGTTACCTCAAGTTTAACTCCCGCTTTCATAGCTTCGTAAAACTCGTTACGATACGGATCTTCAACATCGGCGAATATAACACTTTCTGTCACGGTCGGTGTATCATAGCCGTCAGCGTCTCTATTCTCTTCGAGTTTTAACAAAGTAATCTGTTCGTCAAGCATTCAACTCACTCCTTGCCCGTGTTTTTCGGCGGTTGATACGCTTTTCAATGTGAGTCGGCACAGGGTCGTTTGAGTCTCTTTTCTCATAAAGCCACGCCGCATAATCAGCTATAAGCATCTGATCGTCTGCGCTTTGCTCATCGATAACAACTCCGACACGTTCAAGTTCTTCAATTGTTGATTTGATTCGTGCCTCAAACAGTGCTTTTTTTGCATCTGACGTTACGCCAATATTAAGCTTAAACATCATCAATATTTCATCCATCCGCTCACCTCCTAAAAATCAAAGCAAGAGCGGTGTTAACCGCCCTTGCTTTTGAATCAGTCTGCTGTTGCTTCGTTTGCCTTGTCAACTGCAAATGTTGCTGTTGTCTTCGGTGCAATGTTTGCATAGTTGAACAGCACAAAGCCTTCACCGATAGAGGGCTTACCGTCATATCTTGCAGTGCCCTTGAACGCTGTCTGATCTTCAGTAAATAAAACATGATCAGAGCTGCCGAGAGATGTACCGGCTCTTTCAACAAGAGTGTAAAGAGCTCCGAAGCCGCCGCCGATATCAAAGTCTGCCATATCTTCAAGCTCGACAATTGTGCCGCCGATGAAAGGCATTTCGCCGTTTGTAGCGCTGACAAGTGCTGCGGCAGAGTTGAATGCAAGAGCCTTAGCCTTGATATCAATGTGTGTTTTACGGTTCATAACCCAGAACATTTCATTGTTTGCAGCATACTTGTTGGTAGGAACGCCGAAAGCAGCTGAAAGACCTCTGAAGAAGTCTGCACCGTCTTTTGATGCAAGATCAAGTGTAAGGATGTTGCTTGTACGGAGGTTAGTCCAAGCAGGAGCTTTTTCGCTCCAGTCAGACGGCTTTACTGTCTGTGCAAGACGGGTAATGAAGCCGAGAGGCATCTTGTTACCGGTACCGTAAACGATAGCCTTATCAAGCGCTTTGCCGATTGCAATTGCAAATGCTTCAAGGATATCTGCTGCAAGGTTTTCGTCGCTGTCTTCAAGGGTGCTGTTGGGGATAGCAACATATGCGCCAACCTTGAAACCATCAACCTCAATCATACCGAATGAGATATCAAGTTCGTTAAGCTTGCCGACTGCTTCAACCCATACAGCCTCGGGAATGATACCCTGCACGCCCTGACGTGATTTGCCCTTAAGAGGCTTAAGGAATACGTGTTTTGCAAGGCGTGAATACTCTGTGATGTACTCACGGATAAGACCGAGATAGTTGTCGGGGATGAAAAGCTCACCGCCTGAAACAGCTCTCTGCTGACCCTTAAAGCTTCTTACACGCTCAAGGAAGTTCTTGCTTTCCTCTGTTGCGAGAAGTGCCGCACGTCTTTCGGCGGAAATGCGGCCGAAAATAGTTCTTGTGTTCATAGTGGTAAATACCTCCTGATTATTTCTTTCTGTATTTGTATTGGGTTCTGCTGCCGCAGGAGTAGCATCAGCGGGCTGAGGATTGCCAAGCGCTGCACTGTTTGTTGCTGCCATTTCAGCAATCTGTGCATCAATGTCAGCAATTTCATCAACAAGTGTCTGCTCTTCCTGCTCAAGATCACGACCATTAAGCTCTGTTTCAAGCTCCGCAATCTGTGCATTGACTTCCTCAATATCTTCGTCTGTCTGAGCATCGTTTGAAGCTGCTTCAAGCTCTGCTTTGCGCAATTCAAACTTGTTTTTCAGCTCTCTGAGTGCGGTGAGAGCATTCTGCTTCTGCTTGAGCTGATTTCTCAGCTTAATAATTTTCAGCATTTTAGTGCCTCCAGTCTTTCTTTTGTTTTTGCTCGCTTTGCATCGAGCTGTCTTTTTTGAACGGTTGCATAATCTTCTTTGCGCGCGGACACGCTGGTGTCGGTATATGCCGGGAATGTGACAACAGAAACCTCGTAAAGTTTCACTCTTTTAATGAGCCAGTGAATACTTCCATCTTCGCGGTAATCAATCTCTTCTTCAAGGATGTCAAAGCCAAATGAGCACTGGTCAACATCACCGCGCTGTACGCGGTAATAGAGATTCATTGCATCGGAATCGTTCTGATTAACCTCGATTTCGCCCCACAAGCCCCTTTCATCAACACGAAGAGTAAGTGTACCTGCTTTATTTCTGCCGAGCACAAGGCGCGTTTCGTGGTCACAAAGAGCACGGATATCATCACTCAGAGCGCCATCGAAAGCGTGAGGGTCAATACTCTCTGTCGCACCTTGCCACAGCTCATAATTCTGACCGAATACAGCAAAATAACCGCTTATGTATTTTTTTGCGCCGTCTTCACGTGTCTGAAAGTGATTGCCGCTCAAACAACGTACCTGCATATTCTGTCTGTTTTTATCCAGCTTTTTCACCTCCCTGTATCAGCTTTTTTTGCTCGCCTACTTTTGCAACGGGGACATAATTTTCAAGCACGATAAAATCATTCATACCCTCATTGTCAACAGGCGAATAACCGAGTTCATTTCTGCCTTCGTTTCGTGTCAGCATACCGCCGCCAACTGTCTCTTTAACAAAAGTGACAAGCTCGCCAAGGTCATATTGCATAAGACTCTTGGGATTGAAACGGAAATAATACTGATCAGACCACAGTATTTTTCGGGTGAACTCCTGCTGTATTGCCATTGCGATCGGCATAATTCTGCGAGAAATGAAGTTGTTGTACTCATCTTTTTTGAACTCGCCGATACCAAGAAGAAAGGGAGGAATGCCGAACACTGCCGCAACTGATCTGATGTCGAGCTGCAGGCTGTCCTGAATTGCCAGATCATTGAGAGTCAAAGGTTGAACCGTTTTGACATCAATTTCACCGGCAGGGATAAGCCACGGTTCACCTGCTTCAGTTGTTTTAGTGTAACTGTTAAGTATTTTGTTTCTTTCTTCCGCTGTTTTTAAGCTTTCATCATCTGAGTTTATTGATATAATCAGACTTGGCTTCCATTTCGACCTTAAAAAAGCTGATTTTGTAGCATTTGCCTGGGCAATGTTTTCAACTGTCTTTTTGAGCATCGGTGTGAAACCGTCACCCATATACGGATAATGTTCATTCGGACAAAGCGGAATGTGAATAATTTCATCAGGATTGAAGAATTTGCCGCCATACATAAGCTGATAACTTGTAAGAGATTTGTTTACAAGTGTGCAATCTCCGCTCGGCAATGGCACAAAATTCAAATAATAACCGTTGTTGCCGATTTCCGGCAAACAATAAGCGTTGCCGTATCTACACATGTCGCTAACTAACCGATATATAAACGTTTTTCGGGTTGTTGCTTCAAACGGTTCAATATCAAGCTTTCTTGAAAGCTCGTTTTTCACTCTGATATCGCCGTACTCACCGTTTTGCATCAGATGCAAAGTCATTGAAGAAACAAGATCAGCAATTACGTGCACACACAGCAGCACTTGCTCATTTTTGGCAAGGCTTGTATAACCGGGCAATATCAGCTCATCGCCGTCCGTTATAATGTAGTAGCCGCTCACGGGTGCATCACGTGAGTTGCGATTCTTTCTGGATTTTAAAATCGACAAATAATCACCTCATAAATATATTAAAACCAGCTGCTTGCGCGGCTGGTTTTTCCCATATCTTCAAGCATTCGGATAACAGCAAAAACAGAAGCATCAAACACGTCGATGCGCTGTTCAGTCTGAACTTTGTCGTACATAATCATGTCATCCGTTTTCTCTATGGCCGAAACATTGCTGACGCAGTATTCAAAAGGCTCTGCGTGCATATAGTAAAGCTTGCCGCTTTTGGCTTTTTCTTCGATATATCGGAAGCCTTCGCTCTTCTTGTAGTAATACTGAGGCTGGTCTTTGATATCGAATTTTTTGGCTTTCATCAAAAGAAAGTATTCACGGCAGAATTTGCGGTCGTGGCCTACCTGTTTAATCTTAAAGCCTGATGCTTTCATTTTTAGATACCAGTTAACCGGATCAGCGTGATTGACCGTCGGTGTGTTACACATATCAAGCCATCCGTCATCCTGCCAACCAAAAAGCGGGATACCGTCTTCATCCGCTTTCTTATGTGCTGCAACAATCGGGAACCAACAGTGCGGAATTATAATCAAAACGTCTTCATACAATCCTACAAGCGCTGTTGCTGTAAGGTCGTGCAGTTTTGAAAGATCTGAACCGCCATACCATTTAACCGGAAGCTTCGAGAGTTCTTCCTGCGTCCAGCTGTATTGGCTGTCGCTTCTCCGAAATTCATCAATATTGAAATAAGCTTTGATCGATGACGTAAACTTGTTAAGCGATTTTGCGAAAAAGTCTTTTCTCTGCTGCGGATCATTCTGAGCCTGCAAGCTGTCGTTCAATATATCCTCAGGGCGTATTGAAACACCGTAACCGGGGTTTGCCATTTCGTGGACTATTGGGTTTGTATAATCAACGTTGCCGTTTTCATCCTCATCAGCTTCGCAGATGAATATGAAATATTGCTCATCTTTAACTATGTCATCAAGCACCTTTTTGCAGTATGCAAGTCGCTTACAACAAAAACTGTTCATGTTATCACCGGCAGTTGTAATGCCGATCATCAGCTTATTTGTATAAGCTTTCATAGCTTCTTTGATAATGTTGTACTGTTTTGCCGTCTTATAGGCGTGTATTTCGTCCGCAATGGCAACGTTACAGTTGAGTGAATCCTGACGGTCTACAGACGAGGCCAACGCCTGCATGTATAACGAACCACCGTCGCTGAACTCACGATAAATGCTGTGCTCCTGGTTGTTATCACGGATGCGGAACTTCTTATCTTCACCCATATTGCAGATGTTCCATTTGACAAAATCAAAACTTTCAAGTGACTGCTTCATTGCCGCAGAAACAATATATACTTTTGCGCCGCTCATACGGTGCAAGAGACCAAGTGCAAACGCCAGAGCACCCGCAAAGGTGGTTTTTATGTTTTTTCGGGGAATAAAAATGAACGCCTCTTTGTAGCGGCGTTCGTTTGTGCCCGCTTTGTAAAATCCAAGCAGGTTATACACTATAAATTTGTGAAACGGCTCAAGAATAAAAGGTTGACCGGTCAGCGGTGTTCCGTCAAGCCGCTCACCTTGTTTATGACAAAACGTGCTTTCGATAATTGCGATAACAAAATCGGCAGCATCAGTGCGAAAGTCGTATTCAGGATTATCAAGATCCCGTAAATATCGCTTTACAGCTTTTTTAAGGTATTTACAAGCGATCTTCTCACCGCTCGCAATGCTTTGAACATAGCGGTCAACTTCATTTTGATATCTTCCCGGTACCTTATCCTGCAAAACTGAACACCTGACCTAACACGTCTTCAAGTTTAGAGCCATCTTTTGGCTCTTTGACCTCAATTCCTTCCATTACTTTAGGATTGAGGCACAACCGATCAGACAGCTGTATTATGTCTTTTCTCAGGCTCTCCATCGCCGCGAAAACTTGTGACTTTTTCATGCCTCCGCTGCCACACTTGACCTCAATAGCGTAGCCGCTTTTTTTGAATTTGTCCTTGAAATAGCTGTACTGTTCAAGCAGTTCAGCAAGCATATCAATTGTGAGGGCATATTCATCTTTATAAGTACCGAGTTTTTTCATCTGTTCTGTAATCTGATTTTTATATTGGTCTTTTGATGTTATTTGAATAGGTGTTCTGTACGCGATAATAAGCCCTCCCTTCAAAAAAATTTTTTCACGGACCGCCGCATGTGGAAAAAGTTGTACGGGTTTCAGTCAATGCAAGTGGTCGCAGATTTTTCAGTGTGGGGGGGAGTGTTGCGCTCCGATTCCCAACGAATCCGTTCGTTTTCAACTCTGCGCTGCCAAACTTTTCCTTTTTCGGTAATTGCTCCCGTCTGTCTGTCATGCATCTCGTCGTGAGCCGACAAACAAAGGCTAAGTAAGTTCCAGTCGCACCACGCATACTGCGGATATTCTTCTACCGGGAATATGTGATGCACGTGCGTTGCCGGTTTCTTTTTTCCGAAACGTTTATATTCACGGCAGATCCAGCCGTCACGCTTAAGGATTCTTTTTCGCTTTGCTTCCCATCTTTTTCCTCGGTAATTGAACATCTTTTTTTACTTTTCCTGTAAGTCTATCAATGATCCTGCCGTCTTTGTCCATTGTATAAGCGCATCGAGGCAGCATGCATACAGGCTTATCGTTGTTGATATCAAGGAATCCGCAATGTTTGCACATATCTTTTTTAATAAACAATGTTCACACCTCTTTAATAAAACTAAAGAAAGCAGCTTTTCTTCTGCTGCTTTCCTTAGTTTACACTTTATCACATCTGATTGAGGAAAGCAGGGAATTATATTGACGCATTCCAGAAGCGGTTCATTTGTTTTCGCTGGGTTGTGCCGTCTCCGTCATATCCCATTTCGCAACATACGTCCGCGTATGACAACCCTTCTATGTAGTGTAACCGAATTATGCAACGGATGTTCGGATCGTTAATCTTATCAAGCCAGCGCTCAACTGCAGCTTTCTGCCGCTCAAGCTCAAGCTTCTTCTTGCAAATCTTAGCTTTAGTCTGTTGTTGCAGTTTTCTTATTTCTTCAACAGCCTTTGCGTTTTGCGGTGCAATGCCACTCACTTTGATAGTCATTGGCAGATACGGGTATTCTGTCCCGCTACCTTTAACCGTATCTGTATCCTTCCATTCCTGCTCGTCCGCTTCAAGCTTATCAAGATATTTTTCAAGAACAACAATCTCGGCAACACCTGCCCGATATGATTCGAGCATATATTTCGTAACTTTCATCCGTTACACCTCCTTAACATACATCATCAAGCCAGTCATCGTAGCAGTTCGGGTTATCTCTCATCTGCCCGGTATCTGCTTTAACCATAATCACACTAACATACCAATTGAGGTTGAACTCGTTATACTTCTTAACCAATCTGACAAAACGATATCCTTTGAACTTCTTCTCCCAGAACTCTTTATCATCGACGCGTTCGCGAGCAATCCGCTCAACATATTTCTTACTGACCTTGCCGTCTTTAGGTTCAAGCACTGTCGGCTGATTCAGATTCTTGGAATATGCAAAGCTCTTGTTGCCGCAAGGATCTTTGGCAATATACTTTGCAGCCGCTTCAAAACCGAACTTTTCAGGCTGATATCGGTTGCAGTTTATACGATACGGCCACATACTCTCTACCGTTTCAGCATCAAGTCCGCCATTCATAAAAAGATGAAAGTGCCAATTGAGTTGTCCCTTGCGTGCTCCGCTCTTGTATTCCTGGCGTTCCATAACGTATATGTATTTTAACGGCTCGGCGAGCTTCTTCACCTTGTGTCTGAGCTTGTCCAGCCTTGCCACAGTGAATTTGCTTTCGCTTCCGGTGCATAACACTTCAAGTTCTTTAAGCTCTGCCTCCGCCTTTTTTCTTTCGCTGTTGCGTTTGGTTTTGATTCTGCGCAGATAGTTGACTATATCTTTTCTTGCCTGCTCTTCACTCTGAGGAGCCTGCCAATCTTCATATGTCGGATGCACGAAATAATCTGTGCTATCAAAGTTTGCATTGACAAGGCGCACAATCTTCTTTTTTGCCTGCGCACGGTTGTATTTCTCCTGTGCTTCGGTTGACGGCTTCGTTTTCGGTGCTCTTGTCGGAACACGTCTGCCGTCAGCAAATATCGGATAGTAATCCACTTCAAGCATTGCACCGCTTATTGTCTTTTTGTTTCTTATCTGCATCAAATTGCCCCCCAGTCCGTATTGACTTGATTTGCATAGTACGAATCGCATTCCATCGGCGCGTTATACAGCGCAGTGCGCATCCACGCCACACGGTTCCTGATTTCATATCCGCACGCTGAAAACTTTTCTGCCACCATTTCAAGGTGTGCACCCGTGAGCAGGCTGTACATCTCTTGCACGTTCTTTACTGTTCGCGTCGCTGATGCAACTCTTATAATGCAATCAGGATGAATTGTGTACACGTCAGCAATAATGCGGCACATTTCTTGATATATAGTTCGGTTGCCCGAAAGAGAATCAATCTCAAAACTGCATTCAAGTGCTTCTGCAATTTCACGGATTGACTGATTGACTGACTGATTAAATGATGCACGGATATCGGTTTTCATTTTTTCTCCCTCTCTCGTCGATGAAATACTATCTAATACAAGGCCGTCAAGCGAGCCTGACTCGCCTTGTATTTCTGCCGCAATGCTGCGATATATAATGTATTTATATATAGTGTCAAAAGTTTATTCGTCTTTTTCTACTTCAATAAATTTCACGTCTGCAAATTTCTCGAAATAAGCTGCAGCATCCTCTTTGATGCCGATTATGTCCTCTTCTGTGTCAAGGTGAATGATAACTTTAATTTTATTAGTCATTGTCAGCACCCTTTCCGTCCATAAATTCTTCATAAGCCTTTTTACACTCGGGGCAGAAAAGCGGATAATAAAATCCACCGTCTTGCCACTCTTCCGGCGGGCTCAGACGATACAACTCAAAGTTGCATTCCAATTCTTTCACACATTCTTCAAGCGTTCTCGTGGCGGTCTTTTTGCAACGCCTGCACTTAAACTCAACTAACAGCTTTCTGCCGTAGTCTTCAAAACTATGAATTTCCATTGTCAGCACCTTCTTTCAGCTTTTTCTTATAGTGTCGGCAGGTCAAAGCCTTAAATCTTTGTAGGTCGGTGTTTATGTGTTTGTATTTTACTTTACAAGTAATGTCCTCACTTGCACCACCAAACCAACCACCACACCACTGACAGTTTTTACAGTGGCGTATTAAAGGCTTAAATTCATTCGGCATTGTTGTCACTCCTTTGTTTTACTTTCTTATAAATTAAAAAAGGAAATATCCACACTGGAATTGTTATGACTAAAAGCGAAAAAATTATAAATACAAATATTGCCGCAAAACCGTTTTTATAAGCTTCCAAAACATCTTCAAAAATCTGCATTGTTGTCACTCCTTTTCTTTATAGTTAATCTCATATTCTTTCATCAATTCTCTTGCTATAAATTCGTGTTGATTATATTTCGTGTAATGCCTATCTCTCTTGCGTGTTTCTTTATCAATAATTTTTAGCCATCGCATTCTGCATCGCATTTCAAAGCTTCTTTTCAACAAGTCTTTGAATATCACTCCGCATCACCCACCATTTCTTTTAAAATCGCATCAATCCAACTTTCATTTACCGCTTTTATTTCAAAAAAAGAAGTAGGCAAACGGTAAGCGTGTTCTTTCAACCTTTCCGCAAACTCTTCAATTGCTTCTTCTACTGCAGTATCAAGGCAATCTTTAATTGCATCACGCTCATTGGCTATACAGAAACATTCATTCTTCAACCTCTCAATCTCTGCAATTTTCTCTGCAAGAGCCTTTTGCAATGTTTCCTGACCTGCGATAAGGGCTTCTTTACCTGCCTGTTGGCGGTTAAATAAATCAAGAATAGCGATTATCAACTTAAAGTATTTAGGGCTTCCGACATCTTCTGCGGCGTATTCGTTTATTGCTTTCTCCAAAGCATTTTTAATCTCTGCATCTTTCATTTCCTTTTACCTCTCAATTCATCAAACGTTTTGATAAGTGTTTTCTGACATTCGGGGCAGATATCAATT
>JAEIGA010012072.1_pt1 | contig 13109 bp, 13 predicted proteins | sample 9270691 | NCBI WGS metagenome assembly JAEIGA01 (sample SAMN17057246, study PRJNA624740) | gut metagenome | biome: biome; isolation source: fecal sample | host: Bos grunniens | place: China: Xizang | collected 2019 | reverse complement strand
TAAAAGCATTTTCTTTGCTTGACTTCCTAAATATAATTTATATTCTTATGATTTGCAAGCACTTTTTTGAAAAAAAACTTTAGCGGGTCTTACCCACACCCTAAAGGGTATGAGCTTGCGACCGCCTATTTGTCAACCAGTCTATTGGAGTTGTCTCGAATGTCGTGCAAAAGTTCTGGCTGATACTCTACGCTGACAAGCAGCTTGATTTTTCTCTTTTCCATATACGGTTCCTTTTACTCCAATTAAATCAGGGGTACCAACTACGTGTGGCAATCACAGCGCCATACATAGCAGTCATCAGGGATGGTTTTCCAGACATCCATCCAAGTCTTATTGAAATCCTTGTCTTCATCCCAGGTTGCCGCCCACCAGCCCATGCGTCCATGTTCAATCCATTGGCCGGAAGGAACAACCATCGCCCAGAACGGTGCAGCTTCACGAAGGTTTGACTCAACGAACTCCTGTTCGGTCATGGCAGCAATATCGTCCACATTGATACTCAATCTAAGATTGAACAGTTCACCAGAGGAGATTGCCGCCTCAATGTCCTTGATGCTCTTCTGTCCATTGTAGATTTCACTTGTTTTCTTGATATCCCCGTCAACGCTGATTCGTGCCTGTTCCCAGCTGATAAAATCAGGCGTGAAATATGGCTTGAGCCTGTTATAGACACCAGTGTAGTAATCTTTCCTGTTCTGCATGAAACGGTCCAGGTCAAGTTGCGATTTTTTAACAACCTGCACATCAGCGTTGGCAACGTCCTTTGTAAGGAACGTGCATTTTTCCCAGGAAAACGGGGTATAGTAATCCCATTTATGATTGGGATTGGTAAACCGATAACACTGTACGATATGGCCATCCTTTACGACGGCATATGATTCGGTCGGCTTTTCTTTTGGCTCATCGGAATATATATACTCGGGATGAATACCGTACCAGTCTTCCAAGAATTTTTCTGGAGATTCATAATCCGATTTGTTCTCGTCATATTCCTTGATTGACTTTTCCAGCTTGTCAACATAAACACAGTAATCGGCAATCCCCGTGCATTCGTATTCGTGGTACGGAAGCATCAGCCTGTCACGTTCTTCCTGTTGGTCGGTCTTTGTAATCACATAGGTGGTAAAGTGGCTCATATTAGTCCTTTTGTTGATTCATCATGGTCATTGCGTACATGTCTTGCTTTGTCGGCTTGTATGGTTCAATGCAAGACAGCGTACCAATAGTCCGTTCAAGATATTTTTTCTTTACAAAAGTACAGTACAGCGTGTCGTACTCATCGTTGGAATCTGGCCCAAGAACAGGACATGCAAACCTGACATCATGCACATCGGTTCCGACCTGCATCCATTCATTCGTCCAACACTCTGCAGGGAACTTGACCGTTCCGTCCACCTTCGCACAGACGATTGTCAGGTACAGCTTGTCGGCATACGGCATCGCCGCACGGTACGCAGAGGACCCACCGATTACGAAAAGCTCGGTTTCACCAGCATTTTCTGCAATCCTGATTGCCTCCTCGATGGATGCAACCGTGGTGCAGCCCTCAGCCTTGAAACTCGTGTCACGGGTAAGGATGAGGTTGGTACGGTTCGGTAACGGTCTGCCGATATCCTCGTAGTTCACCCTGCCCATAACGACATGGTGGCCCGAAGTAATCCGTTTGAACCTAATCAAATCGGACTTGATATGCCACGGGAGGTGGCCTTCCTTCCCGATAACCATGTCTGGAGTCATCGCAACAATCATCGAAACAATCATACTGCTATCGGAGCCTTAATTGAAGGATACGGGTCATAGTTCAGAAGTTCAAAGTCTTCGTAATGGAATCCGAAGATGTCCTTGACATCTGGGTTAATCTTCATCGTCGGCAACGCTCTCGGGGTTCTGGAAAGCTGTTCCCTCACCTGGTCGAAATGGTTGTGGTAGATGTGGGTGTCACCGAGGGTGTGAACGAATTCGGAAGCCTCGTAGCCGCAAATCTGTGCCAGCATCATCGTCAGAAGGGCATAGGAAGCGATGTTGAACGGAACGCCAAGGAACGTGTCCGCACTTCTCTGATAGAGTTGACAACTCAATTTGCGCTTTCCAGATTCACCAACGTCCCCTACATAGAACTGGAAAAGACAGTGGCAAGGCGGCAAGGCCATCTTGTCGACTTCGGCGACATTCCATGCGCACACTACATGTCGGCGTGAGTCGGGGTTGTTCTTGAGGCTATCGACAAGGTTCTTAATCTGGTCGATGTGTCCACCGTCGGGAGTTGGCCACGAACGCCACTGGTGTCCGTAAACGGGTCCCAAATCCCCGTTTTCGTCAGCCCATTCGTCCCAGATTGTAACCTTGTTGTCTCTAAGGTACTTGATATTCGTGTCTCCCTTCAGGAACCACAGAAGTTCATGGATGATTGAACGGAGATGAAGTTTCTTGGTTGTTAGGCACGGGAAACCCTTGGTGAGGTCATAGCGGCACTGGCGTCCGAATACGGAGCGAGTTCCAGTGCCAGTTCTGTCGGAACGGTCAACGCCGTTATCAATAATGTCTTTGAGCAAATCGAGATACTGTTTCATGGTAAGAAATATAAGTAATTCAAAAACGTTTGGCAAGAGTTCAAGGCCAAAAATATATTTTAACTGCGATTAAAGGAGTCAAAAATGACAAAAGCGATAGCCGTCATGACGGTACATGAAAGTGAATTGAGTTCATGTCGCAAGACAATCAACTCTATACTGAACAGGAACCCAGAAATCAACGTGCTTGTCTGCATCCAGTCGGAAACGGAAGGATTTACACCTCCCGTGATGAACAGGGTCGAAACCCATGTTATGAAGCCGACGCTCAACCCATTGGAACCAGTCGCATTCGCAATGGACAGGTACGAAAAGTTGCCAATCATTTCTGTTCAGCCGAACATCAACTACGATTCCAACTGTCTTGAAGACCTGTACAGGATGCACGAGCAGTTTCCCAACAGCATCTGCACGGCAGCTTTCAACATCATCAAGGTGTCACGAAAGGATGACAAGCCTGTTGCCACCTTTTCCAGCCTTGCCGAGCAAAGGAAGGACAGGGACTTTGCGAACAAGTATTACGAACTCGTATGCGCCCAGGAGACAATCTATCCAGCCGCCAACTCTGGTTCAGGATTTACGTTCATGTACGATTGCGAACTTCGCGGGTTCCCGTTGGACGAAAACAACGCCCACATATTCATGTCGATTCTCTGTCAGGACAATGACATAGCCATCAGACATCTTACCCCTGCGATGGAGCTTCCCGTTCCCCCGTACATGGACCAGCTCAAGCAGGATGTGGAGGAGTTCTACGACGAGCTTATCCCGCCAGTTTCCCACGCATTGCCATTGAAGGAAGGGCGTGTTTCTGACGACGACATGGAAATAACCGTGGTGACTTCCTCAAAGAACCGTGTATTGAAAATGCAGGAGGACGAGAGTTCCAGAAAGTTCTTCTTCGTTGACGAGGAGCACGACCAGCCGAACATTGACAAGTTCAATCCTTGGTTCTGCGAGCTTACCGCACTGTACTACATGCACAAGCACAGCACCGCAAAGTATGCCGGTCTCGAACATTACCGCAGATGCTTCGTAATGCAGGACAACGGAAGTTACGACCCAAATGATTACAACATTCTCAACAGTTGCGAAGCAAGGGACATCCTTGACGAATACGATGCAATCGTGACATTCCACCAACACACCCCAGGAAGGAGCGCGTACAGCTTCCTCGAAGTTTCCCATTACACCAAGATGTTCAACGCTTGGCTTGATATCGTAGAGGAAGGAACCCCAGGTTTCAAGCAGTTCTGCCTCGACTGGCTGCATCACGACATGCTCATCTGCTGCAACATGTTCATCGCAAGGAAGGAGCTGATAGACAAGTATTGCGAATGGCTGTTCTCGAACACGAGGGAATTCATGCGGAAGTACCCCCTGTCTGAAAAGCGGTATCGCCACATCGGCTATCTCGGGGAATTCACCTTCGGCGCATGGTTGCTGTTCAACAAGTACCGCCTGAAACTTCAACCGCATATCCGTTTCAACAAGGAGCTTGCCGAGCTTGAAGAAGTTGAAAGGACGACAATCTGCAAGGAGGACATCTAATGCTTATACTTATTTGCGGAACCAATGCAAAGGACGTGCCTATCAGCATAGGTCGCCCGAGAGCTTTCTACGATTTGAGGAACTGTTATCTTGACCACCGTTACTTTTGCGAGCTTGGCGGCATGTACAAGCTATGGAAACAGGTGAACACTGACATAGTCGGAGTGGAACATTACCGACGTTTCTTCACGGACAACAATGCGGCCCCAGGAACAATCCTTAACGAAAGGCAAATCAAGGAAATACTTTCTTCGCACGACATAATCATGTCGCCCAACCATCTTCGTGCAGTAAACGTCATGACATGGATTGCACAGGAGAAGCACAACCCGAGCGCAAGCACTGACACAATCGTGAAGGAAATGCTGTTCAGGTGGTTCATGTATTTGAAGGACAATTATTCAACCGAACTGGTTGACTACATGTTCCACAGGATGCTGACCACCCGTAGCTACTACGGTTGCAACATGTTCATCGGAAACAAGCGGGTGACTGACGATTATGCCCAGTTCCTTTTCCCGATGCTTGAAAAGTTCAGTGTCGATGTGATGCACGGGAAACAGGAATCTCGCTTGTACGGATACCTTTCTGAATATACGATGGGTTATTGGATGGAATGGCGAGGATACGATATCCATTCTAACTCGAAGGTTACATATCCTGCGCCAACACGTAATTAATCCTTGATGAACTTAACCACTTCGTCGCCGATACGGTTAAATTCTTCATCCCATATATGGATAACCTCGTCTTTAAGGGACAGGTTATCCATTTTGTATTTCTTCTTAACCTTCGGGGAAACTTCGTACACATTTTCCTTGCCGAGGTTTGCCTGAGCTTCGAAAAGGTCGCTCTTGCCAGCCCTTGCAACCCAGTTGTCAAGGATGTACTCGCCCCATTGGAGAAGGTTGCGGTTTCCCTTCGTGTCGTCGTTCGGGGTGTCCATGCCAGTGTTGAATGACAGAATCTTCACGTCCTTCCACTTGGGGCAATCCCTCTTTAGACCAGATTCGAGAACCATGATAGGAGAGTTAGACCACATACCGCCGTCGCAGTAGTAGTTGCCGTCCTTGGAAATGACATCGAAATATGTCGGGGCGGCAGTAGAAGTAAGGACGGCAAACCACTTGTCTTGGTCATCCTTGTTGTCCCAGACCTTCTCGACGGATTCACCGTTCATGAAGGTGGTCGTGATGTAGGTCGGCTTCTTCCAGTCCTTGCACTTGCCCTTCAACTTCTCTTGGAGCAGCTTCTTCAAGTTGCTATTGTCGTATGTAGGGCAGCTAGGCTGCAACCTCTTGTACCACGAATACTTCTCGAAAATTTTGGATAGGTTCTTCTCGTACAGGTCGAACACATCGGCAGCCTTAATACCTTCTGCAAGGCAAGCTGCGATTATTGCACCCGTAGAGGTGCCCGCGTAGGCGACAGACATCTGCGTAAGCGGTTTGCCCAGCTGTTCTTCAAGTCTTCTCATGAAATGCAGGGGACCGATACCAAGAGCGCCCCCACCATTGACACTAATAGCGATTTTAGCCATAATTTCTCCTCGTTTTACAAAGAGTTTATAGGAGGGTGCTATAAACTTAAACGGAACCCCGTGGAAAATGTATGAACAATGAAAGGGTAATGTTTACGCCGACCATCGACTGGATGAGGGAAGCTTACGACACTTTTAACGCCATGTTCTTTAAGGGGACGCTTCCCCACGACATCGAGTTCAAGTTAGTGAACGCCAAGACATTCGGGGGTGACGCCAGATACTGGAAGAACAAGAGGCGCACCAAGGACTGTACGATAAAGAACCACGAGTGGTACGTCGGAACGTTCAGGATAAGGCTGTCCACATTCTACAATAACATAACGAAGCACGAGGCAGAACTGCTGATGCTGCACGAGATGATTCACATCTACCAGTTCACCCACCTGCCATTCAGTGAGTGGAACGGCAGCGGAATACGTGGATGCCACGGTTACACTTTCACTGAATGGATTGACCGCATCAAGGAGATGAGCAACGGCAAGTATGTAGTCAGAATCTATTGCAACGAGGGCGGATACCCTACGCACAACTTTACTGACTCTGACTACATCAAGGCACTCCGTAGAGAACGGAGGGAGTTCGCGCTGGTCATAAAGCAGAGAGTTCCCGACCCAGATGACAAATACCTTGTGTTCTACAAGATATTCAAGAACAAAGACCTATGCGGAAAATCCGTCGTCAAATTAATGCGAGACTACCCGTCGTTACAGGTTTTATCTATATTTACGGCTGGCCCGAACCTCAAGGATTACATCCGTACGTTCTGGGACGCCCCGAGACATTATGGAGTGGACACGGGTGAATGGCAGGTTGGAGATTACAGCAAGTTGCTAAAGATGCACGAAAACGGGGTTATAACCATGAAGGCTTTCCCCAAGGAGACACAAAAATGAGAAACGGTTTTTTAGAAGCACTCGACAGGTCGCCAGACATGACCGAACGTGAAAAACAGGCCGTAGGAGACCTGTACAACACGGTATACGGTGAAAATACCCCAGATGCCGACATCGTTGACCAAGCGACCGACGAGCCACCTTCTCTCGCAGAGTTTGAAACCCTTGCTGAACACAAGGACGACGACATCACTATAACAGAAGAGGGCCTGAAAATGACCCAGACCCTTCCTGATGGAACAGATGTAACGACGGTTCAATAATTATCTCGCCGCCAAAGTGATTCTTTCAACATTACCCTTGTCACGGATGAACGGGTCCTTTCCGACCTCATCATGAATCATCGCTTTCGCCTCTTCGGGAAGGGTGTCATCAAGGCCGTCCCCTTCCATAGACTCGTCCATTTCGCTCTCTTCTGGATAGGCTTCGCCCTGCACAGGGGTTTCCACGACATCATCCTCGCCGTCGCAAGGTTCACACTCGCCATCGCAAAGGTCGTATTCGGATATTGCATCAAGGATTTCTTCATCCGTCGGAGGCTGCTCCTCCACATACTGTTCGGCAACTTCGGGAACGTCCTCATATTCTTCTGGAAGAGCTTCCCTCATGATTGACGCCCACTCGGCAATCATAGGTGCAATTTCGGTGATTGGCTCGCAATCCTTGCATGTTCCAGTACCGCTTGCCATGTCGCTGAGGTAGTCAATCGGGGTGCGCCCTGTGACATCCTTGATGTCCCATACACTTGCACGGCACATTTCTTCGTCCTCGCCAGTCTTGTACTCAAAGACCATCGGGTTTTCAAGAAGTTTTTTCAATAAGTCGAAGTTGATTTGCTCGGTCGTCTTTCCGATAGCGTATTCAACCATGTTCATAAGAACGGTGTCGCCCAACGAGTTCTTCGCCCCGAGGTAAATCGGATTGATATTGAGCAAGTCCTCAACTCCGTTGTCAGCCCATTCGTGAAGCTGGGTCGTCCACCTTCCGTCGGGAAGAACTTTCTTCATCATGAACTGAGCAGGGTTCTGGTAGAGAGCAAAGAGGTTCTCCCGTGAAATAGAAGGCACGTCACGGTTGAACGCACGCTGAATACCCTCGATTAGTATCAACTTGTCGGGATATACGTCCTTGAGCCTGTTCAGCTCAGTGTTAAATCCTCTCTTATCCATTGTACAGCCCCTTAGAGAATAGAGTCGAACATTTCCTTGGCTTCCATGTATTCAGGAACGCTAAGGCCGTTCTTTTCGGCTTCTTCGCTGATGTTCTCTTCGCCAACGGATTCGTTAAGGCCCTTTTCGCACTCGCACTTGCCGTCCTTGCACTTACCACCCTTACATTCACCATCTTTGCATTCACCGTCTTTGCATTCGTCCTCGATTTCAACTTCGGCGTCCATCTGGGCTTCGAAATACAGCTTGTGCAGCTTGTTGATAGCCTCGAACTGTGCAGGGGCAGGGCAAATCGTGTGCAGGTAGCTCTCGAACAAATCATTCGCTTTCATTTTCATGTTGATATCCTATGGATTCCAATTAAATATAGTTTATACATCGGAAGACCTACATGGAATAAAAATGTTTAAGATAATGGGAATAGACCAGTCGCTAAATTCAAGCGGCAAGGTGATAATGACCCTCGACGAGGAAAAGAACCTTGACATCGTGGATGTTCAATTCTATGGCTATCATCAGGTAAAGAAACGCTGTATTGAAACCGACAAGATACACATCAGACACCTGCCGAAGGGCTGGACAAGTAGCGGAATCATCCACCGTCTATCGTGGATTACGAGCTACCTCATGGAAGACACAGAAGACGTTAAGTACATGTCCATGGAAGACCTGGCATACGGAAAGTTGAAACAGAAACAGTGCGACACTAACTCAATACTCCAGCTCGCACAGATAGCGGGCTCGCTCAAAGTATCCGCTTTCGACCGTGGCATGGGGGTAATCGCGTACAACATCGACCAGAACAAGAATTTCGCCACAGGCGACGGAAAGGCAGGTAAGCCAGCCATGTGTCAGGCATGGGAGGAAATGTACCCGCAATGGTTCCCCGAAGAGTTCAAAGGAAACTACCAATCCCCCGTGAACGATATCGCCGACGCATTCTGGCTTTGCGAAGTCCTAAGGTGCCACATCATGTACGACCGTGGGTACAAACTGGACGCTACAACAAAAGGTCTCCTCGAATTTTCCACTAGCAGTAAGTACGGAAGCTTGGTGGAGACCAGGATGGAAATCAAGGACTAAGGAACGCAATTAATGAACTACCCATCGGCTAAAGACCGTTGGGTTTCGGTAACCCACGGTGCAACCGATTGAATTTCCCGCATCGTAGCACCACTGCTTTTTAGGTCATTAAGACGGTCATCCACAGTTGGGTTCTCCGCAAGGCATAGTGGTCGCAAGACCACGGCTTCCCCGGTTCGCGGGGTACCTTCATTATCTAGTATTCTAAGACCTTCATCGAGTATGTTCTTGGCGGCATTCCAGTCTCTATCTATTAAGCTACCGCAGTCTGGACATATCCACTCTCTTTCGCTAAGTTTCAATGTATGGTATCTATGACCACAGTTGTTGCATAGTTGCGAACTGGGAAAGAACCTCCCTACCTTAACGACAGTACGGTTATGCCATTGAGCCTTGTACTCTATCATCTTAGTTAGTGTACCGAGTGCTTGGTTGGCCAACGCGCCAGCAAGACAGTGATTCCGTTGCATTCCCTTGATGTTAAGGTTCTCCATGCATATCACGTCGTAGTCCCGAACTATTCGGTGAGATACTTGATGAAGGAAGTTATTCCTTCTGTTACCCAGTTTTTCATGGGATGCGGCAAGTTGAATGCGAACTTTCTCGTATCGACTGCCGCCTTTCTTCGCCTTTGCGAGTTTCCTCTGCAAATGCCTAATCTTTCGTTCCGACTTCGCCTCGAAGTGCGGATTCTTAATTACTTCTCCGTTGGACATCACGATGGACGACTTGATGCCGAGGTCGATACCCACACATTCGCCAGTATGTTCCATTTCTGGAACATCAACATCACAGCAAATAGAGCAATAATAGTCGCCCTTCCTGCTCTTCTTTATGGTGACATGGTAGATTTTAATAATATTTTCGTGTTCGAATGTCTTGCCGAATCGACATTTCACTGGCCCGACTTTCGGCAAGACTATTGTATTTCCTACGATTAGCTTATCTAACTCTTTGTGGCACATCGCATTGCGATAGCTCTGCCTATCCTTCTTGGACTTGTATCTTGGATACTTGGATTTGCCTGTAAAGAAGTTCTGGTAGGCTTGGGTCATATCCATATAGGCATTAGCCAGTCCTTGTGAGTCAGCTTCACTGAGCCATTCCCATTCTTCCTTAAATGACTTCAATTTCGGTTGGAAGGACATCTTGGTCTCTTCGTAGATATATGACTTGATTCTAAGGCACTGGTTATACACGAAACGACAGCAACCGAAGGTCTTCGCAAAGAAGCCCTTCTGCGCCTTATTCGGATATAGCTTGATTTCTATGCCTTTCTTCACTACCATACGAAAAATCCTACCGGAACTCGCACTTCCGGTAGGATACAATGTACCTAAGTACATCTTAAACTTTTCCACGACGACAAGTGCGAGTTGCCTTCGTATATCAGTTTATATATGTAGCAAAATTTCCGAAAATCGTCAAGCGGCTTTCATCTCACCCACTGAAGATGGGTGAGTTTTCTCACCGCTATGTTATAAAAAAGCCGTTTGAACCTCAGTTCAAACGGCTTTCTCACATTTAGGAATTACTAGATGTTCACACGGTCGTCCAGTTCATTCTTCTTGGCTGGGTTCCATACATCGAAAATCGACTTTGCGGGAGAACCACTCAGGTAGCCCGTGATTCTCCTTACACGGATGATGTACTTTTCCAACATATTGCCGCACTTCGGGCAACTGCCATTGATTACACCGTGGAATCCACACGGTTTTCCATTAGGCTGCGGAGCGATGCAAGTATCCGAATCCATCGTCACAGTGAAGTAGCCCATGCCACCTTCATACATGGCGTTCATGGCCTGTTCCACTCCTTCGAGGTTCTTGCTGAGGTCGCCATCCATCTTGTGATAGAAGATGTGGCCAGCGTTGGTAATCTTGTGGAACGGAGCTTCCCACTTGATTTTGTTTGCAAGAGTGGTCTTCATTGCGAACGGGAGCATGTGCGAGTTGGTCAGGTAGCCCTTACCCCACATGTGGTAGCCGAATTCGGTCCAGTACTTGACTCCGAGCTTTTGTGCCGTAATCGAGTCGATTAGACCCCACTTGTCGTTGACGAGGACTTCGTAGCTGTTGATGAACTTAGCCTTGTTTTCGAGAAGGTCGGCGTACTTAACCTTAATGGTGTTTCTCGTCGCATAATCCCTTACGGTGATTTCTTCGCCGATGGTTTCAGCATCAACGCTTTCCTTAGTGAAAGCGTCAGCTTCGATAGACGGGTTCTTGACGAACTGACGCATGTCGATATTGCAGAACCTTCCGCAGACTGCTTCGGCAGGGGTTGCGAAGCAGGACCAGTTCATGTGGGTTTCCTTCTGTGTCTTGTCACAGAAGTCACGAATGCGCTTGACCATTTCGTAGCCGAGGTCGAACACTTCGTCGTCCTTACCCCAGCTCTTTCCCGTGAGAGCGAGAACGGCTTCGTAAACGCCGATGTAACCGATGGAGAGGGTTCCCTGACGGAGGACTTCGGCAACGGTATCGTGAATATCGTGAACCTTGTCATCGGACGTGAGGTAGAGGCCCTGCTGCATGGTGAACGGGTAGTTCTCGTAAGTCTTCTTGGCGATGACCTCGAAACGGTCTTCAAGGGACTTTCTTGCGAGAACCAGCATACGGTCGAGCTTTTCATTGAAGAGCTTGATACGGTCGGCTTCGCTGGAAGCTTCGATACGGGCTTCGACAGCGAGCTTCGGGAGGTTCAGGGTATGGAACGCAAGGTTGCCCCGGCCAACAGTCTGCTGCGGGCCGTTCACGTTGCCGATAACCCTTGTGCGGCATCCCATCGTGGAAACGGTGCTTTCAGGAATGAGGCGCTGCAGACGGCCCTGGCAAATCTGCCAGTACTTGCCTTCGACACGGACTTCCCAACGAGGATAAATGTCGTTTTCGGAAGCGACTTCACCATACTTGGCAACACGGTCGCCACCAATCTTCTTGACGAGGGTGTCATCGGTCAGCTTGAAATCGTCATTGTATTCGTAACGGATGTACGGGGCGTTGAATTCGTTGTCAACAGCGACGCCATTCGGGTAGAAGCGACGTGCGAGACATGCGATACCAGCCTGCTTCAAATCGTAGTTCGGGTCGTCAGGGAGATAGGTGACACCCTTCATGTACTTGAAGATAAGAATCGGGAAGATTGCAGTGAGTCCATCGCCAAGGCCAGCCATCTGGGCTGCGATAAGGCTGCTGGAAACGAGACGACCGCAACGGGATGTGTCAAGGCCGAAGTTAATAGAACTGAACGGGACCTGGTTGCCAGAACGGGACTGCAACGAGTTGAGGTTATGAACAAGGCCTTCCATTGCCTGATAGGTGTCATCCTTAGTCTTGACGTAAGCCTGAACGACAGCCCTGTGGTCATACTTCTCGACGATTTCCTTGAACGGGAGGTCAAGGCTGAGCCCGTCCTTTGCCATCTGGCTACGGATAGAGTGGGCTTCCTTCTTGATAGCCTTTTCGACATCATCCGTGTCGATGTCGTCAAATGATTCGTAAGCACAGCTCCTTTCGTTCAGCACCTTTTCGGAGGCAAGAATCCAAGCAAGATTTTTCTTGAAGGACATGTCAACATACGGGGCCAATTCAAAGTCGAGGTTTGCAGAAGCGATGCCACCGAACTGCTGGTTTGACTGAAGCTGCAAAATGACTGCGGTGATTGAAGCTGCTGACTGGATTGACTTTGGCGAACGGATGAAACCCGTACCAGAGTCGAAGCCATTCTTCAAAAGTTTTGAAATATCGGCAAACAGACAGTTGAAAGTGAGGTCGTAGAGGTTCAGGTCATGGATGTGCATGTAGCCCTTGGCATGAAGCTCGGCAATGTTCCTGTCTACGACATTGAGTAGGTTGTAAGTCTTGTTTGTTTCGGATGCGATTTTTCCGTAAGCACCAGCAGGGGTCGTGCCAGATTCGTTCGCGTTGTCACGAAGGATGTTGGAACTTTTAAGGTCTGCAGCCTTGATTTCCTTGATGGTGTTGAAAATCTTGCTTCTCGATTCGCGTCTGCGGGTTCTTTCGCCACGGTAGAGAATGTATGCTTTTGCTACTTCCTTGTACTTTTCCTTTGACATAAGGACATCTTCCACTACATCCTGCACTGACTCTACACCGACTGTCGGCTTTTCGGGAGTAACCATCGCTTCAAGCTTGTCGCAAACCTTGTCAGTAAGGGTATCAAGTTCTTTTTTACTTAACTGCATTTCCTTGTCAAGGAAGGCACTCGTAATTGCGTTGGAAATTTTAGTGGGATTGAACTTGGCACGTCTGCCATCTCTTTTAATTACGTACTT
>JAEIGA010012071.1_pt1 | contig 13110 bp, 12 predicted proteins | sample 9270691 | NCBI WGS metagenome assembly JAEIGA01 (sample SAMN17057246, study PRJNA624740) | gut metagenome | biome: biome; isolation source: fecal sample | host: Bos grunniens | place: China: Xizang | collected 2019 | reverse complement strand
ATGAGAATAAAGGTTGTGGTGAGATATATATGATGCTCGATAAAGATAATAATGAAAGATATTTTTATTTTGAGTATAGTATCGATAGCAAACAGTTCAAACCTATTGAAATGAAAAAGGTTAAAAAATTAATTGAAGTGGAAACATTTGAAAAATTATAAAATATGACTGAACAGGAAATTTTTGAAAAGTTGAAAGAAGCATTAGATTATGAATATCTATGCACAGATTGGGGTGGCACCGAGGTAACTAATTTGGAAGAGTATCTTCGTGCAATTAAACAAGAGCGAGATATTGAAAAACATTTTGATGATGTTGAGTGTGATACATTAAAAACATATAAAGAATTTATTCATTATCTGTCAGAAAAGGCAATAGGTAATAAAAACTATATTATTGAAGCATTTGACAATAATGATCATAATCGATTCATTGGATATGTCAAAGTAAATAAACTTATCGTCAACGACAAACTATTGTTGGAGTTTGAGGTTGATGGTTGTAAATTGAAAGCAGACTGGCAAGCAAGTGATAATTATGGCGTTTGGCAAACTTGTGGAATATGTGGAGATGATTATTCTGGATATTTGTTGTTTCCAACACATAAAGATAATGAATATTTTTGTTTATGGTATAAATGTTAAAATAGAATGAATATGACACGAGAAGATAAACTTGAATTATACAATAAGGCAAAAGAAGCCTATTATAATGGTGTAGAAATTATGTCTGACCAAGAGTTTGATAAATTAGAAAAAGAACTTGGTTTGGAAAATAAATCGTATGTAGGAACACATCACCAAAAGTCATATACTGTACAACATCCATATCTCATGGGTAGTTTGTCAAAAGTTCAGATTGTAAAAGACAATAATGGTTTTGTTGATTATGATAAATTCGCGGAAGAAATCAATTCATATTTGAGAAAATCTAAAAAATACAACGAGCCTGTTTGGTATGGAGATATTACGCCTAAATTTGATGGCTGTAGTTTTGAAGTTGTTATCGACTATAAAGGTAATTTGCTGTCTGTTTCTACAAGAGGTGACGGTGAATATGGTAAAGATATTAAAGATTGGTTTGCTTATGAATGGGGCAAATGGGTTGAATCTGGTAGCGTTCGAGATTATATCAATAACTTGGACGAAGATCAAAAAATGTATCTTGAAAAACTTGTTATTCGAGGCGAGTGTCTAATTAAACAAAATATTTTTGAACAAAAATATTCAAAAGATTTCACAATGCCGCGTTCTTTTGTTTCGGGCGTTATTAATTCAGATTGGGAAAATACACCTGAACAACAAGAAAGAAGAAAGGATTTGTCTTGGGTATGTTATGATTATAGAGAAATCTATGAAAATGGTGTTATTTTAGAATGTGAATATATTTGTGACGAAGAGCGAATTAATTGTCCATATTTACCAGGTGAATATCCAACTTATTATTATCATATCTTTAATGAATTTAAAAATATTGATGGTAATACTTTGAAAAAAGTTTATGAATATTTTGAAAAAGTAAGAAAAGAATGTGGTTATGCTTTGGATGGATTTGTTATTAAGCCTGGAACACATTTTAGATTACAAGATAATACTCGTGAGCGACAAGAAGATTGTATCGCTGTCAAATTCCTACCAGAAATCGTTAAGGCGGAAATTATAGATATTGAATGGAATGTTGGTAAAACAGGAGAATATTTTCCAACAGCAATTTTACAAGAAGTGATTCTTGGAGGTAAAAAAGTTAATAGAGTTTCTCTTCATAACTATGGTTGGGTAGAAACAAATAGATGTGGTATTGGTTCAAAAGTAGAAATTGTGCTATCGGGTGATATTATCCCAAATGTGCTTGAAGTATATGGTGAATCATTTGATTATAATATTCCTGATGATGCAGATGTAGTGGGAAATTGGGAGTGTGATGAAAATCTACATTTGATGAAGAGAATGAGTGTAGAGGATAAAACACATTTGAAATTTATTAATTCTGTTAATACTCTCAAAATAGATGGTATCGGAGAGAAAGTTGGAGATGTTTTATATAATCATATACCAGAAGATAATATTATTAAGTTAATGACAGACAGCAATTTACAAAAAATTTATGTTGCTTTGGGAGAAAGCAAATCAACAATAAATATCGTAAATGCTTTGAAAGAAAGACGAGATAAATTGTCACTGTATGATGTTGTTTTGAGTCTTTGTTTGCAAAATTGTGGTGAAAAAAATACAGAGTGGTTTGTGAAGAAAATATCTGGTTTGAATCCTGATCACAAAGGTATTCCAACTATTGTTAAAGAACTATCTGAAAATAAAGATATAATTCACATGATTGAGGAAGAATATATGAAACCATTTGGTATATCATATATCGAAGATATACAATCAGAGGAAGATAAAATACCTGTGATTATGACAGGTAGTCCAAAAGCGTGTGGTTTCAATACTAAAGCAGATTTTTTATCGAAACATCCAGAATATGTAGAAACATCTAAATGGAATGAATGTCAGATATTATTTACAGACGATTTAGAATCTGACAGTTCAAAAATGCAGAAAGCAAAAAAATTGGGTATAACAATTAAAAAATATAATTAATATGGCAAATAAAATGACTAAATCTGAAAAACTTTTAAGAGATTTATTTGTTGCATCAAAAAATTTGGCGTATGCTGAAAACTATAGAAGATCACACCCATCAGAAAAAGCATTTAATGATTATTATAAAGCAGAACAAAAATTGATGCTTGCTGAACAGTTAGCAGAAGAATATTTGATGGTTAATGAAATTGAGTTTAAACTTAATATGACACATGAAGAAAAAATAAATTAAAATTTATACACAATGGAAAAATGTAAAAAATGTGGTTCTACTAATATAACAGTAGGAATCGATTTTGATAGTGTCGAAACAATATATACTTATCGCTGTCAAGATTGTGGTGAAATAATGAATGTTGAATTAGAAGGTGGATTACCAAATAAATCACCAGAAAATAATCAAAATATGGGTCTTATGGGATGGATATGTCCAAAATGTGGTAGATGTTATTCACCTTTTACAACTATGTGTTCGTTTTGTAATAATGACCCGTATCAAATAACTGTAACTTATTAATGAAAATGCCTGTAAAATAATTTGTTATATTTATATTATGGAAATTAATAAAATATATAACGAAAGTTGTTTAGATACTATGAAAAAACTACCAGATTCATTTGTGGATTTGGTAGTTACTTCACCACCATATGAATATGCAAAAGAAGGTTTGAGAAAATATGATAGTAATACAGGATTAGGATGGACAAAATCTGTGTTTGAAGAATGTGTGAAATCACTATATAGAGTATTAAAACCAGGTGGTGTAGTCGTGTGGAATGTTGCAGATAAAGTCAAAAATGGAAGCAAAACACTTACATCCTTCGAACAAGCACTGTATTTTAAAGAAGTTGGTTTTAATGTGAATGATGTGATGATTTGGTCCAAAAAAAATTATATGCCTCAAGTAAAGCAACCAAGATATTCCAACTGCTTTGAATATATGTTCATATTTTCAAAAGGAACACCTAAAACATTTAATCCTATAATGGAACCTTGTAAATGTGCTGGTCAATTATATGATTCAACAGCCAAAAACATGGACGGTGAATCTGGTAGACATAAACTCACATATAATGTGAATAAAGAAAAGGTTAAAAGTAATATATGGGAAATTGCTGTCGCTCAAAATAAAACAGAACATCCAGCAGTGTTTCCATACCAAATCGCATACGATCATATACTATCTTGGAGTAATAAAGGTGATTTAATCTACGATCCTTTTATGGGTAGTGGTACAACCGCTGCGGCGGCTATCGACCTGAATCGAAATTGGATTGGTAGCGAAATTAGTGAAAAATATTGCGATATTATAAAAAATAGATTAGGATATGATAAAATAAAAGAATCTTCTCTTTGGTAAATAAAAAAAAAATAATTATTATTTTAATATTTTAAGTTATGTTACAAGATGAAACAATAATAAAAAATAAAGTTCTGGAAATTGAAATTAAAATTTCCAATATTGAAGATAGTATTAAAAAACTTGAAAAATGTATTAATGCCTGTAAAAAAGAAGGTATTACTAAAATTGAATTAAAACCTTTGTTTGTCAAAATATCAGAACTAATAGAATCTAAAAAAAGATTAAAAGGTGAAATTCATAATATACAACAAACATGTAATCATGAATTTACAATAATAGATACACAAAATATATTATTTGGTGAGGAATCTATTGTTCAATGTAAAAAATGTGGATATACAACAACAATGATGATTTGTGATAAAAATATATAAAATATTATTATATAATAATATGGATATAAATGGAATTTATATATATTGGCCAGACCAATGTAAATATTGTAGTAAATCATGGACAACAGAATATTGTGTCCGTAATCAAATGTTTATAGAAAAACTTAAAGGTATGTATCACGAATATCTTGGTAGCCTGGAGTTTAAATGCGATTACTTTACTCCCGATTTAGATAAAATTGAAGAAGAACAAATTAAAGGATGCTGCTGTGAAGGATAAATTGAGAATATAATGCGATTGCTGTCAATATTTTTACAATTTATTTTATAAAAGTGCAAAATTATTTGGTTATTTCAAAAATTTTTGTTATATTTGTATTGTAAAAGTTCTTTGAAAAAATAGATAAAAAAAAATTAAAAAAAAAATATAAAAATATTTGGTTATTTCAAATTTTTTTGTTATCTTTGTATTGTGAAAGTTTTTTATACAAGCAATCCCAAAAAAGTAATAAAGTAGTAATGGATAGTTGGTGATTTTGCTGTTAAAAAAAAAATGAAAAAAAGTTTCAAAAATATTTGGTCATTTCAAAATTTTTTGTTATCTTTGTATTGTAAAAGTTCTTTTATTAAAGAATGCTCCTGTAGCTCAGTTGGTTAGTAGCACCTGACTCATAATCAGGGGGTCACAGGTTCAAGCCCTGTCGGGAGCACTAAATTTGAAAGAGTGAAATGATATATCTCTTTCCGTCAAAGGTCAGAATATTTCTATATTCCAGATACAATGAAACACTGTATCTCCTTGGTGAAATATAATATATTGTTGTGTTTCCACAATCTACTCGAAGTGTGCGCCATAATAATTGCGAAGAGAGTCAATGCAATGTCCAAAGCGATAAAGAATACATAAAGAGGATCAATGTTAAATAATTAAATTTGCGCTTGCAGAGTTAATAACAGGGTCACCAAAACAATTGTATTAAATTACAATTTACCGATGTTAAGATTAACCGCAACGGAACATAGTAAAAGTAAAAGCCGTGCTGATATCTTATCGAGGATGAGAAATACGGATGTAGCAAATTTATAGAAATAATTATGGTTTATACTTTTGTAAAAATGATTGTTTCGTGTTTAATGTTGTTAAATTATTATTGATATGACGGGGAAGGGAATACCCGCGCCTTGCGATAATATCAACGGGAACAAGAGTGAAATTCTCTGGTAAAGGTAGAACGACTGTGTTCAGTGTCAGTTAATGTAGGTTCGAATCCTGCTATCAATACAAAAAATATAAAAATAATAAAAATTATTTGGTTATTTCAAATTTTTTTGTTATATTTGTATTGTGAAAGTTCTTTGAAAATATAATAAAAATTACATTGATGCCCACATAGTTCAACGGATAGAACAAGTGCCTTTAAGTTTAAATAGGAGTGCACCAGAGGAAACTTTGGATGTAGAACTGCCCTAAACGGAGAAATCTTAACAGGTAATGCTGATGACAACACCGTGCCAATGTTAAGTAGAAATACTGAGACAGTGTGTAGAGACTTTACAGGCAGAACCTAAGTTGAAATATAGCAATATGAAAAATGATTTTGGACTTGCGTTGTCTGCATGGCGATAGAGTGGAGATATATTTCGATATGGTTGTGAGAAAGTCCAGACCACAAACATTTAAATAGTTTTAATAAGTGCAAATCTTACGGTTAAATGGCAGTGAAAACTGTAGTGGTAGGCTAAGCACTCGATCCAGGTTCGATTCCTGGTGTGGGTACAAAATAAAAATACAAAAATAAAAAATATTTAGAAGTTTTAAATTTTTTTGTTATATTTGTATTGATGAGTTCTTTGAAAAAAATGGAAATATAATAAATATGGCGGAGTGGTGGAATAGGTAAAAGATGTTTGCCCACCAATACAGTGGTGAAATTGCTTCAAATTCGGTAAAAGTTAAATAAGTGTTTTATTCTTTGTATAAGAATATATTAAAACCGTTAGGTCAGCGAATCCACTTTCTAAGAGATCCTACGGTCCTGAAATATGGATAGCAGGTAATACCGAGCCAAGCAGCATAAGAAATTATGTGGGCGCGTGTAGAGACTAGATGGAGCATGAGTTTTAAATAACAATAAAGGTATAGTCCATAGAGTAAAAGTGATATATGATTATAATATTGCTTGAGATGAAAATCTCTAACTCATTGAGACACGCAGGACTTAAAATCCTGTGGTCAGTAATGACCGTGCGGGTTCGAAACCCGCCTCCGCTACTATTTTTTACCATTAAGCCATTTACATAAATATAATATATATTATATATGTTTTAATATGGGGAATATTTATAAAAAATTTGTATGTGTATGTGGAAAAGAGTTTGATAATTCTGGAGCATATGGTGCACATGTTAGATTTTGTAATGAGTATAAATTATATAAAGAAAATCTTAAAAAAAATGAAGAAACATACGAATATGTATGTGAATGTGGAAGAAGATTTAAAACATTAAAATCATTAAATTCACATGCGAGATTTTGTGATAAATATATCCATAAAAATAATAAATATACATATGTAAATGGTGTTAAAACATATGTTGGAGATTCAATCTATAAAATAAGCGAAAATTGCTATAGATGTGAATGTGGAAAAGAATTTAGTTCGCCAGCATCTCTGGGAGCGCATATGTCACATTGTGAAATACATCATAATGCTGTTAATATGGAGATAAAAAAGAGACCCCATGAGAAAGATGAAAATGTAAATGGAAAAATGTCTGGATGGGATAAAAAAACTAACGATGAAATAAAAGAGTATCGTTCTAAATCGGCTAAAACATATCATGAAAAGATTGAAAATGGTGATATTGAATTTTATTGGGTTGGTAAAAAACATACAGAAGAAACAAAAGATAAAATAAGAAATTCTTCTACTAAATATTTTTTTGAACATCTTAAATCAAGACCAAGATACAATAAAAAAGCGTGTGAATTTATAAATAAATTAAATGAAAAGCATAATTTTAATTTAATACATGCAGAAAATGGCGGTGAAAAATATATTTCTGGATATTTTGTAGATGGATATGATCAAGAAAATAACATAGTGTTTGAGTATGATGAAAAAAATCATTATAAAGATGTTCTCAATAATATTTTAAAACAGAAAGATATTGATAGACAAAATAAAATTATTGAAACTCTTGGATGTAGGTTTATCAGATATAATGAAGAAATAGACTTATTATATGAAGTTAAATAAAGAATATTATTCGCGGAATAAGTTCAGAAGGTAGAACAGGAACATTCCAGTTCAAGGTGTGGGTTCGATCCCTACATTCCGCTCAAAAAATAATAATATGTTCTTTGAAAATATGGGATTGTAACTCAGAGGAAGAGTAAATGATTATTATATCATTGGTCGGGATATCGTAATTCCCCATTCCCACAATGCACAACTTGTTGATAGTATCAGGAAAGTATTAAAGACGAGGGTTCGACTCCCTCCAGATCCACCAATTAAAAATAATAAATATATGGGTCTGTCTGGTTTTGATTTAATAGCGAGTATGGATAAAGGAGAGATGTGTTGGTCATGTAAATGGCAAAAATTCTAATTGGTATAATGCTGGTGTTTCAACAAGAAACACAAAAAGTATGTTCGCCACTGCTTAATGCGGTCGCTATACCAGGTTCTATCCATCGTACCAAAACGATGGTTTCTTTGAAAAAAATTTTAAAAAATAAAATATAAAATATTTCAAAAAAATGAGATAAAAATTTGGTTATTTCAAAAATTTTTGTTATATTTGTATTGTAAAAGTTCTTTGAAAAAATAGAGTGAGTTGTTACGAAATTGATTTAAATATAATGATATATTATTACTCACTCTTTGGTTTTGATGATTTTTTTGTTCATAGTTTTTTTGTTTTTAAGTTGTTAGTAATAAAGGTTCAAACCGCAATCTTTTTAATAAATTAAAATTTTAGGTACATGATTTTTTAGGAACCTTGTTAAATTACTATGAGCAAATATATAATTGGTGTGGTAGTTCAGTTGGTTAGAATACCTGCCTGTCACGCAGGGGGTCGCGGGTTCGAGTCCCGTCCATACCGCAAAAATAAAAAGTTTTTGTTCATAGTTTTTTTGTTTTAGTTATTAAAATAAAGATTCAAACCGCAATTATTTAAATGCTTACCATTCATAACAGGCTATAGAGTTTACGGAATCTTGTTAAATATTTACTATGAAAAAAATGTTGATATGACTTAAAAAGGTAAAAAGTTGAAATTGCGATTTCCTTTTATCTTTCTAAAAAATCCAAAAGTTTGGCGGCAACCAAATGAGTAGGTTGGCGATTAGGATGCTTTAATTATATTGTTGCCGCAATTAAAGTAAGTTGATGAATCGAAAAAAGTTACATAGTCTAATGGTTAGGATAGCGATAGATGCTGGTATTGGTTCGAATCCAATTGTAATTCAAATTGCATAAATATATTATAATGCGGGGTGGAGAAGAAGTATCTCGTCAGGCTCATAACCTGAAGAACGGTGGTGCAAGTCCATCCCCCGCAACAAAAAATAAAATAAATATAATATATCTATGGCAGATTACAATTTAACGATGAATCCAGATACAGGAACAATACCAAATTGGCAACAGCCAAATACTTCAACATCAGATCCGAAAGCAAAAAAGGCTGTTACAGAATTGGAATTGGGAAAAATGACTATGTGGGCTTGGGGTGCTGCAAAAACAAGTTTGGATTCTACACATTGCCCAAAATATGGAGATATCGTATCAGCAACAAATAATACCATTAATGCAAGCGGTCCTGTTAATGGCGTTGCTGAAACAAGTTATAAAATAATATCATCTGGTTCACCTGGTAGTACCGATAAATTATTAAAACGAGAAAGTGTTACGATGAATAATGTGAAATATACTTTAAATATATCTCACAATTTAAGTTTAGCACCTGGTGATTATTATATTAGATTGTTTTTAACAAATACAGCATCATCTAGTATATATTTTAATACATCGCTAACAAGTGTGTGTACTTTTACAGGTAATTGTATATATGATCCAGGAGCAAGTGGATGGCGAGATTATACATGTGAAACAGCGTTAACAAATATAATTGACGGCGGCAATATTAATAGAGATGCATATGTGTGTTTAGAATTATATGGTGCTAGTGGTTGGAAATATAACAGATATGTTTCTGTAGGTGTAAAAAAATGGAATAGTTCAACATCAGTATGGGATGATGTTTATGCGAAAGTAAAAACAACTAGTAAAGTCAATGCAACTAAAGCTCATTTAGGTATTAAATGGAGAGATTTGGTTTCAAAAAGATATAGAATTCTATTTACATTAGATAATTAATTAATTTTTTAATTTCTATAAAAAAGATATAAAAAACTCCTGTTGAGAATTTTAGGAGTTGTGAATTGATCAGCACAATAGTCCCTAATAACAGGTATGGCGGCAATTAATTGATTCGCGGTAGAGAGTAATTGCTAAACCCATAAAGAAATAGGGGAGTTTTTTTGAAATGCTGCTTTCATCTAAGGGTTAGGATACAAGATTTTCATTCTTGTCATACGGGTTCGAATCCCGTAGGCAGTACAAATTATTATTCGGTAGAGTCAAAATTTTTGAGATTCTCTCGAAAAAAAAATAAAAAATAATTTACATAAATATATTAAATAAAATAAAAATACTATGAATATAAGTCTCTCACATATATATTTTAATCAAGCGTTTGTACCGACAAATGTTGTAAGTTCTTGCGCGTATTGGAACCAACAGGGAGACTGTAGTGAGTATAAATATCTGGAATTTTGTAAAAAATAACCAGATTTAAATATAAAAGAATAAAACTCACACAGTTCATAAAAAAAGAAATGTGTGAGTTTTTTATTTATGGGGAGTGTAGTGTAATGGCTAGCACAAAACATTTGCGATGTTTTAGAGGAGTTCGAATCTCACACTCTCCACAAATAACTAAAATATATGCACATGTGTCCGAGTGGTTTAGGAGTCGGTCTGCAAAACCGAAAACACAAGTTCAAATCTTGTCGTGTGCTCAAAATAAAATAGGTTCTTGGTGTCAGTGGTAGCATGTTGGTCTCCAAAACCAAAGGGAACTGTTCGAATCGGTTAGAGCCTGCAAAAAAAAAATAATAATTATTATTATTATTTTAAAAAAGTTTCAAAATTATTTGGTTATTTCAAAAATTTTTGTTATATTTGTATTGTAAAAAGCAAATGATAAAATAACAATTTACAATCAAAAGTTCTTTGATATATTGGTAACAAATATGCGAGTATAGCACAATGGTTAGTGTTCCAGTCTTCCAAACTGGAGATGTGAGTTCGATTCTCATTACTCGCTCTAAAGTAAAGAATCATACCGCAATTATTTTGATTTATATAGTGTTGGTTTATATTAATTTGATTCTTGTTATAAATAAAAGTTTAATTTGTGAAAGTTAATTGGGAAAACGAAAAAGAAAATTTATCACAAATGATAAATGATAAAATTTCTTATGTTGAAATTGGAAAACATTACAATATTACTGGTAATGCTGTAAAAAAAGCAGCAAAAAAGTTGGGATTAGTATTGGAGCAAAGAAGAGAAAAAAATCCAACAGAAACCTTTAATAAAGGTAAATGCAAAACACACTTTTGTAAAAATTGTGGAAAAGAATTTGATCATAGAAGTACATCTTTAAATAAATTTTGTGATAACAAATGCCATCAAGAATATGAATATAAAATTTATATTGAAAAATGGAAAAATAAAGAAGTAGATGGATGCAAAGGAGGCTGTCAGGTATCTGGGCATGTAAAACGATATTTGTTTGATAAATATAATAATCGTTGTCAAAAATGTGGATGGTCTGAATATAACCAATATTCAAAAACGATACCTTTACATATACATCATATTGATGGAGATTGTACTAATAATAGTGAAGAAAATTTAGAATTGCTTTGTCCTAATTGTCATTCCCTGACAGAAAATTATGGTATTCTAAATGAAAATAGCAAAAGGTTTCATAGACCTAAAATAACTAAAATGGGGTAGTTCGTTCAGTGGCAGGACAAGAGGTTGTGGTCCTCTTTACAAGAGTTCGATTCTCTTACTTCCCCCAAAAATAAACATTTGAGGTTCAAGAAGTCTATAGGTAAAGGTAACAATAAGTCCTATTGGAAATGCTTGAGATGGAAGATGTATCTTTATGTTACGGGGATATATGATGTGGTGTCGGGGTGAAAAACCCGTCGTGTAAAATGTTTATTTAATTTTGGAGATAGTAACCTGTGAGGAATAGGGACTGCCTGCTAAGCAGATCGTGCATTTCGGTGCATAGGGGTCGGAACCCTACATCTCCGCAAAAAAACAAATCCTTTTTTGGTCGAAAAGGTTGACTCTCTTCAAATAGAAAGAATGGCTGATGGAAACGAGACATCTTATTTCAAATCACCCGAAATAGAAATAGAGGGATTATGCTTTTAATTGTTGAAGTATATAGTCTTTAGCGAGACTTAAATGCTCCTTGAACAAGAGAAAACAATTTCATTGATTTATGGTGTAATGGTAGCACTACAGATTCTGGTTCTGTCTGTCTGGGTTCGAGTCCTGGTGGATCAACAAAATTAAAAGAAGAGACACGTTGTTTTAAGGTGTTGTCGTTAAACACAACCTGCTAAATGACTGCTGATAGCATAAGGAAAAGCAGTGAAGCAAGAGGTGATATCGCTTGTGAAGAGAATGGTTTTTTGAGGTGAGGAAACAGCCAACCAAAGTTTTCGAAAAAAATAAACTGGGTAAATTGTAAGGAAAGTTGACTTCTCTTTCCGTAAATATGGAAGTGCGCCGAAGTTGGAGAGTCGGGGCAGACTGTAAATCTGTTATCTTCGGGTTGAGTAGGTTCGAATCCTACCACTTCCACAATAAAAATCAATCAAATGGTGGAGACACCGAAACTTGGATAAGCGTTATGGGTTAGTTTGAAAATGCCTCATAACTCCTCCAAAAGCGAGATAATCGAACTGCAGTAAAGAAATCGCTTTCAGAAGCTTAATCCTGAATATATAGGGAAAGATGGAGTGGATTGGTTTTTTATTTTTGCTTACAAATATCGTTAGATACTATAATAGTGATATAGTTCGGTGGTAAAGCAAGTAGTGAGAAAACACTATTAAAAAAACGAAAGACTTATGTAACTCAGTAGGCAGAGCGTCAGACTAAGGAAAGAATATGATACCTGAACCTGACAGTAATCGACAGTATATTCATCCAGGTTGATTAACATAAGCGGTGGTTCGAGTCCATCCATAAGTCCTAATAGTGGAATATATAGTTCAGTGGTAGTGCACTAAAATCGATAGAACATCAAATTCGTAATTTGAAGATTCCTGTTCAATTCAGGATATATTCCGAATCGTCCTCTGATATTGATAATGACAAATTATCTGGCATACAAAAATATTAAGACGATAAAAAATTGCCCACATAGCTCAGTGGTAGAGCAACGGACTGTATACAGAGTAATTCACTGAGACGAATTGTATTTCATGTAACTCAGTTGGTAGAGGACTTGCAAAACAGTAATACATATGCATGGGAGTCGTTGGTTCAAGTCCAACCATGAAATCTAATCCGTTGGTCGTTGGTTCGAATCCATCTGTGGGCGCAAAAAGCAAAAATGTAATAAGAAGTGGTTCTCAATCTGTGTCTTGTCCCTGGCACTTGTAAAAAGATTGAGTAATTGTTGAGGGACTAACAACCTTATCT